>Ga0302270_10000080_pt1 | contig 96398 bp, 84 predicted proteins | sample III_Bog_E2_3_FD_198773 | JGI IMG/M metagenome (GOLD analysis project Ga0302270, IMG submission 198773) | Peat permafrost microbial communities from Stordalen Mire near Abisko, Sweden - III_Bog_E2_3 | ecosystem: Environmental > Terrestrial > Soil > Wetlands > Peat | place: Sweden: Abisko... | reverse complement strand
GCCCGCCCGGCGTCTGATACCGGCGAGCCCTGATACTGACACATCGCCGGTCCTCGGGCCGCGACGGCGGCCCCGCGTCCTCGTGGACGCGAAGCCAAGGGCGCGGATGCGCCCGCCCGGCGTCTGATACCGGCGAGCCCTGATACTGACACATCGCCGGTCCTCGGGCCGCGACGGCGGCCCCGCGTCCTCGTGGACGCGAAGCCAAGGGCGCGGATGCGCCCGCCCGGCGTCTGAGGGCAGCCTTGATAAGTCACCATCAAGGCGCGATGGTCTCATCCACAGGACCGTAAACAGCATAGCGGTTTTTTCCCGCACGTTTTGCGCTGTACATGGCTTCGTCTGCTTGGCGTAGGGCGCAGGTGAGGTCACCGCATCCGGCGGGACACAAGGCCACTCCGATACTACACCCGATACCGTCGCCGATTCTTCCGATGGCGGCAACGATACGATGGGCGATTGATGTGGCGAGCGTTTCAATTGCGCTCTTCGGTGCCACGAGAAAAACGGCAAACTCATCGCCGCCCATGCGTCCGGCGATATCCTTTTCGCGAACGACGGATCGCAAGGCATCGGCGGCTTCCACCAGAACGGCATCGCCGCGATCATGTCCGAGGGTGTCGTTGACCCGTTTGAACCCGTCAAGATCAATAAACAGCACTGCAACCGACGAACCATCCAGGGCGCTGCGCGCGCGGAGGGCTTCCGCTCGATCGAGGAAAAGGGCCCGGCTGGGCAGACGGGTTAGATGGTCATAGCGAGCTTTATCAAGTTGGAGGCGACTTTCCACAACCTGGGTTCCAAGCACTTCATTGGAGGCTGCCAGTTCCTGGGCATGGGCTACGGTTCGCAGATAGACTCGATTGATTTCTCGCAGATAACCAAACAGCAAGACGCACGACGACACCAAGGCGTCAAATCGGCCAATGTACCAACCAACAGATAAACGGGTACCTCCCGCCATAGTTACCGCATTATCACAAAGCAGTGCAACCAGAGCAACCCCGATCCATAAGGGAAGGGCTGTTCGAAATCCGGTAATCCACCACAGCAAGGTCAGTCCAGTAGCCGTCACGATCTCAATAAGAGGAGCAACACCAGACAAAGTTATTTGATTAAAGTCTCCATTAACATCGAGGATGGGTAAATAATCACTGAATATTGTGACGGTGATCAAACTGGCAACCATCAATCCAAGCATGTAACCGATGGCGCGACGAGCGGCCCGCACCGGATCTGAGACCAGTCGGCCTGGCCGGTACCATTCGCTGACCGTGTAAAGCAGCATGCCCACTGCCGGGCCGAGGTGCCACAGTACCCATAACCAGATCGTGGTTTGGGTTCCGCCGGGCAGCAGACCATAGGGCGCGAACATGCCTGGGAAGGATAAAAACTGTGCAAAGAGAATGATCGCGGTATACAGGCAGCCACAGCCCAGCCAAAGCAAAGCAACACACCGAGTCCCACGGAAATGGCTAAAAATCAGGTAGGCGGCGATGCTGTGGGCGAGGATGACAGCTGTTTGGTAAGCGGGAATGAAGGCCGAAATTTGGAGCCACTTGGCATCGGCGACTGGAATCAGCCCCGCAGTGACCGCGATCAAAAACAAAGAGAACCACAGGGCTTGTTGCCGTTGTTCCGGTGTGGTGGGCCGAGTTGACGGCGAAGCGCCAATCCCTTCGCTGATGCTTGTCGTCATGCGCGCCCCAGTCCCATCATCAAACCCCGGTCGAACGCCAAACATATTTATGAATATCCCGTAAAAGCCTGCGGTGATTCCTAAAATATCAATAGCATCAAGCACAAGCAAATGATCTGGATGACGCGTCCTGGTTGTCGCAGGCAGATGCTTGTAACTCATTGTTTTTAAACAAAATTAAATGAACTCGCGAGGAGTGTTCAAGCCCGATGCAGAAACGCCGGCCCCCATTGACGGCACCAAACCAAAATGGTTAGCTCTCACTGGAATTACCAGAGTTCCAAGGAGGGTGACCGATGCCTATTATGATTGCAGGTCTCTTGCTTCAGGTCGTGTTGATTGCTCATGCGGTTCAAACCCGGCGGGATCGCATTTGGGTTTATGTCCTAATTCTCCTTCCGGTTGCCGGTGCCCTGGCCTATATGTTGGTCGAACTGGTGCCCGAGTTTCTCGGCACCCGCCGGGTCCGTCGCACCCTCAACACCGTTTCCTCTTTGGCGGATCCCGACGCTCGGATGCGTGAACTTTTGAAGCGATCCGAAATCGCCAACACCGTGGAAAATAAGAAGGCCTTGGCCGATGAATATATCGCGCGGGGGCGTGCCGCAGAGGCGGTCTCCATCTATCGGGATTTGCTTCAGGGCATCCACAAGACTGAGCCGGATCTGATGCTGGGCTTGGCCACCGCCGCATTCCGGGCTGACGACTTCGCGACGTGCCTTGTCACTCTTGATGCTTTGCGCGCGGCCAATCCCGATTTTCATTCGGCAGATGGCCATCTGCTGTATGCCCAATCCTTGGAGAGATTGGGGCGGCCCGAGAGCGCGGAGCGCGAGTATGCGGCTCTTGTTGACTACCACACTGGCGCCGAAGCCGCCTACCGCTATGGTCTGTTGCTCCAGTCCCTAGGTCGGGAGGATGCTGCTCGGCTTCAATTTATACAGATCATGCGTTATTTCGAGCGGAGCAGCACTCTTTATAAAGAAGAGAATCGCTCATGGTATAATCTGGCCAAGGAGAAGCTGTAATACCGGGGCTCCACGCGCCCGGCGTCTGAGAACGGCCTTGAGGTCTCAACATCAAGGCCCGGTAGTATAAGCCAAGGCCGGCTCGATGATCTTCAAGCCCTATATCTCAGCAAAAACATACAGACGGTTTCTTCGACCACGATCTCAGTGGACGGAAGCGCGATGTCTTGGCCGAGAACCCGTGGCCACAAGGTCGATTCGTTGAGAAGGCCGATGAAGTGCTGGGCTGCCAATAACGGGCGGGAGCAGTTAAGAACACCGAGAGCGGTGAAATAAGATAGGCTCTCTTCAAACCGCTTCAGGTAAGGTCTCAGGAGGGACTCAAAGGCGACGGCAATCCACGGGAACTGTCGAGCATCAGCGATTATCATCCGAACCAATCCAACATATTCAGGTGGTGATTGAAAATCTAACACTGACCTAGCGATGAGACGTAGCACATCTTCAATATCGCCTTGGGTCTCAATCCCAGGAGGAAAGGCGCTGCCAAGTTGGGTCGAGGCCCGGTGAAGCATTTCGCGGAAGATTTCATCTTTGTTTGCGAACTGATTGTAGAGCGTGCGCCGCGCCACGCCGGCTTCCTCCGCCAACTCATCCATGCTGCCGCCTGCAAAGCCGCGTTTCAGGAATACGCGCTCGGCGGCGCTGATGATGGCGTCGCGTGATCCTTTCCGTGGGGCTGGTGGAGCCTCCGTGTGTGATGCCGGCGAGCCATAAAATGACGCAGTGCCGGTATCGGGCCGCGACTGTGACGGCGGCCCCGCGTCCTCGTGGACGCGAAGCCAAGGGCGCGGATGCGCCCGCCCGGCGTCTGAGGGCAGGCTTGATGAGTCAACATCAAGGCTCGACGGTATGAGTTGTTGCATCGAAACACCATTGAATTGCACCATGTAGTGCATTATAGTCTACAGATAAGTGCAGCGCAAGGCCGCTTCGACGGCCTCTCTACGTCTCGCGACGCTGGAGGTGTCACCAATGTCCCGTTATCGCATCCCGTACCCGAGGGCGCAGAGGCGCTCGTCCGGGGTCTGAGGGCCGGGGTCTGAGGGCAGCTTTAATGTGTCAACATTAAAGCTCGGTGGTCTGATATCCGCGTGAGGGCTGGAAGATGAGTACAAAGATCAGAGAGGTACTGGCGCGATTGCTGGCTGCATCTATGGTAATCGCAGTGATCGGGGGTGGGATGATGGCGGCGTTGCACGCCGAACAGGCATCACCTGTCGGTTTATGGTTGACTGAAAACGGGGAAGGCGCCATCGAAATCTTCTGGTGTGGCAAGAAGCTCTGCGGAAATCTTGTTTGGATGGGTGGCGGCGATTCTGTCTCGGGGGCCGTAAGCCAAGCCGGCATGCATGACCGGCGCTCTGCTCGACCCGACCGTTCCTTGTGCGGCCTCAATATTCTTCGCGATTTCACCCCCGAGGATGACGGCAAGACCTACGGCGGCCACGTCTACAACCCCAGAGACGGACATATCTATACCGCCGAGATGATTGCAGAAAGTGCGAATATTTTGAAACTTCGGGGATATCTTCTGATTTCACTCCTCGGACAGACGCAACATTGGACGCGCGCTCCGGCCGAATTCCAGCAACGATGCCGACTTTCATCAATCGAACAGAGCAATTGACGGGAAAACGTCACCCAAAGACGTCGGGCAAGCGTGTCCGCCGAATCACTTAAGGAGTGCCTCTAATCATGGCCAAGCTTGAAATCATCACGCGCCACCCTTCGACGCAGAGCCGGTCTCAAACGCTCCTCTTCGTTCATGGCTCGTACACGCATGCGGGCATTTGGGATGTGAACTTTCTGCCCTACTTCGCCGACCTGGGCTATACCGCCCATGCCGTCAGCTTGCGCGGCCATGGCGGCAGCGAAGGGCAAGCACTGCTGCCTTGGCTGAACATGGCCGACTATGTCGAGGATTTGAAGGAAACCATTGACCGTATCGGCGGTGAGAGCGTGCTGATCGGCCATTCCATGGGCGGGATGGTGGTGCAGCGCGTCCTGCGGTCAGGCATACCTGCGAAGGGGGCTGTTCTGATGGCCTCGGTTCCGCCCTACGGCATGTGGGATGCATCCATGGGCATGCTGTGCCGCGATCCGTTACTGGTCCATCAACTCGGCATGCTGATGACGTTTGGTCCGGGCATCATCGACATTACCGACGTCCGCCGGGCCTTATTCTCGGATCGCGTGCCGGATGCCGAGTTGATGCGATATGAATCGCTGTTCCAGAGAGAATCCCAGCGGGTCTTGATCGACCTGTTGGCGTTCGATCCGTTCTCCTGGCAGCCGGATGCCACGCTCCCGGTGTTGGTTCTGGGAGCCGCCAATGACGCTTTTCTGACCCGATCTCAGGTTGAAGACACCGCCCGTTTCTTCGGCACATCCGCCACCATTTTTCCAGACATGGCGCATGGCATGATGCTCGAACCAGACTGGCGTGCGGTTGCCGATACCATTGCAACATGGCTGGGGGGTTTCTAGGCCGTCTGATACCGGCGCGCTTTAATGTTAACCCATTAAAGCGGCTCTCATACCATCAAGCCTGTCCTCGGACGCCGGGTGGGCGCGTCCGCGCCCCTGGCTTTGCGCGGCATGGGAGAGCGCCATCGACGGAGTGGGAAGGCCTTCTGGCCGGATTTATCCAGGAGATCTGGGAGGGTCATGGTCAGGATTCGGATGGACGGCGCGGCACGTCGGCGCCAGATTGTCGAGGCGGCGATGCCGTTATTCGCCCGTAAGGGCTTTGACGGCGTCACCACCAAGGAGATTGCGGCGGCTGCGGGGGTGTCTGAGGGACTGGTGTTCCGACACTTCCCAACCAAGTCGGCGCTCTATCAGGAAATTTTTCAACTCGGATGTCTGGCCGATCCCGACCTGATGCGATTGGCATCGCTGCCGCCGTCGACGGACACCTTGATATTAATAACCTATGCCATGCTTCACCATCTGGTTTTGGGGGTGTTTGGCAAGCATGAGCTGATAGTAACGCGACAAAGGTTGGTCCTCAACAGCATGATTGAGGATGGTGAATACGCACGAATCCACTTTTCCGAGATCGAACGTCAGTTTCTACCTGTCTATACGGATAGCCTGCGCGCGGCACAGCAGGCCGGGGATGTGCGTTCGGACAGCCCAGCACCGGTCAACGGCATGTGGTTCGGTGCTCATGTGGCGGCGCAGATCGCCCATGGCCGGCTTTCGGGTCGTGGAGTCTTTTCCTATCAGGGCGACATCGACGTGGTGGTGGCTGAGGCCGCCCGGTTCATCCTTCGGGGCATCGGTCTGCGCGACGAGGTTGTTACGGCACCGTTCGATTTGCGGCGCCTCGCTCTGTTCGCGGACTGCCTTTGGTGGGAGAGCAGGAACACCGTCCGCACGGGCTTCTCTGATACCATCGGGCCTTGATGGTGACTCATCAAGGCTGCCCTCAGACGCCGGGCGGGCGCATCCGCGCCCTTGGCTTCGCGCGCATGGGCGCGCGGGGCCGCCGTCGCGGCCCGAGGACCGGCGATGTGTCAGTATCAGGGCTCGCCGGTATCAGGCGCCGGGCAGGCGCGTCCGCGCCCCCTAGAGTCCACACACTGGGACTTCGCGTCCACGAGGACGCGGGGGCGCCGTCGCGGCCCGAGGATCGGCACTGTATCATTGTTATGGCTCGAGGGTATTTAGCGTCGGGGGTGCGTGGGCCTGTATCTCAGCAAGAACATGTGGATAGCCTCCTCGATGACGGTATCTGAGGCGGGCGGCACGCTATCTTGGTCGAGTACCCGTGGCCACAGGGTCGGTTCGTTGAGAAGGCCAAGGAACTGTTGGGCCGCCAGCAGTGGATGAGGGCACTCAAGCACGCCTAGGGAAGTCAGGTGGGACAGGTAACGCTCGAACCGATCTCGGTAAGGCTTCCGGATGGACTCAAAGGCGGCGGCAATCCATGGGAATTGTCGGGCATCGGCGACCGTCATCCGAACCAGCCCGACATAGTCGGGCGGTGCCTGAAAAGCCAAGACCGCCTTAGCGATGAGACGCAGCACGTCCTCGACATCGCCTTGGGTCTCAATCCCTGGCGGAAGAATGTTGCCCAGTTGCGTTGAAGTCCGAGACAGCATTTCGCGGAGGATTTCCTCTTTGTTTGCGAACTGATTGTAGAGCGTGCGCCGTGCCACGCCAGCTTCTTCCGCTAAATCGTCCATGCTGACACCAGCAAAGCCGCGTTTTAGGAACAAGCGCTCGGCGGCATTGACGACGGCTTCGCGTGACCCTTTGCGTGGGGCCGGCGGGATTTCCGTTATCGTGACCTGTTGCATCGAAACACCATTGCATTGCACTATGCAGTGCATTATAGTCTACGCATCTGTGCAGTGCAAGGCTGCTTGGCAGCCCCGCACGACTCGCGAAGCTGAAGGTGTCGTCGATGTCCCACGATCGCATCGCCGTGATCGCTCTCATGGCTGTAACCCTTGCCGGCTGCGGCAATCCTGAGCCCCCCGCCCCCCAACAAATCCGGCCTGTTCGCACGGTGACGGTAGAGCACCACGTCTCGGGAGAGAGCCTTTCCCTGACGGGACAGATCCGGGCGCAGGACCAAGCTAATTTTGCGTTTCGCCTTGATGGTCGCATGATCGAGCGGCTTGTCAATGTGGGCGATACCGTCAAACCCAAGCAGATCATCGCACGGCTGGATCCGCAAATTCAACAGAACGCCCTGCGCCAGGCGCAAGCCAATCTGTCAGCCGCGCAGGGGCAGTTGACCCAGGCCCGGAACGATTTCGATCGGCAGCAGCAACTGCTGGAGAAGGGAAATACGCCGCGTTCGCGCTTCGACCAGGCGCAACAGGCTCGCCAGACCGCTGAGGCCCAGGTCAATGCCGCCCAGGCGCAGCTCCACACGACTCAGGACCAGTTGGGCTATACGGATTTGGTGGTCGATTCGGCTGGTACGGTCACCGCTGTTGGTGCGGAACCCGGCGAGGTCGTGGCCGCCGGACGCATGATTGCCCAGGTCGCGCGCCAAGGGGGGCGTGATGCGGTCTTCGACGTTCCAGCACAGCTCATCCGAACAGCCCCTCAGGATCTGATGATTGAGGTCGCCTTGACCGATGATCCCAAAATAACAGTCAAAGGCCATATCCGTGAAGTGGCGCCTCAAGCCGATCCCACCACGCGAACATTCCTGGTCAAGGTTGGCCTGATGGATCCGCCCGAGACCATGAGGCTGGGGGCCACCGTGACCGGCCATATCACGATGACGGCTCCCGCCGGGGTCGAATTGCCAGCGAGTGCCTTGACCCGGACGAATGGTCTTCCGGCGGTGTGGGTGGTCGACCCCAAGACCGAGACCGTGTCCCTGCGTAATGTTGATATTCAGCGTTACGACTCGGCAAGCGTCGTTGTCTCGCAAGGGCTGGAGACCGGAGAAGCAGTGGTGACCGCTGGTGTGCAAGTGCTGCGCCCCGGCCAGAAGGTGCGCTTGCTGGGAGACGCCAAATGAATGGCCTTAATCTTTCAGAATGGGCGATCAGGCACCGCTCGCTGATCGCTTATTTTATGCTGGCGATCGTCATTGCTGGCATTGGGTCGTATTTTCAACTGGGCCGCAACGAGGATCCCGCTTTCACCATTAAGACCATGGTCGTCCAGACCCAATGGCCCGGAGCCACTGTCACCGACACAATCCAGCAGATCACCGAACGTATCGAGCGCAAGCTCCAAGAGACCCCCGGTCTTGATTACATACGTAGTTATACGACTGCGGGGCAGTCAACGATCTTTGTCAATCTGAAGGGGTCTACGCCGGCAGCCAAGGTTCCCGATATTTGGTATCAGGTCCGAAAGAAGGTCGGCGATATTCGGAATACCTTACCACAAGGCGTGGTTGGTCCAGGATTTAACGACGAGTTTGGAGATACCTTCGGCATTGTCTATGGCTTCACCGCCGACGGTTTTTCGCATCGAGAGTTGAAAGACTATGTTGACGATGTTCGCTCTCGGCTTTTACAAGTGCCGGATGTCTCGAAGGTCGATGTTCTCGGCGCGCAGGATGAACGAGTCTATGTCGAGTTCTCGACAGACCGTCTCGCGGGTCTGGGCATCGACCGCTCCCAGCTCATCGCCGCCTTGCAGGCTCAGAATGCGGTCGCACCGGCGGGCGTGGTCCAGACCGGCGATGAAAATATCCTTGTGCGGGTCAGCGGAGCCTTCCGGTCGGAAAAGGACATTCTCGCCGTCAATTTTATGGCGGGGGGCCGGATCATTCCGTTGAGTGATATCGCCCATGTGACCCGTGGGCCAGCCGATCCGCCCCAGCCGATGTTCCGCGTCAACGGCAAGGAGGCCATCGGGTTGGCCATTTCGATGCGAGATGGCGGCAATGTGCTGGCACTTGGACGCAATATCGAGCGTGCCATGGCCGAGATCATTGTGGACTTGCCGATCGGCATCGAACCAACATTGGTCGCCGAACAGCCGGCCACCGTCGAACATGCGGTTGATGAATTTATGGAGGCCCTGTGGGAGGCCATCGCCATCATTCTCTTCGTTAGCTGCGTCTCCCTCGGCGCACGGGCGGGGAGTGTGGTTGCGATCGCTATTCCGCTGGTCCTTGCCATCGTATTCGTGGCGATGACCTTCTGTGGCATCGATCTCCAACGCATATCGCTTGGGGCACTCATCATCGCCCTCGGTCTGCTGGTTGACGATGCGATGATCACAATCGAGATGATGATTAGCCGGATGGAGCGCGGAGATACCAAGGAGCAAGCCGCCGCCTTCGCCTATCGTTCGACCGCCTTTCCAAGGCTCGCCGGGACGCTGGTCACGGTGGCTGGGTTTGTGCCGATCGGCTTTGCACAAAGCTCGGCTGGTGAGTACACCTTTTCGATCTTTGCCGTTGTCGGCATCGCGTTGATTTCCTCGTGGTTCGTCGCGGCGCTCTTCACCCCTTTGGTGGGAGTCTGGATCCTCAAGCCCCCCAAGACCGTCCATTCCGGGACGCCGGGCACGATCATGGCCCTGTTTCGCCGGGTTCTGCTGTCGGCCATGCGGGCCCGCTGGCGCACCGTGATCATGACCCTGGTTGCGTTTGCGCTGTCGCTTGTGGGGATGCTGTTTGTTCCTCAACAGTTCTTTCCATCCTCCGACCGTTCCGAGCTTCTGATTGATTTGAAGTTGCCCCAGAACGCCTCTATCCAGGCGACGCGGGATGTCTCGGCCAAACTCGACCGGCTGCTGGCCGAGGATCACGATGTCGAACGCTGGAGCACGTATGTCGGGAGGGGGGCCGTTCGGTTCTACCTGCCCATGGACCTGCAACTTCCTAACGATTATTTCGGCCAGCTTGTGGTCGTCACCAAAGGCTTGGAACAGCGTAAGCAAGTTCAGGCGAGGCTAGAGCAGGCGCTGGAGACCGCGTTCCCTAACGTCGTGGCGCGGGTCTATCCCCTGGAATTGGGGCCCCCGGTCGGCTGGCCGTTGCAGTATCGGGTGAGTGGACCCGACCCCGATCACGTCCGGGAGATCGCGTTCAAGGTCGCCCAAATCATGGGCGAACAAGCCTCGGTTCAGAAGGTCAACTATGACTGGATCGAACCCGCCCGCATGGTGACGATACGCGTCGACCAGGATCAAGCCCGTCTTCTCGGCTTAAGCTCGCGGGATTTGGCCCAATCCATCAATACCGTGGTGACTGGAGCGACGGTTACGCAAATGCGGGACTGGATTTATCTGGTCGATGTCGTGACGCGGGCCACCACCGAGCAGCGCATGTCGTTGGCGACCCTTCGGAGCTTGCAGGTGCCGTTGCCTAACGGACGAACCGTTCCGTTGACCCAACTCGCCTCTGTCGAATATGGTCAGGAATACCCGTTCATCTGGCGCCGGGACCGCCTGCCGACCCTTACGGTCCAAGCCGACGTGGCTCCGAACATTTTGCCTGCGACGGTGGTCCAATCACTGGCGGAGCGATTCAACGATCTGAAGGCCAGCCTGCCCGTCGGCTACACTGTAACCGTGGGCGGAACCGTCGAGGAGAGCAGCAAGGCGCAACAATCGGTGATCGCCGTTGTGCCGTTGATGCTCTTCCTGATGTTGACCATCCTGATGATCCAATTGCAGAGCTTCCACCGCCTCCTGCTGGTGCTGAGTGTGGCGCCTTTAGGCGTTATTGGCGTGGTGGTGGCGCTCCTGGCTTCGGGCAAGCCGCTCGGCTTTGTGGCGATTCTGGGTGTGTTGGCTCTCATTGGCATGATCGCTCGCAATTCGGTGATCCTCATCGATCAAATCGAAACCGAGAAGGCGAATGGGCGTCACCCTTGGAATGCGGTGATTGAAGCGACGATGAATCGCTTCCGTCCGATCCTACTCACCGCTGCGGCAGCGATCCTCGGCATGGTTCCCATTGCCCCGACGATTTTCTGGGGGCCGATGGCCTATGCGATCATGGGCGGGTTAGCCGGAGCAACCCTCTTGACGCTGCTGTTCCTTCCGGCGCTCTACGTGGCCTGGTTCGGCATTTCATGCCCAGGAGATGATCGTTGAGGTGGTCCATAGCCCCGGAAGAACAATAACCATGAAGTTGTACGGTAGGCTGTAATACCAACGAGCGTTAAGGATGAGACCCATAGGCCGTTATGGGGGCTTTGCCCCCGAACCCCCACCAGGGCTTTGCCCTTGACCGACCAAAGGCCGGTGCCTTTGGAAACCATAACGTGTCGGAGGTCCAGGACCGCCTTGGTCCTGGTGGGGGTCAGGGGGCAAAGCCCCCTTACCGGGTCCGTCTTTGCGCTCGTCGGTATAAGACGGGCCTTGATGGTGACTCATCAAGGCTGCCCTCAGACGCCGGGCGGGCGCCGCAGACGTATCAACGTCCAAGGCCATTGGTATATAAGATGATGGAGAAAGACGAATGAATGAATCCGTCTTCAATGCACTCATACAGATTTCCGGCTCGGTGGCTGGCGGCGCAGTGGGGGGATTCGCTGGATTTATTGCCAGCTTGGTCCAGTCGAGATCGGTCCGGCGCGAGAAGAGGTGCAACATTGCGTCGGCATTGATCGGAGAAATAGGCGCGCTGACCCAATTATATCGGGATCAATATGTGCCCCATCTCACCGATCTCAGTAACACGTTGGATGCTACGACATCCAACGCCCATCCCGTGCGTGGCGAGCAGGAATACATGCCGATCTTTCGCTCGTTAGGCAGTGAAATCGGGCACTTTCCGGCTCCGCTGCCCCACGATCTGGTCATGTGGTACACGGCGTTGACGGTAGCTCTGGAACGGGCGCACGCCTTGCACGATTTGACTTTGCAAAATCACGAGAACGGCACCGCTTACATCGCCAAGCTGGCCCAGGATCAGATCGATCATCTACCCAGTCTTTGCCGGCAATCTCAGGATCTGATAGCCCGACTGGCGGCGTTGTAATACCATCGAGCCTTGATGGTGACTCATCAAGGCTGCCCTCAGACGCCGGGCGGGCGCATCCGCGCCCTTGGCTTCGCGTCCACGAAGGACGGGCGGACGCCGTCGCGAATCGTCTACTTTCACGGAGGGCCAGAGGTGGGTTTAGCGTCACAGGAGATGGGGGGCGAACAGATGGACCCTGTCGGGGGCAGCGAACGGTCTGTTTTGCCGTGTGCCGACAACGCTCCGGGGTGAGATCAATAACCGCTGAATGCCAATGAAATGGTGGGCGCGACAGGGATTGAACCTGTGACCCCTCCCGTGTGAAGGGAGTGCTCTCCCGCTGAGCTACGCGCCCGCCTTCGCGGTGGGCGTTATGTACGACTGGGGCCTTCCTGTTGTCAAGCGGTCACCGCATCTGGAACGGACTGTTTTTGTCACTTTTAAGGGGCTTTTCCGATGTCATATCATCGAGCATTAATGTTGACCCATTAAAGTGGCCCTTAGATGCCGAACGGGCGCGTCCGCCTATGGCATCAGGGGCCGACCACACGACAGGAACCCAGCCACACATGATTCGTTTGGAAACCATCAGCAAGCACAACAGTCATCGAATTCTCTTCTTCGAGGCTTCCGCAGCACTAAACAAGGGCGAGAAAATCGGCCTCGTCGGCCCCAACGGCGCGGGCAAGACAACGCTATTCCGGATGATTACGGGAGAAGAGTTGCCGGATGAGGGGCAGGTGACTATCGAGAAATACGTCTCGATCGGCTATTTTAATCAAGATGTCGGCGAAATGTCCGGCCGTCGCGCGGTCGCCGAAGTCATGGATGGGGCCGGACCGATCAGCACCGTAGCGGCGGAATTGGCGGATCTCGAAGCGGCCATGTGCGATCCCGACCAAGCCGACGAGATGGATGCGATCGTCGAACGCTACGGCGAAGTGCAGGCGCGGTTCGAAGAATTGGGCGGCTATGAACTGGAGGGGCGAGCGCGAGAGGTGCTCGCCGGGCTCAGCTTCAGCCAGGACATGATGGAAATGGACGTGGGGGCGCTATCGGGGGGCTGGAAGATGCGCGTCGCGCTCGCCCGTATCCTGCTCATGCGACCCGACGTCATGCTTCTCGACGAGCCAAGCAACCACCTGGACCTCGAAAGCTTGATCTGGCTGGAAGCGTTTTTGCAAGGTTATGAAGGCGCTCTTTTGATGACCTCGCATGACCGCGAGTTCCTCAATCGGGTGGTCTCGAAGATCATTGAGATCGACGGGGGCTCGCTGACCAGCTATTCCGGCGATTACGCATTCTACGAGCGGCAGCGGGCGGTCAACGAGAAGCAGCAGCAAGCGCAATTCGAACGCCAGCAGGCCATGCTAGCCAAGGAGCTGAAGTTCATTGAGCGATTTAAGGCCCGCGCCTCGCACGCCAGCCAAGTGCAAAGCCGGGTCAAGAAGCTGGACAAGATCGAGCGCATCGAGCCCCCGAAGCGCCGCCATGTCGTGTCGTTCGACTTCCCGCCGGCCCCGCGCTCGGGTGAGGACGTGGTGGTCTTGAGGACCGTCCACAAAGGCTATGGCAGCCGGACCCTCTACCAGGCGTTTGACTTCGTGATCCGCCGGAAGGAGCGTTGGTGCGTCATGGGAGTCAACGGCGCGGGCAAGTCGACGCTGTTGAAGCTCGTGGTGGGTGCGACCGAACCGGACACCGGGACGGTGACTGTTGGCGGCAGCGTCAGGGTGGGGTATTTCTCCCAGCACGCGATGGAACTGCTCGAGGGCGATGCCACAGTGTTCGAGTCCCTGGAAGGGGCGTTTCCCCAGGCGGGCGTGGGCGTCCTCAAGGCACTGGCCGGCTGTTTCGGATTCTCCGGCGATGATGTGGAGAAGAAATGTCGCGTCCTATCCGGTGGGGAAAAGGCCCGGCTGGTCATGGCGCTCATGCTGTTCAATCCGCCGAATTTTCTGGTGCTCGACGAACCGACCAATCACCTTGATCTTGATACCAAGCAAATGTTGATTAAGGCGCTGGCTGTATACGAAGGCACCATGCTGTTCGTTTCGCACGACCGACATTTCCTGGCAACGCTTTCCAACCGCGTGCTGGAACTGACGCCAGAGGGCATCCACCAGTATGGTGGCGGCTATACGGAATACGTGGCGCGCACCGGGCACGAAGCGCCTGGGCTACGCAGTTGATCTGCGTGCATTCATTCTCTCATACCCTCGAGCCTTGATGTTGACTCATCAAGGCTGCCCTCAGACGCCGGGCGGGCGCATCCGCGCCCTTGGCTTCGCGCGCATGGGCGCGCGGGGCCGCCGTCGCGGCCCGAGGACCGGCGATGTGTCAGTATCAGGGCTCGCCGGTCTATAAACATGGCAAGGCCAGCTCCGACCGCATCATGGGGCGGCCCGCCGGCAACGGCGCGGTGCCGACCCCGAAAAGAACCATGAGCCCGGACAAAGGCACGGGTGGGATGACGGCGCTAGAATACCAGGAACTTGCGATCCGGCGCGGACGCAGGGGGCCAGCCCCCTGCACCCCCGCCAAAGGTCGCGGACCCTTGGAACCCGCGAAAAGAGCTTGACAGCAGCACCCCGAACTAAAGAACTAAAGAACCAACGGCACGGGTCATTGTCTAGGGCCGTTGGTATAACAGGGCTTCGATGGCGGCAGCGCTGACATGAGCCAGCTCTTTGGGTTCCAGCTTGTGAAGCCCGCCGCCATAGACCCGCCCTTCGCCGAGTAGGGCACTGGTTTCGATGTCGTTCAGAAGGCTCCAGACTGTTTTTACTAAGGCCGGGCGTTGCTGCAAGGCGTGGGCGAGGGGTGGTTTAGGATACAGCATCAGATAGACATTGGCCGCCGTTGCCTGAGAATGATTCAGAATAAAACGGAAAGGTCGGGCCCGTTTGCCGTCGGATCGGCCCATATAGGTACAAAGAAAGGGGGTCGGCGGTCGATTTTCTTGGGCGTACCAGGGCGAGCGGGAGCGGCAAAGATATCGTTCCGATGTTGAGGGTTTGCCACTTTGCAGATAGGTCCATAAAGAAGGGTATTTTTGTTCAATTTCTGTTTCAGGCTGGCGGCATGCCAAAATGAATAAGCGATGATCCAGCTTGGGGCTGCCGTCTGGATAGGCTTCGATTTCATCCCCCGGAAGATGGCGCGGTCCCGGTAGAATCGGGATAAAGCATTCGCGGGGAAGGTTGCGCTCAATCATTTCTGCCAGGGATAGGATAAAAAAACGATTATTTCCGCTTGCCAAGCCCCGCCTTATGTTAAAAAAATTAGATAATTTTGGAGTTGTGCAAGCAATTCGAGGCTGAAAGACCGGAAAACGGGTCCATTTATGTTCGATTTGAAGGGTTTCACTGGGAATCGAAAGGCATTCTAGGGGAGCCGCTAATGTCCCGCCATAGCTGAAATGGACCCTGTGGCCGGCAGCGGGGAGGCGTTTGCGAAACCACAGCACGGCGGACGAAACCAGCGCATCGTGAAATTGTCCCGCAGCGGGGTCGAATCGCTGGATATGCAGCAATTCCACCTGATCCAGAAGATATCGTTTGAGGGGGGCGCCGTAATTGACGTCCATGAACTCGCTGGGAATCAGCCAACCCGCGAGTCCCTCATTGGCTAGCCAGGCGTGGGAGAGTGCCAGAAAATGACAGTACAGGCCCGCCAATCCGTTCAATTTTACGCCGCTGGCACGCTGAGACTCCCGTTGGAGTCGGGCTTTTTGGGCTCGATCCAGGTGATGATGTCGGACATAGGGAGGATTGCATAGAATCAGATTGAACCGCTTGGCAGGGTCCGGCGGAGGGGCTGCCGTGAAATCCCCTAGAGTCAGAGTCAAAGCATGATCCTGCCATAGCGCCCGCGTGGGCGCTTCGTAGTGGGGATCAATTTCAAATCCCTGGGCGCGTTCGATCCGCTCGGGGGGAAACACCCGCAGGAGCGCCGAGTAAAAGGCTCCGGTACCAAAGGCCGGGTCCAGGAAAGAGACAGGGCGATCCGGCGGCAACACCTCAAGAGCATATCTTGACAGTGCGGCAGCCAAAGGGGTCGGCGTGGCAAATTGACCAAGCCGGTTTCGGTCTTTCAGGGTTTTCTCGCCATCGCAAAGAGCTTGCAGGGCTAACCGCCGCTGTTCCAACAACGCTATCATGGCTTGTCGGTTTTAATCGTAAGTCCCAAAGCTTTTGGCCAAACTGCCCGCCACCAAATACCAGCCATCGACCACCACAAAGAAGATAATTTTGAAGGGCATCGAGACCATGGTTGGCGGCAGCATCATCATACCCATCGCCATCAGAATCGAACCAACCACCACGTCAATGATCAAGAATGGTAGAAATAAGAGAAAACCAATCTCAAAGGCACGTTTGATTTCTGAAATCATGAACGCTGGGATAAGAACTTGCAACGGAATAGCTGTCGGGTCTTTGACCGGGCCACTACGGGACATGTCAAGGAACAATTGAAGGTCGTGCTCTCCAGTTTGATGCAGCATAAAGGCGTGAAGCGGTTTTACGGCTCGCTTAAAAGCCTCCATTTCATCGATTTCTTCATTAATCAACGGCTTGATGCCGTCATTGTAAGATTTCTCGAAAACCGGAGCCATGATAAAGAAAGTCATGAATAGGGCCAGACTGATCATGACGGTATTGGGGGGAACCTGCTGAATTCCCATGGCGGTTCGCAGGAAGGACAGCACAATGATGATCCGGGTGAAACAGGTCATCATCACCAAAATCGATGGCGCCAATGACAACACCGTCATCAACGCCAGCAATTCCAGAATGCGGCCCGTCATGGTGCCGCCGCCGGCGCCACTCAAGTCTAGGCTCACGCTTTGGGCAAAAGCCCCTGAAGGAGACAGAAACCATAATCCGACGCCTGCGGTTAGGACGGCTCCGGCCAGGGCAAAAGGCGAGGGGCGTCCTCCCGGCGTTTGAAAGGAACCTTGACGTGTCGAGACTCGGTGGTCTGAGATCATCGGGAATTGTCCTTGACGGAAGAAACCGCCGCCGGTTGGCTGGTCGGGGCTATGATGCCGGTTTCAATCACGGTTTCATGGGTGGCCCCCAGCAACAGCAAATGCTCCACGCCGTCCCGGCGGATCAGGACCAGCCGGTGCCGAATATCCAACTGCCGGACTTCCACGACGCCAAGGCGCTGGGCTCGGCTCGGGCGGGTCGGTAGCAAGGCGCCGGAAATCACGCCGCTGGCCACCAATCGCCGCAACACCCAACCGCACAAGCCGATCAGGGCCAAAACCCCGGCTAGGGCCAGAGTGAAACGGGCCAGGGTTTCCAGGTTCAAATCATCGGGGGACGGACTGGTCACAGGGGGGTTCCGGTCATAGGCTGCGGTCGGCGGTAGAGCGATAGGCGTCGGCAGCTCGGGTTGGCGCCACGCGGTCTCGACGCTTCAAGAGCTGTTCCAGGGCGTCGAGGGCGTGCGCCAGAGCCGTTAGACGTGCCAGTAAAGAGCGTCCTGCCTCGTCGTCAAGGCGGGCGACGGCGGCGCAGAGTGTTTGGACACGCCGATCAAGGCCGGAGAGATCGATCAACACCCCGGCTTCGGCCTGGAGTCGGGCGGTGCTGAGACTCGCGGTCAGGGCCTCGATGGCCTGGGCGACAGCCTCTCGTTCGACGGGGAGATCTGGGTTCGGGATCGCGACAGGGGGGGGTGGGATCATGCCGCGCTCTCCGGTTCGAGGGTCTGGCCGTTGGCTCGGTAGACATGAGCCAGGATTTCCGCAACCGCGACGATGGCTTCCACCGGGATTTCCGAGTCCACCTCGACGGCGGCCAGAATTTGCGCCAAATCGGCATCTTCGCGGACCTTGACGCCGTTGGCAAAGGCCAGTTCCAAAATCTGCTCCGCCACCGCGCCGCGCCCGGAGGCCGTTACCCTGGGCAAGCCCTCTTGATCCGGTTCGAAAGTCAATGCCACCGCGACCGGGCGCTGGGGCCGACGTGATGGCGTGTGCGGTCCTGGACCCGGCATCCGCTTCCCCCCTTGCTTTTTTTCCCGAGTGATGGAGTGGCAAATCATATCAGAGCGCACAGCCTTCGGCGATAAGGCCGTTACCCAGGGTCCAAACGGCTTGATACCATCGAGCCTTGATGGTGACTCATCAAGGCTGCCCTCAGACGCCGGGCGGGCGCATCCGCGCCCTTGGCTTCGCGCGCATGGGCGCGCGGGGCCGCCGTCGCGGCCCGATACCGGCGATGTGTCAGTATCAGGGCTCGCCGGTATGACTCGTTCCCTTCCTGGTTCAGTGGGCTTGCCCAGGTGGCAGCAAGCCGGTACGGTGGGCGCAGTTCAAGGATTGTTGGAATCATGCAGGATATCAGCGTCGTCGTCTTTGGGATAGCCGGATTGTTGGCTTTGGTGAGTTTGCTCCCCCCTTTGGCCAATCAACTCAACATGCCTTACACCGTACTGCTGGCGGTGGTGGGGACAGCGTTGGGGATTCTGATCCGGTTTTCCGGTGAACTGGACGGTTTGGGCGTTCTGAGTGATTTCTTGCGGACGTTGGGCGACACCAATCTGAGTGCCGAAGCCTTTTTGGTGATATTCCTGCCGATTCTGCTGTTTGAAACCGCTTTTTTCATCGATGTTCGCCGCTTGCTGGATGATATCGCACCGATTCTGATGCTGGCCGTGGTGGCGGTGCTCATTTCAACCTTTGTCGTTGGTTTTGCGGTATGGAAACCTTCGGGCGAGTCGCTGGTCGGGTGTTTGTTGTTGGGAGCCATCTTGGCCACCACCGATCCCACCGCCGTCATTGGCATCTTTCGGGATCTGGGGGCGCCCCGGCGTTTGACATTGTTGATCGCCGGCGAAAGCCTGTTGAACGATGCTGCCGCAATCGTTTTATTTACATTGCTGTTGTCTATGTTAACCGATAACAAGCAGCCCGTTATTGTTGATTCAATCATCGATTTTATGATCAATTTTGGCGGTGGCGTGGCCATTGGTTATGGAATGGGCCGCTTTTTATGTTATCTGGTGACCCCATTGCGAAATGTTCCGCTTTCTGAAGTGTCTTTAACGGTGGCTTTTGCCTATTTGACCTACATTGTAGCGGATCATTATCTAGGGGTTTCTGGAGTTGTGGCGGTTGTCGTGAATGCTTTGGTGGTCGGGTCGGTGGGCCGAACCCGTGTTTCTCCCGAAACCTGGGGTGATCTGGAGCGGATTTGGCGGCAATTGGGCTTTTGGGCCAGCTCGATGATCTTTTTATTGGCGGCCATGTTGGTCCCCCAATATCTCAATAATATTACGTTCAGCGAAGTCCTGTTGCTGGGTTTGGTGATGATCGCGGCGCTGGCAGCTCGGGCAATGGTTTTGTTTGGTCTTTTGCCCATCTTGTCGACGCTGGGATTGGCGCAACGGGTCGCACCGGCTCACAGTGCAGTGATTCTGTGGGGGGGGTTGCGGGGCGCGGTATCCTTGACATTATCGCTGGCCGTCACGGAAAATGCTGACGTCGATCCGTCTATTGTTCATTTTATCGCGGTATTGGCTCCTGGTTACGTCTTACTGACGCTGTTCTTGCATGGGACAACGCTGAGAACGTTAATCCGTTTACTGAAACTCGATCAGTTGTCGCCAGCGGAGCTGGCCATGCGCAATCGGGCCTTGGCTTTGTCGCTCTCCACCGTGGTCGAGAAAATGCAGGCGGTTTCGCGCGAATATCGGGTTGATCCCGGCGTAACCCGTCGAGCAGTGGAGCAATATGCCGAGAGGTTGACTTTTATTGAACGACAACTCGCGGCTACATCGTCGCTTTGTCTTGATGATCGTCTTTATATTGGCCTGGTTATTTTGGTAAACCGGGAGGAAGAGCTTTATCTCAATAATTTCAAAAGTGGAATTATTTCTCGTAGCGTGGTTGAAGCGTTGACGGAGCGAACTGGCTGGCTGTTGGATGGAGCCAAGACCCGGAGGATTGAAGGGTACGAGCAGGCAGCCCGTGAAGCGTTAGGGTTCAGTCGCCATATGCTGTGGGCCATCCGGCTGCAACGGCAGCTTAACCTACGAGGACCGTTGGCCCGGCGTCTTTCTCTTCGGTTCGAAGCTCTTTTGATCAACCGCGCGGTTCTGATTTCACTGCTGACCCTGACCCGGAAGAAACTGGCGCCTTTGCTGGGCGAGGCTGCGGCGCGTCAGTTGGATGCCGTTCTGGAACGTCGCCGCGATATGGTCGAGCAGGCGCTTTCGGCTTTGCGGACCCGCTATCCCGATCACGCCCCCGTCGTCGAATACCAATATCTGAAGCGTGCCGCCTTGCGTATGGAAGAGGCTGAGTATGCCTTGATGCATGCCGAATCGATCATCAGTCAGGAAGTTTTTAATGATCTGAAGCAGGATATCGGGCGTCGGTGGGAAGGAGTCGAAACTTCACCGCAATTGAATCTGGGTCTGCAACTGTCCGACTTGATTGCTCGGGTGCCGATGTTTGCCGGTTTATCCGAAGATCGACTGGCAGTAATTGCCCGGCTCTTGAGTGCTCGCTTGGCCCTGCCCGAAGAGATCTTGGTTCATCGCGGGGGACGGGGAGATTCGATGTATTTTATCGCATCGGGAATCGTCGACGTGATGGTTCCTGGGCGAGCAACGCCAATTCAATTGGGGCCGGGGGATTTCTTCGGAGAAATGGCAATTCTGACTGGCCAGCCCCGCACCGCAGATGTTCGGTCGGTTGGTTATTGTCATTTGCTGGAACTAAGCGAGGCCGATTTCCGGCGCCTGATCGAACAGGACGATGATATTCGCAATCATATCATGGCCGTGGCGGCTGAACGTCAGACGTCGGAGCGGGCGCTGGTGGTTCCCAAGATCGCGGTGGAGGCCACAGGGCGATAATTCGTCGAGATCCCGCCGATTTGCCTGGAGGCGATCAAAACCGTTGGATGACAGGGGGCACAGCGGAGGCTAGTATGGCTCCGCTTTCGAGCTCGGTATAGGCTCCGGGAGATCGCAGGCCGACGGAATTTCGCCATGGCATTATTGCAATTGTCGCTTGATGATCAGCGTACCCTTCAGGCGATCGGTATTCTGGCCGATGCGCTTGAGGGCGTTTCTGGTGCCGGAGTCATCGATACCGTTCTGGTGTCGAAGGCCTTGCGCCAAGTGCTGATCACGCGTTCGCGTCCAGCCTTTGATTTTGCCTCTCGGGCCTTTTCCACATTAGACCCCGAGGTCAAGCGGAGAGTGGCTGCCGACGCCGATAACCGGGCGCGCGAGCATGTCAGGCGTCAAAGGGACGAGTCGTCGCCTGCCGGAGTTCGCTCGACAGGCGCGGCGGCTCCGACGGGGCGGGTTGGGGTGCGCTCCCCCAGTGGCATCCTCGCCGCCCTCAACAATCGTGGCCGCATGGTCCCGCAGCCGAAAAAGGGCGAAGAGGCCGACGAAGAGTGAGGACTTTTGGTTTCAGCTCTCGCGGTGAAACCAAAAGGTTAGCCATGACGTTCTTTTTTGGGAAGCTGCGTCGCCTTACTGAAGCGTCGTGCCGTCCAGTCGCTCGGGGTTGACGTTCCAGAACTTTAGTTGAAAGGTGCCGGGCTTGCCGGTGATCAGGCCGGCATGGCCGGTTTTCATGACATAGCTGGAACGTGCGGGGCCGGAGCGTGCGGAATCGCTGGCGCCCAAGACGTGCGGGAGAAAGCGCAAAACGCCATTGCTGCTCACCACCAAAAGACGCTCGGTATCGTTGGCTTGGGCGATCACGTGGTCGGCAAACGCGCGGATAGCGTCTCGCAATTCGGCTTCGGTGGTGACCCAGCCAGCGCTAGCGGGCCAGGCATCGCGGGCGCTCCAGGCGTCGAGGGCGGCGGCTTCTTCAGGGCTGGCGGCGGCGATCTCTTCCGAGCTGCGGCCAGCCCAACGGCCATAGTCGATTTCGTTGAGCCTGGGGTCAATATCCAAGGGGCGAGCGTGTCCGAGCGTTGCGGCCACGGTTTCGGCAAAGCCTCGGGTTCTTTGTAGCGAGGCCGCTATGATCCTGTCCGGCTGAAACCCAAGTCGAATCAAGGCATCACCCAAGGCGCGGGCTTGGGCCCAGCCCTTATCCACCAGGGGTAGGTCGGTTTCGCGGCCAACCCAGACCACTTTATCGTCAGGGCCAAAGGTGTTGCCATGGCGGGCGAAGAGAATATCCATGCCTATCCCTGTTAAGGTCATTCACGAATGGGACGATGTTGCGCTCGAATCGGACCTTTTAGGATCAGATCAAATCCCCTTCGCGGTCAATAATCTCTTCAACCATCGTGACATCTTCGGGGGCATCCACTGACCAGTGGGTTCGGCCCCGGTAATCGGTTAACACAATTCGGATCGGGATACCATTTTCCAGGGCTCGAAGTTGTTCCAACTGCTCGGCAATTTCCAGCGGTGTTTGAGGCAGGGAAGCCAGGTGATCTAGGGCCTCAAAGCGATACCCATAGATGCCGATATGACGATAAACCGGGGGTTCTGGCATGGTCCGAATACGTAAATATGGAATAATCGTCTTCGAGAAATAAAGAGCATTCAGATTCTTATCAAACGTTACCAATGTTCCGCTGGTTGGGCTAATTTCTTTTGATTTGCGGATCTCTTCTACCTGATGCCAACTGAGATGCACTGCCGGCGTGACCAGTTGGAGAGTCGGGTTGGCTAAAAACGCGTCAACCAGGGACTGGACCACCCAAGGCGGGGTCAACACTGCATCACCCTGAAGATTGATCACGGCATCCGGTGGTTGGGGCAGTGTTTGCATCGCCTGCCGAACTCTCTCGGTCCCGTTTTCACACTCGGGCGAGGTCATGATCACGCGGGCACCAAAGCCCTGGGCATGGTCCATCACCCGCTGGTCGTCAGTGGCAATATAAACTTCGCTGACCCCGGTCACGGCTTTGGCGATGGACCATACACGGTTGAGCAGGCTGCGACCACGGATCGGCGCCATGGGCTTACCGGGAAAGCGCCGCGAACCGTAACGCGCCGGGATGACGATAGCGATGTTCAGTGCGGCGGTATTCACGGCAGGTCTCCCTTAAAGGTCGCTGAGATATGTTTCATAGGCGGGGGCGGGGGGGTAATGGCGGGCCAGAGTCGAGCCGCCGGCGGTCTGTTCACGGTGGTCTTGATGTGCGCTTTCAAAGTTGTAGGCGCGGGTGAGCCACAAGAATTCGTAGGCGCGGAACCGTTGAGAGTCCAGAACTGAGCCGGCGACACTCTGGTAGCCTTGGAGAAAGTCTGAGTATAATCGATGATCCGGGACCAATAAACCGTCAGGGCCGATGGCTGTCCAGTATTTCATTTTCATGAGGTCCAACTCGGGGGCATCCACCAACCAGTTGTCCCAATCAATGATCTTTTGGCCGCCGTAACTGTCAATGATGATGTTGCCGCCGGAATAGTCGTTGTGGACGAGGCAGGGGCGGGCAGGCATGAGCGCAGCGGGGTCGAGCGCATCAAACTTGGCAATCACCGTTGCGGGCAGGCGCGGCAAAGCGTGCTCGCGCTCATGGGCTAGGGCCGTCGCGAATCTCTGGTGCCAAGACAACGGTTCGCGCCCAATGCGAAAAATATCCTGATAATAGGATTGGAAGGTGATTTGGTGCAGAAGCGCCAAATTTCGGCCTGCGGTATAGTAAGGCTCGGGTTCGGCCTGGCTCCATAAAATCTCCCCATCCACCCACTCATAGATGAAGAAAGGCCAAGGGAGCGTCGCCATGGACCAGTCATAATGAATAACCCGATGAACCAGGGCGTGCCCAACGTGAGAACCGACTGGAGAGGCCAGCATGCCGTCGACAATATCCTTGGCGACGCCATCATTTTCGGCGTCTCTAGCAAAATAGATCAGGAAAAGGGCAAATATCTCTTTGATAATATCTTTTTCATAGCGAAAACGATAAGTATTTAGGGCTAGGCGCACGCCCAAATAGCGGCCCTCATAGCGCAGTTTGAGGATGGCGTTGATATTACCCGCAAAAAAACCCACGGACTCGGGGGTGCCGAGCCCACCCAACCGTTGCTTCAGGATGGCGCCAAGCCGTTCCAGCACAACCGGAGTGTCAAAGTCGCCGCCGGTCGGCAGGACAGGCGGTCGAACCCTTGTCATGGTCTAGGCACGCCCCAGAACCCGCGTTAACAACTCTCGTGCCCCGGACTCAAAGTCATGGCGGAGCGGGAAGGATACCAATTTTTCAAACTTGCTGAAGTCGACCTGATACGATTCCTCAAGGGTCGGCTGGCCGAGATCGGCGGCAAAAGCATAATCCGGCTTTAAGCCGAATTCATTAGACAATAAGGCCGATAACCGCTCGAACAAATCCCCGAGCCGGGGATTGAGTCTCGCCGCGCCGATATTCAAAATCTCGCCGTTGGTCTGCGGAGCCTGTTCCAGCAGGTGCAGCATCAAATCAGCGGTATCACGAATATGCACAAAGGGCCGGATATTGTCAGGGGAGCCGGGCAGAATGGTTCGCCGCCCCGCAGCCGCGTCCACCAAGAATTGATTGATAAACTGATTATAACGCATGCCAACCGCATAGCCAAAAACGGTACTGAGTCGGAACACAGTAAAAGGCAGGCCCTGGCAACGATCGGATTGCCAAATCTTTTCTGCGACCAACTTGCTGGCAGCATAATTATGCAAGGCCACTGCCGGATCCGGGTAAACCTGTTCGCTATAGGGTGGGGTAACATCTGGCATCCGGGTTCGCACCGGGCCATAAATGCTGGTGCTGGAAATATCGATGACCTTGCGCAGCTTCCCCGCATTTTCGGCGGTGAGAAGCTCGGTTAAGACCCGGACGCCGTCGATGATGTATTTTTCGTGAAGATTAGTGCTCGGAACCTGAGTCAGTGAGGCAACGTTAATGATGAAATCACTGCTCTTGACCAAATCCCGGAAGGTTGCATCACCGGGCTCGCTGAAATCCAGGCAGTAAGAGTGGAAATGTGGCAATCGGCTTTCAAACAATGCCTGCAGTGGGGCCATCCCTCGGCCATAAGACCAATTGTCAACCACGACAATATTGCAATTTCGATACTTCTCGTGAGCGGCGATGCTTTCCAAAAGCTGTGACCCAATATACCCAAAACCGCCAATAATCAGAATTTGCATGAGGTCACTCCTGGAATCAGACATTTCGTCGTTACTGACAGTGGAAAAAGCAATTCAAAAGCATAACTCGGCTGAGAATCGCCACTCTGGCTGTTTGGGTCACAGTCGGGTTTGCGGCACGGGGGCCGGTATGATGCATAATGGATCGCCGGTGTTGATGGTCGCCGCTGCCGGGGATCCGTCGATGTTGGTACGCTTGGGCACGTCATCCGTCAAGTCCTCGAGCAAAAGGCTTGATCGCATGGTTCTGAGGGTATTGCTCATCCTCTCGGGTTAAGTCGGGTTCTCAGTTGCGTATGAGACAGAAAGTCTCTAGGGTTGCCGCACCTCGGAGCAAAAACGAAAAGAATAGCATAAAAACTAACATAAATGAAGGGAGTCGGAGATGAAGACGGGCGATCATCGGCTGCTTGAGCTTATCAACGACCCAATTTGCCGGACCTTGATGGAACGGGACGGGGTTGAGCCACGTGATGTGGTGAACTTAATGCGTAGTATCAAACCCATGGTTTCCCGGAATAGTGGCGCGCAAACCACTTGTGGGCGCTCGTGCGCCGCCTGATAAAAAAAGGCCCCCGCGACCCTGGGCGGTCGAGGCTGCGGGCATAAAACAGAAAACAGGCGGCTGTAGAACCGCAAAGCGGTTCGTTGGTCCCAATTCCCCCGTCCGGCCATCGCCCTGATTGAAGGCGATAGCCGGTCTTGTCGTTTCTTTTCAGCGATTCTGAAACCGGCTCTTCATCAAAATGAACCAAAAGATGAAGGCTCTTCACGACCAAAGGGAACTGACGACGCGATTGCGACCGAAAGCCAGATAGGGTGTTTCTGACTTAGGCGATATCAGCCGGCCTTCCGACCGAGGCCGAGCTTCAGCGCCAGTTCTGACCGTGACTTGGCATAATTCGGGGCAACCATTGGATAGTCAGTCGGCAGACCCCACTTGGCCCGGTACTGATCAGGCGTCATATTGTAGCTGGACATCAGGTGCCGCTTGAGCATCTTGAGCCGCTTGCCGTCTTCCAAACAGACAATGTAATCAGCGGTGACTGATTTTTTGATCGGAACTGCGGGCTTCAGTTCCTCAACCGGCTCGGCGGGGGGCTGATTGGCAGTGGTCAGGGCATCGCGAACGCTACGGATGACTGTCGGAATTTCCGAGACCGGAAGATTATTGTTCGAAACATAGGCGGAGACGATCTTGACCGTCAGTTCCGTGAGATCGAGCGACATATTTACGTCCTTGTTCAGGATGAAAAACGATACCCCATATATAAACAACTTGGCGGAGGCCGCAAGGGGAATAACTGTAGGTTCGGCATCATCCCAACGATGATTCATACCGGCCATGCCGAAGCCCTCAGCGTCATGACAGGAGTCTATTCCGAAATGAGTCTGAACAGTCCCCCGTAATGATCGTTTCGATTCGGTCCTCAGTCGCATGGCAAACCGGGAGCCTGCGGCGGATCCTTGCGGTCTCTCGTCGGGAATGGCGGTGTTAAAGCTTCATGGCGGACAAATCAAGTCATTAAGGGCGATCACCGCATTTGGGTCTTGTCGGATGATACGCGTTTTTGCTGATATCCGCGATATTGGGGGATATTGCCATCATGACAGGGGTGATTGGTCGGATTCCGATTGATGAAGATTGATCGCTGGGAGAGGATGTGCCTGTGCGTTTGAGAAGGCATCGTCGGTGGGCCGCTATTGCTCCATTTCGATGTTCCGTTTCGGAGTTTTCTAATGTCAATCATTGCCTTAGATTTTGAAACAGCAAATGAAAATCGTGCTAGTGCTTGTGCCGTTGGTCTGGCTTGGATCAAAGGTCGGCAGGTGGTGCGGGTTGAAGAACGCTTGATCCGTCCAACGCCTTTTCGATTCTCGCCATTTAATGTTCGGGTCCACGGTATTACAGCCGCAGACGTGGCCAATCAGCCGGAATTTATGGATGTGATGTCGTCCTATTTTCCAGACTTAGCCAATTCTCTGGTGATTGCTCATAATGCAGCCTTTGATATGAGTGTGTTACGGGCGGCCTTGGATCATCGAGGCCAGCGTTATCCAACTTTTTCGTATCTTTGCACCGTCAAGATGGCGCGTCTGGTTTGGCCGGATATGACTTCGGCGGCATTGCCTGTGTTGGCCTCCCGTCTTGGCGTGACGTTCGAGCATCACCAGGCGGGGGCTGATGCCTATGCCTGTGCTCGGGTTGCCATTGCTGCGGCAGAGCTGTTGGGCGTGGCTGATGTCTCCGAAATTCCCGATCGGATTGGCTTGGCTCCCGGCGCTTTGTTTGAAACCGGCTGGCGCCCCTGTTCATCCCCCCGTGTTCCCCGCGCCTAAATACCACACGAGGGCTTCGCGTCCACGAGGACGCGGGGCCGTCGTCGCGGCCCGAGGACCGACGATGTCGTCATTGTCACAACAAGAGAAAATTCGCGTGTGAAGGTATTGTTACGGTTCGTCCGTTCGTGTTTCTGGAGTGCCACCAGCGCAATCGGTGGTCCATCAAGAGTCCTGTCAACGTCGACAGTTGTAGTTAGGTATGGCGAGATGGTTTGCTCGGTAACGCAAATGGTGGCGCCCTTGGGTCGAGGTGCCGGGTTGTTCCGGCCTTGGCGGGGCGGGCTCGGTGGCTTGGGCTGTTTTGGCTTTGGGCATCGTTCAGAGGCAGGCGTTCACGGACGTTGATGGGAGCCGTGGTGCTCCATTGCGGCGTGGTCGATTGACAGAGGAATTGGCATGGAAGCGCATGAGGCACACGAGCAGCACGAGCAGTTGGAGCATGCAGCTCATGGTGAACATGGCGGGCATAACAAGCGGATCGCCATTCTGATTGCGGTGTTGGCGGCCCTGTTAGCGGTGGTTGATTCCGGAGGTAAGGGCGCCCAGAACGAACAGGTTACGGCCAACATCAAGGCCTCAGACACCTGGGCCTTCTATCAGGCCAAGAATATCCGGCAACAGGTGGTGATAACTTCATCCAGTCTGCTGCAAACATTGGCATCCGAAAGCGCAAGTGCCGACCAAAAGGCTAAAATTGATAAGCAAGTGGCTGACTGGAAGGTGGTGGTCGATAAGCTCGAAGCCAATGTCGAGACCAATGGTAAGAAAGAGCTGATGGCTAAGGCGCATACCTATGAAGAAGAACGGGATTTGGCACTTGCGGCCTACCATAATTTCGAGTTTGGTGGCGCTGCCCTTCAGCTTGGCATCGTGCTGGCGTCGGCCTCTGTGATCACCAGTATGCCAGCCTTGGCGCTGGTGGCCGTCGGTCTTGGTGGGGTGGGGACGCTGTTGGGCGGTCTTGGGTGGTTTGCCCCCGAGCTTTTGCACCATTTGGGACTGATGGGTTGAGTCGGGTTCGGGCGATCCTGTCGGGGTCCGGGACTTCAGACGCCAAGCGGCTAAACACCAAACGGGGTGTGTGACGTCATGATGATTACTGAAATTAAGCCACCGCTACCGGGACGTTTGCTCGTGTCAGACTATCTGGAGCCGCGACAGCTTTCGATCAACGCTTTGGCGCGACAGGTCGGGGTCTCACGCAAGCATCTCAGCAACATCGTCAATGGCCGGGTGCGAATCACCCCGCCGATTGCGGTGCGTTTGGCTCGGGCGTTGGACACCAGCCCAAGCTTGTGGGTCAATCTCCAGTCGGCAGTGGATATCTTCGAGGCCGAACAGGAATTCCGCGAAGGCGTTGGGCTGGAGGCCGGGCGGGTTGGTTTAGAGTCGGACTAGTAGGTTGCGTCGGGTTATGTGACAGGAGCGCGGGCATCTTGTCTGGCGAGAGACCCCCGCGCTCTTACCCTTTAATGGGGCCGACGCACCCCGCTAGGGTAGGTCGGCGAGGATCATCTCGCCGGACTCCAGGGTTTCGATGGTCACCTGGGCCTCTTCGCTTAAGGCCGCCCCGTCGCGGGCGGTGACCTCGCATCCGTTGATCAGGAACCGACCGCTGGCCGGAACAAGGTAGGCTTGTCGGCCTGGGGTGAGCGGGTAGACAAGCGATTGTCCAGCACGGAGCGTTCCCCCCAAAAGGGCAGCGTCCTGGTGAATCCATAGGGCGCCCCGTTCTTCGTCTCCGTTGCGACCGGATGCAAGAACCGTCAGGGAACCATCAGTGTCGACACGGGGGAAGAACCGATTATCCCAGCGCGGCGCGTGGCCACGCTCATTCGGCACTATCCAGATTTGAAAAATCTCGGCAGGTTCGTTCTCTCGGTTATATTCCGAGTGGGTGATTCCGGTTCCTGCTGACATCACTTGAACCTGTCCGGCTTCGGTGCGGCCATGATTCCCAAGATGGTCATGGTGCGTAATCACGCCGCGCCGGACATAGGTGATGATCTCCATGTCCCGGTGACCGTGAGGCGGAAAGCCGGTGTTGGGCTGAATGGTGTCGTCATTCCACACCCTCAACGGCCCAAATCCCATACGATCCGGGTCGTGGTAGTCGGCAAAGCTGAAATGATAGCGGGCGCTCAACCAATCGCCGTCAAATCGACCGAGCGAACGGAACGGGATGATCTCAATCATGATAGACAGACTCCAAGGGCTATCCCCCTAATCTGATTGATCCCCCAGAGTCCGACAAGACCCGAACAGCAAACGGGGACAAGTCTCAAGAGGGAGGCGGAAAGGCCGCTTGTCAAGGGAGCGCAGCTCCCCCGAACCCCTCACCAAGACCACTGATCCTTGGAACCTTTGGTTTTTTCTATCACGGCCATCCGCTCGTGAGGTCGCGCATCCTGGGTGGGATGTCCACACACTGGGGCTTCGCGCGCATGGGCGCGCGGGGCCGTCGTCGCGGCCCGATACCGGCAGTGTGTCATCGTTATAGCTCGCCGGTATCAGAGGAAAAAATGAGAGGACCGCAGTCCCCGGTCAAGCGGCCTTACGGCTATTCGACTGTTTCGGGGGCATGGTGTAAGATGGGGCATGCCTGAAGATATGCCCCCGTCCCCCTCCGTTTCTGCCGTTGCGAATTCGCTGGCGCCTAGCGCTGGGGCAACGCCGGTGATTGCTCAGTTTCTGGAACTCAAGCGCTCCTATCCCGACGCGCTGTTGTTCTACCGAATGGGCGATTTTTACGAGATGTTCTTTGAGGATGCCGTGCTGGCGGCTCGAGCTTTGGACATCACCTTGACTCGTCGAGGGCGGCATGATGGCGAGGATATCCCCATGTGCGGGGTGCCGGTGCATAGCCATGAAAGCTACCTGCTGCGGCTGATTCGCCAGGGCTTTCGGGTGGCGATTTGCGAGCAGTTGGAAGACCCGGCAGAGGCGCGCAAACGGGGGGCCAAGGCAGTGGTCCGGCGGGATGTTACCCGTATTGTGACGCAAGGCACGATTACCGAAGATAGCCTGTTAGAGGCTCGCAGCCACAATCTGCTGGCGGCGGTGGCCGAAGCGGCGGGAGGGCTAGGGTTGGCTTGGCTGGATTTGTCCACGGGTGAAGTGGCGGTGCAGCCGGTGATCGTGGCGGGGTTGGCGGCGGCGCTGGCTCGATTAGACGCTCGGGAAGTGCTGGTCCCCGAGCGTTTGGCCCAACGCCCAGAGATTTTCGAGCTGCTGGCCGAATGGAAAGCACGGCTGACTCTACAGCCAGACGCTCGGTTTGACAGCGAAAATGGTCGGCGGCGCCTGTTGGCGTTGTATCGAGTCGGGACTCTGGATGCCTTCGGATCCTTTAGCCGGGCCGAAATTGCGGCGGTTGGGGCGCTGGTCGGGTATGTCGAGCTGACTCAAAAAGGCAAGGCTCCGGTCTTGATGCCACCCCAGCGGTTATCGCCTGGAAGCACTCTGGACATTGACGCAGCCACCCGCCGCAATCTGGAAATGACCAGGACATTGGCTGGCGAGTATCGGGGCAGTTTGCTGTCGGTGATGGATCGCACGGTGACGGGGCCCGGTGCTCGGCTGTTGGCGACCCGTCTGGCAGCGCCGCTGACGGACTGTGCGGCCATCGATCGCCGACTGGATCTGGTTGGCTTTTTTGTGGTCGAGGAGAGGTTGCGCGAGGCCGTCCGGGACTCGCTGAAACAGAGTCCCGATTTGGAGCGGGCTTGTTCGCGACTCGGGCTAGAGCGAGGGGGGCCGCGCGATCTGGCGGCGGTTCGGGACGCACTGAACGAGGGCGCGCGGCTGCGGGAGCTGTTGGCGGCCACCGTGACCGCGTCGCCCTGGCCGGCAGACCTGAAGCGGTTGGTGGCGGACCTCGGGCACGCTGGAGACGGCGAGTCTGTGCTGGCGGCGCGGCTGGCGCGGGCTCTGGCCCCGGATCTCCCCCTACTGGTACGGGACGGAGGGTTTATTGCGCGGGGATATTCCGAGGTTCTGGATACACTGTTCACCATGCGTGACGAAGGGCGGCGGCTGATTGCCAACCTTCAGGCGCGTTACGTGGAACGAACCGGGGTGACCGGGCTCAAAATCAAGCATAACAACGTCCTTGGGTATCATGTGGAGGTGACGGCGGTTCATGCCGACAAGCTGATGACCGGGACGCACCGCGAGACCTTCATTCACCGGCAGACCATGGCCAATGCGGTGCGATTCGGTTCGGTGGAGCTGTCGGAGCTGGAGCGTGGGTTGTCCGAGGCCGGCGAGCGGGCGTTGGCTCTGGAGTTGGAGCTGTTCGCCGACCTTGTGGCCGAAGTGGTTGGGCGGGCCGGGCCGTTGGGAGCCCTGGCGCGGGCGTTGGCCGCGCTTGATGTGGCGTGTGGGCTGGCGGCGCTGGCTGCCGAGCGGCGATGGTGTCGGCCAGTGATTGACGACAGCCTGGATTTCGAGATTCAGGGTGGGCGTCATCCAGTGGTCGAGGCCGCTTTGGAAGCCGCCGGGGGGCCTGCTTTTGTGGCCAATGACTGCAATTTAGCCCCAGAGCGGCGGTTATGGCTGCTCACGGGCCCCAATATGGCGGGCAAGAGCACCTTTTTGCGCCAAAACGCCCTGATCGCCATTTTGGGCCAGATGGGCGCCTATGTTCCGGCAACGGCGGCGCGTTTTGGGGCGGTGGATCGCCTGTTCAGCCGGGTTGGCGCTGGCGACGATTTGGCGCGGGGCCGGTCAACCTTCATGGTCGAAATGGTTGAGACCGCCGCCATTCTGAATCAGGCGGGTTCGCGGGCTTTGGTCATCCTGGACGAGATTGGCCGGGGCACCGCGACCTTCGACGGGTTATCCATCGCTTGGGCCTGTGTCGAGCATCTCCACGAAGTCACCCGCTGCCGGTCTCTGTTCGCCACTCACTATCATGAATTGACTCAGCTTGCGGTCAAACTCCCGCATTTGGTCTGCCAGACTATGCGGATCAAGGAATGGCAGGGCGACGTGGTGTTTCTGCACGAGGTGATCGCCGGAACCGCTGATCGCAGCTATGGCATTCATGTTGCTCGGCTGGCGGGGCTGCCGCCGGCGGTGATCCTGCGGGCCGAAGAGGTGTTACAGATTCTTGAGGCCGGAGATCAGGCCGCAGCCATCACGCGATTGGTTGATGACCTACCGTTGTTCACCGCTGCCGTTCGCCGCCCGGTGGCTCTGGCGGCCCAGACCCCAGTGGCGCCATCGGCGGTGGAAGCAGCCTTGGCTCCCCTAAACCCAGACGAACTCACCCCCCGCGAGGCTCTGGAAACGCTGTACCGCCTGCGAGGGATGTTGAAGGCTTGAGCGAGGATGATATGGTTTTGCTTTTTGCCGTCGACACCTCATACCATTAGCCATCAAGAGATAGCCTGAGCCGTTGCGCCGAAAGAATCTGATGTCCAAACAGCCCTTAGCAGAGGTCTTCGGTTTTCCGATAACGAACGCATCAAAAGATGCGAAGCGATACCAGATGAACCGACTGTGTCCATGATACTTACACTTTAGCCGATCTTTTGGATAGGTGACTTCTTTTATGGCAAAACGCATGGCCGGTTCTGTTTCTGATCAATTATCGCTTTTTCCGGAGCCCGAAAACGACCTGGAACGTGTGGTCAATGTTGCTCAGGTGACTCAGTTAAGTCCGTTTCGCTATCCGGGCGGAAAGACGTGGCTGATCCCACGCTTCATCCGATGGATTCGGAGTCTTTCCAGCCGGCCGGCGCATTTTATTGAACCCTTTTCTGGCGGCGGTATCGTCAGTCTAACGGCTGCAAACATGCAGCTTGCCGACCACATCACAATGGTTGAATTGGATCAGGATGTTGCGGCTGTTTGGCAAATAATGTTGAGTGACCATGCCGAATGGCTTGCAAATGAAATCGTCAATTTTGATCTAACGGTTGAGACCATGGCAGCCCGTATCAAAGCTGGAGCACAGACGGTTCAGGAGATTGGTTTCCAGACCATGCTCAAAAACCGCACCTATCGCGGTGGTATTTTGGCTCCTGGTGCCGGGGTGCTTAAATATGGCGAGAATGGGCGCGGTATTCAATCGCGTTGGTATCCCGAAACCCTCAAAAATCGCATTCTTAAAGTTGCGACTCTTCGGGACCGCATCACTTTTATCCATGGTGATGGTCTCCAGGTCATGAGGGATAACGCGCACCGCAAGGACGCTGTTTTCTTCATCGATCCCCCTTACACGGCCGCCGGCAAGAAAGCCGGCAGTCGTCTCTACCGGCATTTTAATCTCGATCATGAAGAGTTATTTCGCATCACAGCAACAGTAGCCGGTCAATTTCTTATGACCTATAATGATGCAGAGGGGGTGCGCGATTTAGCTCGGACGCATGGGTTTAAGATGCGTACTGTTGCTATGAAGAATACTCATCATGCTGAGATGAAAGAGCTTCTTATTGGGCGTAATCTTGATTGGCTTGGGACGCAATTAAATAAAGAAATTGAATAAATTTATACCCTCGAGCCTTGATGTTGATTCACCGAGGTTGCCTTCAGACCCAGGCCGCCGTCGCGGCCCGATACCGGCGATGTGTCAGTATCAGGGCTCGCCGGTATTAAGCCATTTATATTCATAGTTTATCTTTGCGTCGGAATTTTCGGCGATAAGCCCGTTCATCTTTTTACTCCAGGACGATTCTTTCGGAAGGCCCTGGAGTCGTAGTTTCGGAGACCATCAAGTCTAGCGAAACGTCCGCGAGCCAACGGGTTTAGCTTTTGATGTCGGTGTGAGGCCAGCCCTCCTGACGACCATAGTCTGAACGGGTTTCGTTACCCGTGTTGCGTCGGTGGTAAATTTAAAGAACGACATTTGTTGTTTAAGTTCATAAGCTTGCCTGGTCATTGATTGAGCGGCTGCTGTAGTCTCTTCGACTAAGGCAGCGTTCTTTTGTGTGACCTCATCCATTGCTGAAATTGCCGAGTTAATCCCATCCAGGGTGGTTGTTTGTTCTTGACTCGATATCGCAATATCGCTAATCAATCTGGCCACTTGTTGGACATCTTTCGAGATACCGTTTAAGGATTCTCCGACCTTCTTAACCAATTCAACGCCGCTTTTAACCTGATTATCACTATTTGTGATGAGAGCCTTGATTTCTTTGGACGCTTGAGCGGAGCGTTGCGCCAACACCCGAACTTCCTGTGCCACGACGGCAAAACCCTTGCCAGCATCGCCAGCGCGGGCAGCCTCAACCGCCGCATTCAAGGCCAATAGGTTGGTTTGGAAAGCAATCTCATCGATCACACCAATAATTTCGGTGATATTGCGCGACGCCTCCGCGATTTTTTTCATCGCGTCAATGGCCGATGCCGCAACCACGCCTCCTTCTTCAGCCGCACCACGAGCCTCAGCCGCCATCGTGTTCGCGCGTTGTGCGCTTTCAGCACTATTGCGGACGGTTGCCGCTAATTCCTCCATTGAAGCCGCAGTTTCTTCAAGGCTAGACGCTTGTTGTTCGGTGCGTTCGGACAGATCGGCGCTGCCGGCAGAGACTTCAGCGGACGCTTGAGAAATGGCTGCGGTCGCTTCGTTGATCTGGCCGACGATCTCCCCTAGTTTCGCGGAGGTCGCGTTGACATCGCCCTTTAGCGTATCAAAGGCGCCCTGGTAGTCCTTGGTGATGCGCCGATCGACATCGCCTTCGGCAAGAGCGCCCAGCACCTGAGCAATATCGGAGATGACGCCCTGGACGGTCTCCGCCAGACGGTTGATGCCCTGAGCCATGGTCAGGGCGACACCGTCCTTGCCCTGGGTCTTCATGCGGACGTCGAGGTCGCCGGCGATGAAGGCAGAGATCAGCCCGTTGACTTCCTCACCGATCACCCGTTCTCCGGCCTTGGCCGCCTCGCGAAGCTGTGCTTCCGCTTGGCGCTTTTGGTCCTCTTCCCGAGCCGCCAAGGCGCGACGTTCCGCCATCATCTCCGCGAGGGCCTTGAGCGCCTCGACAACCTCGCCCAGTTCATCTCGTCGCCCCAACGCATCAATGTCGGCCATAGGCTCACCGTGGGCCAGCTTCAGGGTGGTCTGGACAATGTGCCGGATCGGCATCAGCGCGTGCCGCACCAACAGAAATAGGTTCAGAGCAACGACCGCTGCCATCAATGTACCGCTGACTAGAAGTTTTGTTGTAAGAACAGAAAACACATCGCTATGGTTAGAACCATAGACAATACAAATACTTTCTAATGCTAAAATGACGATCGTTCCTATTGTCGTAAATGAAAAAATAATGAGCATCTTGCTGGATAAAGAGAGGAATTTGTGCTCTGTTGAAAGAGGGATTCCAGCCGCCATTCTTTCAAGATTTGAGACCATGCAAAGGAAAAATGGGACTGAGAAGATAAAAATAATCGGAATTCCCAAAATCCAATCTAAAATATATTTTGTTCTATCAAGAAATGATTTTCCATACAAAGCCGTGTTGGGTCCAATGATGCAATAGACGGCGATCGCGATAAGAAACAGTATCGGTAGAAATGCCAGGCTCCGTTGTGCCAAAATTAGGCGTTCTCTGGAAGGCTCGGTCAGCCAGGCCTTGATCTGTTGTAAATGGTGCGCGGTCAAGCCAGCAACCGCACCGACATAACCAATGACGTAGACCCAAAGAAGGGGTGTCGAGGCTAAGGCTATGGCTTCGTTGACATCGCAGATATCAAAATACCAGGAACCGAGCAACCATACTGCGGGCGGCACGACAAATGCGCTGATTGTCCAGGTTAGAACATTTCTAGCATAGATGTTTGCGTCCATGGATGTTTCCTATCAACTGGTAGCCAAGCGTTCACAAGGACGCGGCGCCGCCGTCGCGGCCCGAGGACCGTCACTGTGTCAGTGTTATACCAACGGCCCTAACAATGATCCGTGCCGTTGGTATCGGCGGCGACCGCCGCCGCGCGCGCCATGGCGCGCAAGGGCGCGGATGCGCCCGCCCGGCGGCTGAGGGCGCTGCGGACGTGTCAATGTCCAAGGCCATTGGTATAAGGGCTCGCCGGTATCAAAAACATTAAGAATATAATAACAAGCATTGCCGGTGAATTCGAAGTTTATAGTAAAACTGGGGCCGATGCTACAGGGCAAGGGCGACGATTTGGTGTTCAAAGGCGGGCGTTTTTAGGCTCAAGCCGCCTGGGGGCGTTCACGGCGTGGTGATATCAAGTCCGTGATTGATGGCGTGGCGCACCGCCTGGGTGCGGTTGTGGACGCCGAGCTTGCGAAAGATGCCGCGCAGATGCAGGCGAACCGTGACCTCTTCGATACCCAGGCGACGGGCGATTTCTTTGTTGCTGAGGCCTAGGGAGAGCTGGCACAGAACCTCGCGCTCTCGTCGGGTCAAGGGCCGTGTCTCGGAGGTCGGGTCTAAGCCCGGACCTGAACTCCCGCCGGCATGGCCATGGCTTGGCGTGGGGATGGTCTCGCGGGGCATAGCCTCGTTCAGCAGCACAATCAGGGCGTCGCCACTGATGGTTTTTGGCAGAAAGCTGACCCGCAAGCGCGCCAAAACCGGGCTGAGTTCAGGAGGGCAGGGATAGCCCGACAGAATGGCCAGGGGAACATTCGGCAGAACCGCCCGCATCTGCTCAAGTCCGGCGGCGCCGTCCATGCCCGGCATCCGCAGATCTAACAGCACCAGATCAAACCGGGGCACCGTCGCAGCCAACGCCAGCGCCCCCTGAAAATTGCACGCGGTCACGACCTCGATACTGGGTAGGCGCGACTGTAAATAGGCCTGAATGCCGTCCCGAACCAGATCATGGTCATCCGCCAGCAGGACGCGCATGGTCACAACCGCCCGTCGTCCCGCCGGGCGGGCGGTAGGGCTCTGGTTCGGCGGGGCCAATGGGGGGCATTTGCGTGAACTGGCACCATGCGTCTCGGCCTTTCTCCCGCAATCGACCCGTCGAGAGTATCGATAAATATACGAACGTGCAAATGCGTAAAGTGGACGCAGTGATACCATCGAGCCCTGATACTGACACATCGCCGGTCCTCGGGCCGCGACGGCGGCCCCGCGCGCCCATGCGCGCGAAGCCAAGGGCGCGGATGCGCCCGCCCGGCGTCTGAGGGCAGCCTTGATGAGTCACCATCAAGGCTCGATGGTATGAGGGCAGCTTTAATGTATCGACATTAAGGCCTGACGGCATGGTATCGGGAATGCTCGGCCTGGAAGGCTTAATAGTCCCACTCGAACTTCAGCCCCATCTGTGGATCGGCATGAACACCGACGTCAACTTCGGCCTGAACGGTGTTGGTGATGGCCATTTCGACTTTAGCCCGGCTGCTATCTTCAGTCGGCCCTTGTTGAACGCCCAGATAGATATCCTTGGTCACGTACCGTCCAGCTTCCACCGTTTCGCGTTTGGCGCCTGGAGCGCTGGTGGTAACACCTAGGCGGTCAATCCCGAGACTGTGCCGGATATGCTCGACCAGAGTGCTGGAGCCGCCCAGGCCGGTGAGCTGCGCCGCAGAATCGGCAAGCTGGACCGCTTCCAGTCCGCCCAACTGGGACACCGATTTATCAAACAGCAAACGCGCCAGAATTTCATCCTGGGGCATGACTGGGGTCGAGGTGAGGGTCAAGCGCGGCGTTTGGGTCGAGCCGGTGACGGTGGCCTCGGCCGTAATGCTGCCGGTACGGGCCTCGGCCAAAAGATCCAGCTCGGGGGTTAGGGCGTTGCCTCCAGCGAACTCGATGGTGCCGTGCTTGAACTGGAACTCCTTGCCCAGCAAATCCAGTCGGCCATTCAGCATGGTCAAGGTGCCCTTGATCGCCGGAGTCGGCAAGGAGCCGGTGATTTTGAGATCAGCCGAGAATTCACTGTCAACGCCGCGACCATGGACGAACACATTGCTGTGGGCGTTCACGGCCAGGGCCAGCGTCAGCCATGGAGGCGCGGCGGGAGCGGTTGGGGCGATGGCCAGAGTCGGCGGGGCGGTCACGCGGATCGTTGCCCCAGGAAGCACCGGCCTGCGGGGAGGCTTGGCCGAGGCCGGTTTGGTGCCGGGGGGCGGGGGCGCGGCGGCAGGGGGCGCTGGTGGCGTTGCTGGCGGTTGTACCGGCTTTTGGTGGCTTTCAATGACCTTCAAGTCCACCACTTCAGAGGGCAGTTGGTCGGGGAGCCGGATATCGGCCCGCCGAATCGCGATGGCTCCGGCCAGACGCGCGGCCTTCAGGCCGCCGGTCAGGGTCAAGTCGGCGTCGACATTGGCGGTGATCGGATCGATTTGCACCAGTCGGGCATCCCGAGCGGTCACATGAATGTCGAAGACCGGATCGTCGTGGCTTGCCAGGATCAGAGGAGTCAGTTTGAGGGTGCCGGTAGCTGCCACCTCTCCGCCATCGGTGGTATGGCCCGAGACCTGCTCGATGGTAAAGGTTCCGTCGGAACCGGCGAGTTTGGCCGAGATATGGTCGATCACACCGCCGAGCATTTGATTTTCATAGCGGCCATCGCTGATCGTGACTTGACCGCCAAGGTCAGGGGCTGCGGGCGTGCCGCCCAGCGAGAGCGCCACAGCCAACTTGCCAGCCAAATGGTCGCCGCGATCGGCAAGCAGGTCGCTGAATGTTGCCAGCTCCAAGCCGCCCGAGAGGGTTCCGTGCAGGGCGGCTGTTTTCGGAAGGTCGATGGTCAGAGGGGCCAAGCGCAAAACCAGCGGGATATCGCCGTGCCAATGCAAATTCGCGCCGCTGCCGGTGCGAATCTCTCCCTCTGCGGCCAAGCGGTCGCCGCGCCAGTGGGCCTGAACGTCACCACCCAAAGTTCCCAGGTCGAGACCGACGGCTTCGGTTTGAGCGAGATCGGCATCTTTGACATGAGCACTGATGTCGGCTCGTGGATCGGCCAGGCTCCCGGATAGAGTGGCTTCGGCGTCCAATTGCCCGCGACCGGGCAATGCCGGATAGAGCAGTCGCAAGGGCGCCAGCGGCAGGTGACTGAGAGTCAGGTGGCCTGACAGCCCTTCGGCGCCGATGGCGCCGTTGGCATCCAAGTGAAAGTCCTGTCCGCCGATTTTCAATCCGCTGATCGCCAGTCGCGTTTGGCTGATGTCGAACACCGCCGGGGTGGTCAGAGACAAGGGCAGGCCGCCCAATTGTCCGGCCAATTGGGTCAATTGCAGCCGAAACCCTTCGGGCACAGCGTTAAAGGTTCCAGCCAGAGTCGCATTGGTCGGTTGGCCCGGAGCCGGTGGGATGATGACTCGAAAGGTGGTTTGGCTGGGGTTGCTGTCGATGGTGGCGTTCAGAGTGGCCAAGCCGGTTGGCCCCAGCTTGAGTCCTTGCCCCGTCAGGGCTGTCGAGCCGGATAGGCGCCCTTTGGCCAGATCGGCGAAAGACGCGCCGCTAACAGAGCCCTTGAATTCCAGGGCGGTGGCGGTCAAGGCCGGGGAGGCTGGACCTCCGCCCAGCCGCAGCCCATTAACACCGCCGGCAAAGCGCAGACTGGTTTGGTCGTCGTGGCGGGTCAGTAGAGCGTCAATACGGCCTCGACCTGTCAAAGGGGTGCCGATGAAAGGCGCGAAGTTTGCCAAATCCGGCCATTGCCCATTGAGGTGGCCAGCGGCAGCAACCCCGTCAAAGGCCAAATGCAGTGTTCCGTCGATCCGATTGTCGCCCTGGCGAATCAGGAGCGGATCAACCTCGATCGCCTTGCTGTCGGTGGCCAGCGCCAAGGTGGCGGTGGCGAGGATCGGCGTTAGGTTGGTCACTCCGTTCAGCGCCCGCAGGGTTGCCTGGACATGCCCATTGGTCGGGAAGTCGGCGGCGGCCAAAGTCAGTTCGCTTCGTCCGAAGGTCCGGCCCGCAAGACCAAGATCGCTGATCACCAATGCGGCCTTGGCCGCCCCCGTCGCCAAGGGGCCATGCCAGGACGCTTCAACGTGCCCGGCGCCGGTCAGTTGCGGCAGGCCCAGGGGTTCGGCCAAAGGCTCTAGGTGGGGCAGATCGGCCCGAAGGGTGGCTTCCAGTCGCTGATGGGCCAGATCGGCTTGCCCCCCAAGGGCGAACTGATGGCCTTCCAAAAGCCAATCCCGAGCGTGGACTCCGCCCCGGTCATCGAGGGTGATGCTGCCCTTGACGTGCAGTGTGTCATCCAGCACCGCTGCCAGCGCGCCGTCAATCCGGTCGATTTCGGTTCGCAGCGTTCCGGCGGTGCCCGAGACGTCCAGGCGGGTGTCGGCGTGACTCGCCCGGAGCGACAGCGTCAGGTCGGCAACCCCGGACAGCGGCAGGCCAAAAGGCCCTAGCAGGCGGGACAGGTGATCGACCGTGAAATGCCCGGTGGCTTTCAGCCGACCGGCAGTGGGGGATGCCGTGCCGGTGCCGGTGAGACGACCGGCGGCGACGGACATCGCGACTTTCGAGAGATGAATGTCGTCGCTGTTGGACGAGGCGACGGCGTTCACCGTTATCTGGGGATGAGGGCCCGCCAATCGGGCAATGGTGGCATCGGCGCCGTTGGGGTAGTCCATCGCCGCTTCGAGGGTGAGAGTCCGTTCGCTCATAGCCCCCGAGGTTGCCGGAACGGCACGGGGCGTACTCCGAATCGTTGCCGTCAGAGTATGGGCGCTGAGATCAGGGCTGACGGGCTCCTCGACATGGAGTTCAGCAGTGATCGTGGGGTTGGCGGGAGGGCCTGTCAGGGTTCCTGAAAGGTTAGCGTTTTGCCAGTGGGTGCCGCTTGGAAGCAGGCCGGCGGCCACCAACGCCTCGGCGGTCGGTGTCACCTGATAGTCAAGCGTCAGTTGATGGGTGTCGGGGTCCAATGTGCCATGGGTGGTCAGGTTGGCTGCCGCCAGAGTCAGGCTGGAGGTGGGATGCAGGGTCAGCCCACCGTCATCATCGGCCAACAGGTCGAGAGTCAATCGAGGGGCCGGACCAACCGCCGCCGCCCAGGATGGCGGCATCAGGGCGGTGAGGTTGCCGCCTCCCTGAAGGGTGATCTGGTAACCACCCGTGGCGCGGTGGATATTGGCGTCAATCGTCAGGGCCGCGCGCTTACCGGCGGTGGCGCTCAAACTGCCGTGCCAATTCGCCAGTGGTGCGTCGCCGCTGGCTTTGAAGTCCAGGGCCGGCAGATCCCGCAGCCGGAGCCCCCGTGCCAGAACACCTCCGGGAGGCTCGGCAACGGCGAGGTCCAGAAGCAGCCGGTCGGTTGCGGGGGCATACCCGACATGCAGATGGCCGCCGCCGGGCCGACCATCCCGGTGGCTGAGGTCCAGATCAAGGCGTTGGGGTTGGCGGTGTTCTCCCAACTGAGCATCGCCCTCGGCATGGAGCAGCGCCGGTTCGCCTCCCAGCAAGGCGGCACCCAAGGCCATCTCTTCCACCACCACGCGCTGCACCGTGATCGGCAGCGGCAAGGCCGGGACCATCGGCGGCGCTTTGCCGGTTATAACGGGAGCCGAAGCCGGGGACTCCGCAGAGGAGACGTCCGGGACCGTCGTGTCCGGAGGGGAGTTGCCGCCGGTTGTCGGGGGCGGCGGAGCGGGTTCAGGCAGCGGTAGCGGGGGGCGATCGATATCCAGGCGATCCACGGCCAGTTCAACGACATCGAGTCGCCCCGCCAGCAGGGCGTTGCCGTCAATGCGAAGGTGGGTACGGTGGGCGGTCAGCCAACGGCCTTTGTGGTCGGCCATGGTTAGGTCAATCACCGTGACCGCAAAGAGCGAGGGGAACTCCAGGGCGCCAATGGCGACCGTGGAGCCTGGCCCGCTGGCTTGGGCGGCCAAGCGGTTGGCAAGCCAGTGCCGCCCGCTGTCGGTCTGAAGCATCAACGCCGCACTGGCCATTGCCACCATCAGCACACCAGCCAGAAGGCCACCGATCACCAGCAGGTTCCGCACGACGCGCCGGGGCGTAATCGGAGGGCTGATGTTCACGGTTCGCACCTTCAAAATGCTTGGCCCATACTGAGATACACCTGGATTGGCTGATCCGTTCGGCTTGGTCGCAACGGCGCACCGACATCCAGACGAAGCGGCCCGACGGCACTATAATAGCGGACTCCCAGCCCGGTTCCGAAGCGGAATGCTTGGCTGGGTTGCGGCAAAAGAGCGGAATAAACGTCGCCGCCGTCAATAAACGGTACCACCCCCAGAGTCTCAGTGATCTTAATTCGCATTTCAGCGCTGGCTTCGGCCAGGGATTGCCCGCCGAGCGGGTGCCCGGCGCTGTCGAGAGGGCCGATTGCCTGATAGGCATAGCCCCGGACCGAACCGCCGCCACCGGCATAAAAGCGTTTATCGGCGGGCAGGTTGGTGGGATTGCTGGTGAGGATGGTGCCCAGCGACAATCGCCCGGCGGCCACCCAGTCTCCCTCGCCGGATAAATCCTGGTAGAGACTTTGAGTCAGGCGGTTGATCACGAAGCTGTCGCCGGTATCGCCCATCCGCAGCCAGGGCGTGGCTTCCAGGGCGACCCGATAGCCGGTGGTCGGATCAAGGAGCGCGTCGGTGGTATCATACGCCAGGGACAGCGGCGCTCCCACCAACGTATCCATCGTGAAGCCTGCCGTGTCGCGGATGTCCGATTGTTCGCCGCTCAGGCCGTATCCCAGAGTCAGATGATAGGGCAAGCGCCATTCCAGATGAGCCCCGGCGGTGAGGGCTTGGCGTTGGTAGGCATCGGGATGCTCGTTGATGGCGGCAGTGGACAGCGTTAGATCCTGATCGGCGGCCAGAAAGCCAGGTTTGCGCAAGTCGGCGGTCAGTTTCTCGTCGGCCTGATCGAGCCCGGCAGGAGTCAGGGTTCGGATATTCAGACGGTTGAGTTCCGCACCCAGGCGCAATTGCTCGCCGCCTCCGAACAGATTGCGATGACTCCACGAGGCGTCAGCACCCAGCCCTTCGGCGTTGGTGAAGGTTACGCCCATGCCGATGGTGTGGCGTTTGCGCTCGGTCACGGTGATCGTGACGGCGGTGGTACCGTCGCTGTCAGGCCGATCGGCTAGGTGTGAGGAGAGAGTGCTGAACACCCCGAGCTTCGTGAGGGCGGTTCGGGTGCGCTCGATCAATTCGGGGCGGTACAATTCACCCGTCACCCAGGCCGCCCGCTCGCGGACCACCTGTTCATCAACCCGTTCCAGCCCGACCACATGAACCGCCCCCAGGCGGACCACGGGCCCTGGTGCCACAGTGAATGTGACGTCCAGGACTTGGGCGTCCCGATCAATCTCCGCCCGGCGGTCGATGACTTTGGCGAAGGCAAACCCCTGATCGCCCAGGCGGTCCCGCAACTTCTGTTCGGCTTGCACCACCAGCGGACCTCGGGCCGTCGTGCCCGGCGCCAAGCCAAGAGCCTCGGCATTGGGGAGCCCCGGCGGTAGAGCGGTGCCAATGATCGCCACATGGCGCAGGTGATAGAGTGGGCCAGTTGTCACGGCAAGGGTGACGACGGCGGTGGGCGAGGGGGAGGGGGAGGCCGAAGCCGATGTGCCGTGCGGACTGACGGTGATGTTCAGGTGGGCATCGTAATAGCCCTCGGAATGGAGGGCGGCCTCAAGCCGTTCGCGGTCGCCGTCGGCACGATGCCGCAACCCGATCAAGCTGGGGGCTGGGCCATCCTGCAACTGCACCAGAGATGATGTTGCCTCTAGTAAAGGACGCAGTGTTCCATCATCGACGCCGGTGATGGCAACGGTATAGGGCGCGGGTTGAGCCCTGGCTGTTTCCGCAGACAGACCGACGATGACCCCACCGACCACAGCCAGCGTCAGGAGATGCCGCACGAGACCAGATCGGGACATTGCCCCCACCCTCGCAGATGAGACCGGCGATGACCACCGGCCCGCCCGGCGAGAGGGTAGCACAGAATGATCCGGGACGGTAAGCGTCACGGCCAAGGTAACGAATGTTTCCGGTTCATTGTGAGTTTTAGGCCGGCCTCTTCAAACCAAAGCTGCCAGAACGGCATTGAGGCGTTGCCGACCCGCAGCGGTGGCGCGGAGGCCAGCGTCGTCAAGCTCCATGAAGCCGCCGGCCACGAGGCGGGCCAGAGCGGGTGCCGACACCAGCTCGGCGGGATCGCAGCCGAAGGCCGCTTGGGATGCCGTTCGGCGAACGCCTTCGGTCAGGCGTAGCCCCAACAGCAAAAATTCGTCCCGACGGGCGTCGGCATCCAGCGGCTCGGGCGGCAAACCGCCATGGCCGTTGGCCTCGACCTGAGCCAGCCAGACGGCGGGCGTTCGGTGATTCTGAGTGGCGACGCGGTTTCGATCGGTGTCGGTCAGTCGGCCATGGGCGCCGGGGCCGATTCCCAGACCGTCTCCACACCGCCATGTGGTCATGTTGTGACGGCATTCTTGGCCGGGGCGCGCATGGTTGGAAATTTCGTAAGCAGGTAAACCGTGAGCGCCTAAAATCTCTTGGGTTGCTTCGAACAGATCGGCGGCGATGTCATCGTCGGGCAAGGGCAACGCGCCCCGAGCATGGCGGAGATAAAAAGCGGTACCCGACTCGATGGTCAGTTGGTAGGCCGACAGATGTCCACTGGTCAAGGTTGCTGCTCGCGTAAGTTCGTCACGCCAAGCGGTCACAGTTTGGCCGGGCCGGGCGTAGATCAGGTCAAACGACAGTCGGTCGAAATGGCGGGCGGCCAGGGCCAGGGCGGCGATGGCTCCGGCGGCGTCATGTTCCCGGCCCAGCAGGCGGAGGGCGTCGTCATCCAGGGCTTGGATTCCTAAAGAGAGCCGAGTCACCCCGGCAACCCGCAGATCGGCGAAGCGGGCAGCCTCCACTGACGTTGGATTGGCTTCCAACGTCACCTCCAGGTCGGGGGCAATCGGCCAATGACCGGCGATGGCGTCCAGCACCGCCGCAACTGTGGCCGGCGGCATTAAAGAAGGCGTTCCTCCGCCAAAGAAGACCGAGGTGACCTTGTGCCCGCTGCCAGCTCCGGCGTTGGCTCCGTGCTGCAACTCGGCCAGATAGGCTCGTCGCCAACGATCCTGATCGATGGACGAGGCCACATGGCTGTTAAAGTCGCAGTAAGGGCATTTGGCCAAGCAGAAGGGCCAGTGGATGTAAATGCCGAAGCCCGGAGCCCAGGGGGTCAGCGGAAGCATCGCGCCACCAACTGCCGAAACGCATCGGCGCGGTGGCTGATGGCGTGCTTGAGCGCGGGGTTCAATTCGCCAAAAGTTTGAGTGTAGCCATCGGGGACAAAGATCGGGTCATATCCAAAGCCATGGTTGCCCCGTGGCGGCCAAACCAGAGTTCCGGTTATTCGGCCCTCGACGGTTTCGCAATGGCCATCGGGCCAAGCCAAGGACAGGGCACAGACGAAAGAGGCGGAACGGTCAGGATTCGAGCCCAGCTCCTGGTTGACGCGGGTCATGGCCACCCAAAAATCGCGGTCGGGACCGCCCCAGCGCGCCGAATAAATGCCGGGCTGGCCACCCAGGGCCGAGACCGCCAGGCCGCTGTCATCGGCCAGGGCGATAAATCCACCGCGTGCGGCGGCACGGGCCTTGAGTTCAGCATTGGCGATGAAACTGTCGCCGGTTTCTTCGGGTTCCGGCAAAGCCAATTCGGCAGCCGACCGGAAGGTTTGGACATGGCCGCGCAACAAATCGGCGATTTCGCCAACTTTGCCTCGGTTGTGGCTGGCAATCACCAAGGTGTCGCCGCTGAATCGGCGTGGTGAGGATTCGGACATCGGGTTTGGGCCGTTCATTGACAGGGAGAAAGGGATGGGGACAGGGAGAAAGGGACGGGCAGAAAAGCGGACCGTGGCGCCGACAGGATCACGCCGTAACCTCAGATGAGGCCAAGCCCCAGATGAGGCTAAGGTTGCTGCCGTCTGCCAAACATCGTAAGCCATGGGCCGATTGGTGGGCAAGGGGAGGTCGCTTTATGTTCCATACGGCCCATGCGCGGCGCGGTTTGGTGGTGGCGCCCCATCCTTTGGCGGCTCAGGCTGGCCTTGCGGTGCTGCGGGAGGGCGGCGACGCCATCGAAGCGACCGTGGCGGCGGCGGCCGTCGCGGCGGTGGTCTGCCCGCATGTGAGCGGGTTGGGGGGAGACGGGTTTTGGCTGATCCATGAGCCGGGCCGCTCCCCCATTGCCATTGAGGCGGCAGGGGTGGCTGGTCGCCAAGTCACCGCCGAGCTGTATCGCGGCTTGGGGTTAACCGAAAGCCCACGCCGAGGGCCGTTGGCCTGCAACACGGTGGCCGGAGCCCTGGCCGGCTGGTCGTCGGCGTTGGCGGTCAGTCGCGGGTGGGGGGGCCGTCTGCCGGTGCGCCGGTTGCTGGACGAAGCGATCTGCCATGCTCGGGACGGGGCCCCGATCGGTGCCGGTCAAGCGGCGGCGATTGCCGCCGAAATTCGGGATCCCCAGGCGGATCCGGCTTTTGTTCGGCTCCATCTACCCGGCGGCAAACCGCCGCGACCAGGAACCTCCATGGCCCAACCGGCGTTGGCGCGCTGTCTGGAGCGGCTTGCAGCCGCCGGGCTCGATGATTTTTATCGGGGCGATGTTGGCGCCGCCATGGCGTTGGACCTGCAAGCGGCGGGCTCACCCCTGATCCGCGAAGATCTGGCTGGGCATTATGCGCAATTGGTCGAGCCGTTGGCGGTGCGTTTGTCCAATGCCACCGTTTATGGCCTGCCGCCGCCTAGCCAAGGGGTTGCGGCCTTGATGATCTTGGGGTTGTTCGATCGGTTGGCGGTGCCCGAGGCTGAAAGTTTGGCCCATATCCACGGCTTGGTCGAGGCCACCAAACACGCCATCCGGGTTCGCGACGGCTATCTGAGCGATCCGTTCTACATGGCGGTAGAAGCCAGGGATTTTCTGTTACCCGAGGTGTTGCACGAGGTTGCGGCGGTGATCGAGGCCAATCATGCTCGTCCCTGGACCCGCAGGGGGGATTTGGGCCGGTCGGTGTGGTTTGGCGCCATCGATGCCGCCGGTCGGACGGTCAGCGCCATGCAAAGCCTGTGTTGGAGTTTTGGTTCGGGGGTGACACTGGAGCGAACCGGGGTCGTTTGGCATAACCAGGGCGTGGGCTTCAGTCTTCAGCCGAATGCGGTCAATTCCCTGATCAGCGGACGTAAACCCAGTCATGCTCTCAGTCCGGCCCTGGCTTTATTCGACGACGGCCGATCCATGGGATTCGGCGCCATGGGCGGGCATAACCAAATTCAGGCCCAAACGGCGGTGTTCAGCCGCTATGCGCGCTTTGGCCAGGGACTCCAGGCCGCCATCTCTGCGCCTCGCTGGATTTTAGGCGCCAGCTCCGGCCCCGGCGCTGCCGACCTCTCTTTGGAGAATCGGTTTGCCCCCGCTGTGATCGAGGGGCTGCGCCAAGCGGGGCATACCTTAGATCTGGTCGAACCCTTCGCCGAAGGGATGGTCCCGGTGGGAGCGATGGCTCGGCACATCACCGGCACCCTCGAAGCCGCCGCCGATCCCCGTTCCGAAGCCGCCGTCGCCGCATGGTAGCCCCCAGTGCGATCCGGTGCGCGGCCAAGCGCGGAAAATAAATTTGTCTAAAAGCAAAAGAGAGGGTTGCCAACCTCCCAGGACTTAGTTATGGTCCCCCCACATTCCGACGGGACATCGTTTCGCCGGAACGCCGATGTGATAGCAAAGCGCCCGTAGCTCAATTGGATAGAGCATCTGACTACGAATCAGAAGGCTGGGAGTTCGAGTCTCTCCGGGCGCGCCACATCGTTCAGTCTGATACATTAACAGCACAGCTCGATGGTATCGGGGTGCGCTGTTTTTTTGTGTTTCAGACATGCCTCCTGGGTTATGCGAGACTCTGTGATCGGGCTTTGATAAGCTAGCGATGGTTCCAATTTCGTATAGGGGATCCGTGATCTCAAAGATTGACGTTGATCATAACCAGTTTCCTAGTTTTTGTGCCTTTCGCGATGGTGTTTGGAATATGGCAGCGAGATAAGCCGAGCCCGGTCTTTTTTCATCGCCTATCCAATATCCTCATCCCTGTTCCTACCGTTCGGGCGCGGGTTTGTTTTGTTGGGTTTGGTGATAGAAGCGGGCGGCGCCGGGATGCAGTGGGACCGGGCCGGTGTCTTGGGCCGGGCCGAAGGCCAAGAAGTGGCCGCGTGGAAAGCCTTCGTCCAGGGCGCGGCGGGTGGTGGGGTGCCACAGGGCTTGGGTGATGCCGTAGACCAAATCAGGATCGAGGTCGGCCCGGACGGTCAACAGGGCGCTCACGCCAAGGGTGGCGGTGGCCGGGACGCCGGCATAGGCTCCGGCGGGAATCACGGCCTCGGTCAGGAAGGGTTGGCTTTGGCGCAGGCTGTGGGCTTCGTCGGCGGTGAAGGGGATGAGTCGGATCGAGCGGCGTTGGGCGGCGTTGTCGATGGCAATGAAGGGGGTGCCGCCGACGATGAACATGGCGTCCAATTCGCCGTTGATCAGTTGGTCCACCGAAGCGCCAGGGCGCAGATACACCGGGTGATAAGCGGCCGGCGGCAGGTGGAGCGCGCCGAGAATCGTTTCGGCATCAAGGGCAATAGCCGATTTCTTTTCACCCACCGAAAGGCTATGTCCGCGCAAATCGGCAATGGTCTGAATGGGGCTGTCTCCTCGAACCACGATTTGAATGGTTTCGGTGTAAAGAGCCGCAATGGCGCGCAAATCCGTGAAAGGCGGGCGTCCGGCATAAAGGCCGACGCCCTGTGCAGCCGAGGCGGCTAAGTCGCTTTGGACCATCGCCGCCTCGATGTCGCCGTTCCGCAGCAAATCCAAATTCTCGAGCCCGCCGGTGGTCGCTTGGGCCACCGCGATCAATCCCGAAACGCCGCAACTGCCGCCATGTTCGCAAGGTTGGGCTCCGGGAGGCGAGGTGATCGCGCTGGCGATCAGGCCCCCCACGGGAAAATATGCTCCCGAACTGGTGCCGGTGCCGATTCGGAAATAGCGCATATCGGAAGTTTGGGCGGCTGCCGGCCCCGACAAAGCCAACAACAGCGCCAGGAGTGCCACAAGGCCGGTGTCGGGGAGGCAGCAGGAGACTCGGCGGGACAAAAAAGGGCGCATGGGCGCAGCTTTCCAAAAAGGAGGCTTTGGGGCCCGCTGATACCGGCGAGCCCTGATACTGACACATCGCCGGTCCTCGGGCCGCGACGGCGGCCCCGCGTCCTCGTGGACGCGAAGCCCCAGTGTTGTGGACTCTAGGGGGCGCGGAGGCGCCCGCCCGGCGTCTGAGGGCAGCCTTGATGAGTCACCATCAAGGCCCGATGGTATGATTCAGATTTTATCGAACAGCATGGCCACGCCCGCAAGGGCAATACCAGCGCCAAAGAGGCGAAAAGCGATCAGATTAGGCAAAACCAGAGCTAGGCCGAGACCACCGGCCATGGCCAAGGTTGCCGCCGAACCGAAACCAACCCAACTTCCAACGTCAATCCTATGTCCCATGGCTCCGGTCAAAGGATAGCCTTCGAACATGCCAACCAGGGCTGCCACACTCAAAGGGCTGAGTAACGGCAGGCGGATGCCCAAGACCATGAGAGTCCCGATTGTGGCCAGCGCCACCATCAATCCTTGTTCGGTATGGGGAATTACGACACCGGCTTGGTTGAGCAGACTGGCGAACCCGGCTCCTAGTAGGGCAACGATTGGCAGATGCCATGTCGTCTGGCTGCGGGCCTGGCCGGCCCAAAGCCCAATGGTCAGGAATCCCAGGAGCCCGGATAAGCTGCTGAGGGGCAGGGTATAGCCGGTGCCGAATGTGCCGCCGGTCAGATTCAGGTCGTGGGCTCCGGCTGGATTGGAACCAGCCAGAACGGCCAGGAGGACCAGGACGATGACGGCAGAGGGCCGGTGGAGGAGCACGGGAGGCATCCTTGTTTTTGGCCGGATATATCCATCACAGCCAAGTCGTCAAGAGGGTCAGGGATGGTAGCTTGATGTCGTGGCGTGGGGAACAGGCCTTGAGGGGGATGGTCGGGTGTGGCGATGGATGGTTCTTTTCGCGGTCATGGCGTGGGGCGTGGGGGCAGCTTTGGCCGAGGGCGCCGGCGCCGGCCCTGAGCCTGGCGTATTGACGCGCACGGCGCCAGGTCATCTGGAGCCCAGTCCTCAACTGCCGGAGGATCCGCCCCCCTGGCCGCAGCATGTTCTGCGCTATGACGGATGGCTGGTCTATCAGTTTCCCAAGGCGATCGAGCGGTGGGCGACGGTGGATGCTCGGCTGTCCCGTCTGTGCCGGCGTGGAGCCTTTCGACAGCGGACGAACTTTGCTCTTTATGCGTTTTCGCCGGATGCCAGCTACGGGGTCGGGTTTGCAGAAGGGGCTAACCTGCATGATCCGCAAAAGCTGGCGGCGCCGGGCATGGTTTATTTCTTTTTTCAGCCCGATACCCCGATGTGTCTGGTGCTGCCGACCTCCAGAGAGAAAATCGCCTCATTTGCCACGGGGCATGTTCCGCCCCTGTCGTCGGCTACTGCTCCAGGAAGGCACTAGAGGGGGGACAGGGGTTTTCGTGGGCTCTGTCCACACCCGCAAAAGGCCGATCGGCCCTTTGAACCTTTGACGTTTTGAGGTCAAGGAGGCTGCGCCTCCTTGTGGGCAGAGCCCTGCGAAATCCCAGCAACCGATACGGTTAAACCCTCTCAGACCATCGGGCCTTGATGGTGACTCATCAAGGCTGCCCTCAGACGCCGGGCGGGCGCATCCGCGCCCTTGGCTTCGCGCGCATGGGCGCGCGGGGCCGCCGTCGCGGCCCGATACCGGCGATGTGCCAGGATCAGGGCTCGCCGGTATCATAATGGCCTTGGACGTTGACACGTCTGTGGCGCCCTCAGACGCCGGGCGGGCGCATCCGCGCCCTTGGCTTCGCGCCATGGGGGGCGCGGCGGCGGTCGCCGCCGATACCAACGGCACCGATCATTGTCTAGGGCCGTTGGTATCAAAGACGAACGCGCTTACAAATACTGCCCGAAAATGACGATAAACAGCACCAAACTGCTCAGTGCCGCCGCTCCGCCGCACAGAGCCGCTGAATAGCCGTTGGTCTCACGGCTGCACAGGGCGACACCTGTTGAGATGGCGGCGCTGGTCAGGGTTGAGGCCAAAAGAATGGTCAGAGTTTGGTCATGAAAGCAGGCCCGCAGAATAACGTTGCAGACGACCATGGCCACAAATCCGGCAAAACCGACCAACCCCAGGATTTCCAGGCTGGGCCGAACGAATTCAAAGGAGCCGGGACGGTCATCATGATGCTCGACCGGGGCTTCGTAGACGCGGACGGTGATCGGTCGCAGAGGCGGCGCATGATAGAGGGCGTCGGCGTCTTCTGCGGTCGGGTCGATTGTCAGGGATGGCGCGCTGGGGGGGCGAACCTCCGAAGGAGGCGTGGTCTCCTGGGGATGGTGACGCACGGTGTCATCAGAATCAGCTTCAGGATCAGCCTCCGGTGTCAGAGCGGCCGGGGTTATGGGAGCCGATTCGGGTTTCGGTGGTGGCGCTGTCGAAACCTTAACGGTTACGGAGTCCAGCCAAGTTTCACGCCACTCGGCGACACAGCGCGGGCGATTTTCGGGGAGGACCGCCAGTCCGGAGTCGATTCCACGGAGAAAAGCGTCGGAATAGCGGCCTGCGCCCGCTTCGGTGGCGGGCAACATGCGGTCAAGTGCCATCCGGGTTAGGGCCGATGGCGGTTTATTGCCGGTGATGGCCCGATACAACACTGCTGCGACGCTGTAAATATCGGTCCACGGCCCTTGGCGGGTGGCTTCTTCATATTGTTCGATCGGGGCGTAGCCAGCGGTCAGAATAGCCGTGAAATGGGAAGAATCATCCTGGCGAGCGGCCCCGAAATCCAACAGAACTGGTGAGCCGTCGCCGTGACGAACGAAAATGTTCGACGGCTTGACGTCCCGGTGGACCAGTCCGGCGGCATGGACCGCCTGAAGGCCGTCCAGTAACGGCCTGACAATCCGCAACAGTTCGGCTTCGGTCGGAGGACGGCCCAAGCCTTGCAGGTACGCTTGAAAATCCTGGCCATCTTCGTAATCCATGACCAGGTAAGCAGTGCCGTGGCTCTTAAAGCAGCGCCGGACCCGAATCACATGAGCGTGCCGGATGCGGGCGATGTGTCGTGATTCGGCGATGAAGTCTTTCAGCAGCCGCTCATAATTCTCCTGAACCGAGATCGAAACGGGCTGAACCGTGTCGCCTTTGTGGTAGGCGACGCCGGTCGGGACAAATTCCTTGATAGCAACCCGTTCTTCCAGAGTTTCGTCAATCGCCACGTAGGTAATGCCGAACCCACCGACGCCCAGAACGTCGAGAATACGATAGCCTTCCAGTACATGGTCCTTGGCGAGCATCTCGTGATTCCCGATTCGTTTGGGCTCGTGCGCCAGCATACCATCAAACCTTGATGATAGATCATCAAGGGCATTGCCTCTCATTAGCCTGTATTAGGGGGTTGTGAGGTCGTCAAGCCAATATGTGATGATAAAATCACGAACATATTTGTTTCGTTCTGCGAGGCGCGTCCAGAAATCGCTATTCGCTTTGCGGATTTGCTGCAAAGCCGGACCATACCCGATCTCACGCCGGATGAGCTTATTATGGATGGCGCGGATGCTGTCTTGGTACGTGTTGAGTAATGTCTGCTGGATCTTGTCAAAAGGGGTAAAGAAATTGATATAAGTATCCAGTGCCAGCACACAGTTTTTGCGGTCAACTTCCCATTTGGCTAGCGCCACTTGTTCTTCATCATTGGGTATGGCGGCTTGGCTGAGGGCACTGAGCGGCACAACGCCCGTGAAGAAAAGCTTATCGCGCAGGCCGGCATATTGCGGGGCTTGCTGGCTGGTGGATTGGCACCGCGCATAGGTCATGAGTTGGGCCTGAATCGCGGGGGGCGGAGAGGGGGATGTGGTTTGAAAACCAGAAACAACGGGTTCCGCCGGTTGAATCGATGTTTCGCCAAGATAGGAGCAGCTTGAAACAAAGACGACTATTAAGGATAAAAGCCCTAAGCGACCCATAAACCCCTCCTTTGCCCGCTCTCGAATCACCTGTCGGGTCGGGGGCAGTGTAGCCTCGTTGTCGGGCCGCGACAACGCGCTCGGAACGGGTTGGTCAGGAATGCGAAGCGCGCAGGCGGTTCGCGCGCCTGTTTTGGCTGTGACCGACGTGTTCTGATACAGTAGGGCTTCTGGCTGGCCATTCCTTCCCGTTTGGCTAGCTCGAGCGGCTTTTGAATGGGCCTACCATCAAGGATCGTGACCATGCTGATTGACTGGAATGACAGGCTGGTGCTGGGAGACGCGCGGATAGATCAAGAGCACCAGGATCTGGTGACGTTCATCAATCGCTTCTTTGATGCCTTGACCAACGGAGCGCCGCGTGACGAAGTCTGCGGTGCGGCGTTCACTTTGGCCGAACAGGTAACCCAACATTTCAACAGCGAAGTCTATTTGATGGAGGCTTTGCATTATGGCGCAAGAGCTGCCCATCAACGCGAACATAAGGCCTTGATGGGAGAGCTGGGAGGCTTTTTGCGGCGCGTGGGGCAGGAGGATGATCGCGAATTGCTGAAAGTTGCAGTCTTTATCAAGGATTGGTTCACAACTCACGTCACCACCGCCGATGCCCAATTCGTCGGGTTTTTGCAAGACGAAGTGTCACACGAAGACGCTTCGGAAGAGATATCTCTGGCCGAGATGTGCTGAACCGCTATGGCCGGATTTCTGCCGTGTTCTTGAACACTTCAGGCAGAATAACACACCAGCCAAGCGGAACGCGGAGGATTAAGCCTCTCTCTTGCCTAAGCTCGATCGCGGCGCGTTCCCCTGGTTGGTTTCGACCTCGTTCATCGGGATGATCATTGCTTAATTCAGTGCAATGCCGTCATCATCGCCGGCCAATCCATCGGCATCGGACTGAGCATTTCCATTGAGATTCTGGATCATGCGGCGGAGAATATCCATCGTCATGTTTAGTTCAGCCTTGTCAATGCCGAACACGGCCTCTTGGCTGACTTCAATGGAACAGGGCAGCAGGACGTCGCGAAGATTCCGTCCCTTGGGAGTCAAGTAGATATTGACCTTGCGGCGGTCATGCACATTGCGCACCCGTTCAACCAAGCCGCGCCGTTCCAGACCATTCAAGGCGGTTACCGTGGTGGGCTCCATCATGCCGACCCGTTGGCTCAGTTCCCGCTGGGTCAGACCGTCTTCGTCCCACAGCGCACGCAGGAAGAACCACTGACCCATGCTGACGCCGTGACTGGCGATCCGAGATTGCAGGGCCCGAGCCAAAGAGCGATGCACGTCCCGCACGAGATAGCCAATGGTCGTATCGGTGAACTCGGCTTCAGGCTCCGCCGATGCACCGCTGACTTCGCTGGCGTTATCGTGATGGCTTGCCAAGTCGACCTGTTTCTTTTCGCTATTCATCCGCTCGCCGTTTGTTGGCCAGTTTGCGTTTTCTTGGGAGGAGCTGTTCATAACGATACCCTTTTCCTGTTCTTTTGGTTAAGTTGCGCCGCTTTTTTACGTCACATAACAACGCGCTATGTGTAAAACGAGAATTATCCGGGGTTAATTGTGAGCCTATAACGAAAAGTCAATTCGTTCGGACAATTTTTACCCCAAAGTTTCGTTACCACTTTTGGCGATTGGCAACCAACCGTTTCCAATGGCATGACGAATATGGGCGCCGGAGCTTGTTTTGCAAGCTATTCGCCTGCCCATCCCGAAACGCAGATCAGGCGTGGTTCTTGTGGTGCCATTCCTCATTTTTTACCTTTGCGTTTTAAGTAACAATAAGTATATAATTTCGATCAATATGTGATCACTGATTTTATTTTGGTGTCTCTAAAAATGTTATGGATTCGAACCATGGGGTGGAGCCTAGTGTCGGGGGCGGGAGGGGCAAATGTCAAAAATGCCTCAAATTCATGACCATAAGAGAGTATGCAGAAATAAGCGGGTATGTGAAAGCTGAGATTTTAGAAAGAGTGGTCCTGTGACGCCTGTGGGCGGGGAGGCTATGAAGCATGCGGAGATGGCAGAGAGAGGCTTATTTATGATAGTGGGCTGCACACGGGAAATCTGTGCTGGTGTGGTTGTGGCCTCGAATATGGCTTAAGAAGAAGTCATAATAACATATTGATTTTTAATGATATATGAGGGTACGAATTTATCTTCTGTCGATCTCGAAAGCTTGTTGCTTTTGCATTCGGTGATGCCTTTCCCTCAGAGTCTGACCGTTGGATTCCGCGCCAGACGGCGACCGAGTGCGTTCAAACAAAAAAATCAAGCTGTCTTCAACTCTCTGGTTGCAATTAGCAACCATGGCAGAGTTGTTAATATTTATTGCATATCTATCATGCGGTATTGGCATGGCTGGTTAAAAAGGCACGAGATCCAGCCTGGAATCGGCCTGTCCCTGGCCAGAATTCGGTCGGAGACCGTAGCGCGCGTCGACTCGCTGTTCACCAACCACTTGCCATGCGGTGATACCGGCAGCCCTGACACAGACACATCGCCGGTCCTCGGGCCGCGAGGCGGCCCTGCGTCCTCGTGGACGCGAAGTCCCAGTGTGTGGACTCTAGGGGGCGCGGATACGCCCGCCCGGCGTCTGGGCAGCCTTGATGAGTCACCATCAAGGCCCGATGGTATGAGAGAACATCGAGGGAGGGTATGAAGAAGCCAACGGTGCTGGTTGGCAGACGGTGGCGGGAGCGTTAGGGTGGGGTATGAAAACGGCTGACTTTGATTTTCCTTTGCCCTTGGATCGCATTGCTGACCACCCGGCCCGGCCCCGTGACGGGGCCCGGCTGTTGGTGGTGAATCGATCAGGTCGCAGCGATCGAATCCTGCGCGATTTGCCGGGGTTGTTGAAACCGCATGATCTGTTGGTGTTCAATGACACCAGAGTGATCCCGGCTCGTTTGACAGGCCAGCGGGGCGTAGCTCGGGTCGAGGTGACGCTCCACAAAAGAGAAGCCGATGGCCGTTGGTGGGCGTTTGCGCGTCCAGCCAAGCGGTTGCGGCCAGGGGATCGGATTGCGTTTGCCGATGACTTTGGGGCCGATGTCGCCGCCAAAGGGGAGGGGGGCGAGGTTCTGCTGGACTTTGCCGCTGCGGGCTGCCCGCCGGAGGCTCTGCCGGCGGCTCTGCGTCGTCATGGGGTCATGCCTTTGCCGCCCTATATTCGTCGCCCCAACGGCCCTGAACCCGGCGATGCCGAAGACTACCAGACGGTCTTTGCAGCGGCGGATGGCGCGGTCGCGGCTCCTACCGCCGGGTTGCATTTTACGCCGCCTCTGCTGGCAGCTTTGGCCGAGGCTGGAATTGCCACCACAACAGTGACGCTTCATGTCGGGGCCGGAACCTTTTTGCCGGTCAAGACCGAAGATCTAGGGGCCCATCGTATGCATGCCGAGCTGGGAGAGATCAGCGCGGCGGCGGTCGAAGCGGTGGCGGCTGCGCGGCGGGCCGGGGGCCGGGTGATCGCGGTGGGGACCACCACTCTGCGCCTCCTGGAAACCGTGGCGGATGCCGATGGGCGATTGCGGCCTTTTGTCGGAGAAACCGATATCTTTATTACGCCGGGCGCTCGCTTTCGGATTATAGATCTGCTGCTCACCAATTTCCACCTGCCCCGGTCGACGCTGTTTATGCTGGTTTCGGCGTTCGCCGGGGTCGAGCCGATGCGCGAAGCCTATGCCCACGCCATCGCAACCGGCTATCGTTTCTATTCTTTTGGTGACGCCTGTTTGCTGGAGCGTGCGTTATGACGATAGATTTCAAGCTCTTGGCGCGCGACGGTGTGGCTCGGCGCGGCGTCTTGAACACCGCCCATGGGCCAGTGAATACGCCAGCCTTTATGCCGGTGGGAACCCAGGCCACGGTCAAGGGGATGCTGCCGGAATCGGTGGCAGCGACCGGCGCCGAGATTCTCTTGGGGAACACCTACCATCTGATGTTGCGTCCCGGAGCGGAGCGGGTGGCGCATCTGGGCGGGTTACACCGCTTTATGAATTGGTCAGGGCCGATCTTGACCGATTCCGGAGGGTTTCAAGTGATGTCGTTGTCGGGGTTGCGCAGCCTTGATGACGATGGCGTGACCTTTCGCTCGCATCTGGACGGCAGCAGCCACCGATTGACGCCCGAGCGGTCGATTGAAATCCAAAACTGTCTCGATGCCGATATCACCATGTGCTTTGACGAATGCACACCGTGGCCAGCCACCGAGGCCCAGGCGGCGCACTCCATGCGCCTGTCCATGCGTTGGGCGCGGCGCTGCCGGGAGGCGTTTGTCGACCGGCCCGGATACGGCCTGTTCGGGATCGTCCAGGGCAGCGTTTACCCGGCCTTGCGGGCGGAGTCGGCGGCGGCGCTGACGGCTTTGGGCTTTGACGGTTATGCTGTGGGTGGGCTGGCGGTGGGGGAAGGGCAGGAATTGATGCTGCAAACCCTGGACAGCACGGTGCCCTTATTGCCCACCGACCGGCCCCGCTATCTCATGGGGGTCGGGCGGCCATCGGATATCGTGGCGGCGGTTAGGCGCGGCATCGATATGTTCGATTGCGTGATGCCGACCCGTTCCGGGCGAACCGGGCAGGGCTTTACCCGTCGTGGCACCGTCAATATCCGCAACGCCCGTCACGCCGATGATCCTCGTCCGTTGGATTCAGAGTGTCGCTGTCCGGCCTGTCGCAGCTATGGCCGGGCCTACCTCCATCACCTGTTCCGAGCCAACGAGATGCTGGGGCCGATTTTGCTGACTTGGCATAATCTGGCCTATTTCCAAGACCTGATGGCCGGATTGCGAGACGCTATCGAGGCGGGACGGCTGGCGGACTTTGCCGCTGCTTTCGAGCACCGCGAGGCGGAAGGCGATCTTGAGTCCCTGGTTGCGGTCGATGCCGCCGATGACGAGCCGGTGGAACGTCCGGATCGGGGCCCAGATCGGGGCCAAGGCCGTAGCCAGAACCGCAACCATAATCACACCCGAAATCAGGACCGTGACGATGACTGAGACGCGCTTAACTCAATTGGGGACGCAAACACCGTTGCCAATGTCTCCGGGCGAGGCGGTGTTGGAACGGGTGCCCAATCCTCATCCAGGCGAATCCTATCTGGTGCGTTTCACTTGTCCCGAATTCACGTCGCTGTGCCCGATCACGGGTCAGCCGGATTTCGCCCATCTGGTCTTGGATTATGTACCAGGGTCTTGGTTGGTCGAGAGCAAGTCGCTTAAGCTGTATCTGGGGTCTTTCCGCAATCATGGGGCCTTTCACGAAGCCTGCACTCTCGAGATTGCGTTGCGGCTAAGGGCGGTATTGACGCCGGTTTGGTTGCGGATCGGCGGCTATTGGTATCCTCGCGGCGGCATGCCGATTGATGTGTTCTGGCAATCGGGACCGCCCCCCGAATCCCTGTGGCTGCCGCCCCAGGAGGTTGCACCCTATCGTGGTCGGGGGTGACGGTGACGGACTGTCGCCGGAGGGGGAAAGGTGTTGGGTTCAAAGGGCCGACTGGCTCTTTGCAGATGTGGGTCGAGCCCACAAACCTTGCCTTAGCGCCTATGTCGAGCAACACCCAAACGATTGCAATCAGCGTTCAGGCCATTCGGGATCAGGCGATGGCCTTGGGATTCGACGCGGTCGGGTTTGCTCCGGCGGCGCTGGATCAAAAGGTGCGGGCCGATCTGGCCGCGTTTCTGGCCGCCGGCTGGTATGGCGAGATGAGCTGGCTAAAGGACAAAGCCGACCGCCGGGGGTGTCCTCGGGTTCTGTGGCCCGAAGCCCGAACGGTCATTGCCTTGGGCGTCAGTTACGCGCCGGGAGTTGGGCGGCGGGCGGCGGTGGGGCAGGCGGATCGTGGTGTGGTCTCGGTTTATGCCCAGGGTCGGGACTATCACGATGTGATCAAGGCCCGATTGAAACGCTTGGCCGGCTGGCTGCACCACGTTTCAGGAGCTGGGGTTAAGGTGTTCGTCGATACCGCGCCCGTGATGGAAAAGCCGCTGGCGGTTCAGGCCGGACTAGGATGGCAAGGTAAGCACACCAATCTGGTTTCACGGCGGTTTGGGTCATGGCTGTTTTTGGGGGAGGTCTACACCACTCTTGAGCTGCCTGCCGACGACTTCGGGACGGATCATTGTGGCCGCTGCCGTCGGTGTCTGGATGCGTGCCCGACTCAAGCCTTTCCGGCCCCCTATCGGTTAGATGCCCGCCGCTGCCTGTCTTATTTGACCATCGAGCATCGCGGCCCGATTGACATGGAAGTGCGCCCGCTGTTGGGGAATCGCATCTATGGGTGTGACGATTGTTTGGCGGCTTGCCCATGGAACCGTTTTGCTCAAGCCAGCCGAGAGGTTGCCTTTTTGCCGCGTGCCGAACTGACGGCGCCACGATTGGCCGATCTGGTGCAGCTTTCGGATGCTGCGTTTCGGGCGGTGTTCGCAGGGTCTCCGATCAAGCGCATTGGCCGCAGCCGGTTCGTTCGTAATGCCCTGATCGCTTTGGGCAACAGCGGGACTCCAGGGCTCAGGGCGGCCGCTGCGGCGTTGGTGACGGATTCGGATCCGGTGGTGGCTGACGCTGCAGTTTGGGCGGTGAATCGGTTGGCAATACCGACGGAACCCTGACCCGTGATACCGTCAAGCCTTGATCTGTCAACATCAAGGGTCGGTGACGCACCGCCCTAAATTCCTTGGCGGTCCCTGCGATTGTTCTGGACATTGCATGACGGTGGGTTTCGTGTTTCCGTGGCCGTCCGTTTTTTCGAGGAGTGGTGACTCGTGTCCAAGCTTTCCCTATCCAAAGACAAAATTTCCATTCTGTTGTTGGAGGGTATCCATGACAGTGCGGTGGAGTTGCTGCGCGCTCGTGGTTACAGCACCATCGAATCCCTGCCCAAGGCTCTTGACGAGGCCGAGCTGATCGAAAAGATCGCACGGGCGCATATCGTTGGCATCCGTTCGCGCACCCAATTGACCGAGGGTGTGTTGAATGCCGCGACTCGTCTGTTCAGCATTGGCTGCTTTTGCATCGGGACCAATCAGGTGGATCTGGGCGCCGCGCGTCGATTGGGAATTCCGGTGTTCAATGCCCCGCACTCCAATACCCGTTCGGTGGCGGAACTGGTGGTCGCCGAGATCGTGATGCTGCTGCGGGGGCTTCATGAGCGTTCGGCTGCCGTCCATCGCGGCGAATGGCCGAAGTCAGCCAAGGACTCTTACGAGATGCGCGGCAAGGTGCTGGGCATCGTCGGCTATGGCCACATCGGCAGCCAGCTTTCGGTGTTGGCCGAAGCCATGGGCATGCAGGTGCGCTTCTACGACATCGTGCGTAAGCTGGCCATGGGCAACGCCCGGCCTTGCCATACCCTCGAAGAACTCCTCCAGGTTTCGGATGTGGTCTCGCTCCATGTTCCCGACACGCCGGCCACCCGTGGCATGTTCGGAGCGGCACAGTTGCGGCAAATGAAGCCCCGCTCGCATCTGATCAATGCTTCGCGCGGGACGGTGGTGGATATCGAGGCGCTGGCCCAGGCGCTCCGCTCGCGTCACCTGTTGGGTGCCGCCATTGACGTCTTCCCGAAAGAGCCGGCTAGCAACGACGACGTCTTTGAAAGCCCGCTGCGCGGCATGGATAACGTCATTCTGACTCCGCATATCGGCGGCAGCACGCTGGAAGCTCAGGCCAATATCGGAACCGAGGTCGCGGATAAGCTGATCGAGTACTCCGACAACGGCTCAACCCTTGGCGCCGTCAACTTCCCGCAAGTGGCTTTGCCTGCCCGTGAGCAAAAGGCCGGAACCCGATTCCTGCATTTGCATCGGAATGTGCCGGGGGTGCTGCGGCAGATCAATGAGGTGTTCTCGGGTCGTAACCTGAATATCTCGGCCCAGTATCTTCAGACCGATCCCGAAGTTGGTTACGTGGTGGTTGATGTCGATGGCGCCATTGCCGACGATCAGGTTCGGGAAGAGCTGCGGCGGATCGACGGCACGATCCGGGTCCGTTTCCTGTACTAAACAGCAGGACTAAACGGCAGGCACAACAAAACCCCGGACACCCAAAAACCCCGGTTTAGCTCCGGTTTCTGGGTGTTCGGGGGCGTCTTGGTCGATCCGGATTGGTCGGCTGGCCGGGAAGGCCTGCGGATCAGCCTTCTTCTTCGGCGTCTTCTTCGATCTGGTTGGCGAGGTCACGCAGCATATCAACCACGTCCTCGTGACTGGTTTCTTCCACCGCCGTATTGACGGCAGCTTCGATCATCGCAACCGCCACATAGGGGCCGAGTATGCCCCCTTCTTCGACGGCCCGCTTCAGGTGCTTTTCAGCGATGTCGAGGGCCTTGTCGAACATGGCGTCAGCCGAGACATCGGAATTTTGGTCGGTCATGGCGAGGTCCGCTACGAGGGAGGTGTCCGGGAGGGATGGGCGCCGGCTGGCACCCCAGAAGGCCCTGCTATACCATCTTCTGTTCGATCCAACGAAGAAAAATGCCATCTGTGCCGTCAAGCTTTCTTTCACTGCGCTGGTCTCATGGTGCCAAGATTGGTGAGTTGAGGGGCAAGAGAGCGTGGTACCCTCTGTCAGCGGCAGTTCATTTTTGTCGTCAGGGTGCTTTGACGAAAGTGAAAGCCCCAAAACACATTGAAAGGGGGCCGTAGGTCGTGGGTTCGGTCAGATATCGTCCCGAATCCGGTTTATCGCCGGAAATCGAGGTCACCATCGCCACCGTTGGCGCCCGAGGCGATGGCATCGCCGTTTCAACCAGGGCAGGAAATAAGCCGGGAAAAATCGGCGATCGGATCTTCGTGCCGTTAACGGCTCCGGGGGATCGGGTGCGGGTCCGGTTGGGGCCGGCTCAAACCGAGGGTCGGCGCGGGCAGGTGATCGCTTGGCTGGAGCGAGGGCCGGATGTGGTCGAGCCGCCCTGTCGCCATTTTGGTCGGTGCGGAGGATGCAGTCTTCAGCACCTGGGGGATCCAGCCTACGGTGCCTGGAAAAGCGAACAGGTGACGGCGGCTTTAGCGCGGGGTGGCTTCGAGGCCGTTCAGCCGGTGCCGTTGGCTCGGACACCGCCCGGCGGTCGCCGCCGCGTTACCTTCACGGCTCGTCGCCGGGGAACGGTTATCACCGTCGGGTTCAATGAAAGATTAAGCCACCGTCTGGTTGATCTCGAGCAGTGTCCGGTTTTAGCGTCGGACCTGGAAGCCTTGATCTCGAGAGTGCGGCAGGGGTTGGTCGAGGTTCTGCCCGATGGTGGCCTGATTGACGTGATCGCGACACGCTTCGAAGACGGGATTGATCTGGTTCTGGTCGGACCCCCCAGCCTGGATCTGGGGGCACGTCAGGCGTTGGCCGAACTGGCCGAGACCGCGAATCTGGCGCGGCTGTCCTGGCAGCCTGATCTCAAACAGCCAATCGAGCCGGTTGCGGCGCGGCGGCCTGTGTTGGTTCGGTTTGGTGATCGGCTGGTCGCGGTGCCGCCGGGGGCCTTTCTTCAAGCCAGCCTTGAAGGTGAGTCGGCGTTGGTGGCAGCCGTGTTGGGTGGGGTTGGGGACGCCGCAGCCGGGGGGGCTGTGGCCGATCTCTTCGCGGGCTGCGGTACGTTCTCGTTGCCGTTGGCATCGACGGGACGGCGGGTTCATGCGGTCGACGGCAACGGAGCCGCCTTGGCGGCACTGGCCGGCGCGGCTCGTGGGTTGCCAGGAGTGACCACCGAGCAGCGGGATTTGGGCCGAAATCCCCTCTCGTCCCAGGAGTTGGCGGCGTATCAAGCTGTCGTTTTCGATCCGCCACGGGCCGGAGCTTCGGCCCAGGTGGAGGCGCTGGCGGGATCCGGCGTGCCGGTAGTCGTAGCCGTCTCATGCAACCCTGCGACCTTTGCCAGAGACGCCCACCGATTGAACGAAGGCGGCTATCGGTTGGTTTCGGCGTTGGCCGTGGATCAATTCCTGTGGTCTGCTCACATCGAGTTGGTTGCTGTGTTTCGCCTATCTCGTAAATAGGGTCGTTTCGATTTCGATCAGACGAGGATCGTCAATGGATAAGCGCGCCATCGCTGCCTGGTGTTGTTACGACTGGGCCATTACTGCCAGCCCGGTGGTCATTGATACGTTTATCTTCAGCGTGTATTTGACTCGCTCGGTGGCGCCAACGCCGGCTCAGGGCACCGCCGCTTGGAGCCAGACTTTGGCGCTGGCGGGGCTCGTGATCGCTCTGCTGGCGCCGTTTCTAGGAGCCATCGCCGATCGAACGGGTTGCCGCAAACCGTGGATCGCGGTGTTCACCGGGACGGCGGTGGTGGCCATGGCCACGCTCTTTTGGGTAACGCCGACTCCGTCCTCGATGCCGTTGGCGCTGATAGCCATGGGGATCGCCGTGGTGGCACGGGAACTCGCCATGGTGTTCTACAATGCCATGATGCCGGAGTTGGTCCCATCCGGGCATTTTGGCCGGCTTTCGGGGTGGGGTTGGGCGGCGGGATATCTGGGCGGTATCGGCTGCCTAGTGGTGGCGCTCTTCGTATTGGTTAAGGGCGATCCGCCTTTGTTCGGTCTGTTGAGTCCCCACGACCAAGAGAATATCCGGGCGGTGGCGCCGCTGGCGGCTCTGTGGTTCGGACTGTTTGCTCTGCCGCTGTTTTTATGGGTTCCCGATCGGCCCGCTACTGGCCTTGGCTGGCGTCAGGCGGTTGGTGAGGGCGGGCGGGTGCTGGTGCAGACCGTGCGTGAGGTCCGCCAATACCGAGACATTGTGGCGCTGTTGGTGGCCAGCGCCTTGTTTCGGGATGGGTTGGTCACGCTGTTCGCCTTTGGCGGCATCTATGCCTCTGGCGAGTTTGGCATGAGTTTCCAAGAGGTTCTGCTGTTTGGTCTGGCACTGAACACGGCAGCGGCGATCGGAGCCGCCAGCTTTGCCTGGATTGATGATTGGATTGGGGCCAAACCGACCGTCCTGATCTCGCTGTCGGCCCTGCTTGGTTTCGGCTGCGGTCTGCTGCTGGTTCACGATAAGGGGTGGTTTTGGGGGTTGGCGTTGGGGTTGGGGATTTTCATTGGCCCGGCCCAGGCGGCAGCGCGCTCTTTGCTGGTTCGGATGGCACCGCCAGAGAGGGTCGCGGAAATGTTCGGCCTTTACAGTTTGTCCGGCAAAGCGGCGGCCTTTCTGGGGCCGCTGGCGCTGGGAACGGCAACCACTCTTTTCGCCAGTCAGCGCGCCGGGATGGCCACGATTCTTGGTTTCTTCCTGGCGGGCCTGTTGGTCATGCTGGCCGTGCGGGGGCCGTTTTCGCCAAAGACAGGCATTGCCGCAGCGTAACCTTCGGATTCGATACCAGCCATGCGTCACAAGACCGCCTGTCCTGGGGATGACTGGAGTATGCATCAAATCGGTGTCGATGCTGGGGACAGTGGGCTTCCGGTCACGATACCGGACGTTGCCGACCGGCCACGGCAGGGCGCAATCGTCGGCAGCCCGGATTGTGCCGAGAGCGATTGAGCAGCACGTTCTGTATGATGATGCACCGATTTTTTGGTGGCAGGGCGATGAGCGATTTTGCGCGACGATTGGTTGTATTGGTGGGGTGTTGGCTAATTTGGGGGGGCATCGAGGGGCCTGCGGGTGCGCAATCTCGGCCGCCGGTTCCAGAGCCGGCGGCCGAGACCCCGCAACCCGTGGCGGGACCAGGGTCAGCTTCGACCCCGGTCCCGACCTTGGTCCCGGTCCCGGCTTCGGTCCCAGCGGAATCGGTTGAGCCTGCGGCGGAGTCCGCGTCGGCTCCGGTTCCAGCTTCGGCTGCGGTTCAGCCCCAGGAGCCAATCCCGGCTCCCGTGGTAGAGCCGCCCAAGCCGGTGGTTCAGCCGGTGGGGCTGTTGGCCGAAGCCATTGCGGCTCGGCTTGCCTCTGGGTTGGTGCCGCTAGACGGGCTTCGGCCACCGGATCCTGGTCGTTTGCGCCAGTTTTACGAAGCCCGCCATTACGCCGCCGCGTGGTTCTCTGACGCCGGTTCGGCAGGTCCGGCGTTGATGCCGTCGGTTTCGGTGGTGCGCCAAGTGCTGGCTAATGCCGAGAGCGAGGGGCTGTCACCGCTGGATTACCATCCCACGGCCATCCAAGTTCGGTTCGGGGCGACCGATGCCGCGCGTCAGGCGGAGCTTGATATTCTGCTGACCGATGCGCTGATGGACTACATCAACGATGTCCATCGTGGCCGGCTGCCGCCTCATGTGATCGCTGAAGAGTTTGCTTTGATCCCGCCGACGATTGATGTGGTCGGGACGGCGGTGGCGGCCCTGGCGGCGCCGGACCCCGCTGTCTTCCTGGCCGGAATGGCGCCGAGCCAGCCCAGTTACATCCAGTTGCGCGAAATTTTGCACAAGCTGCGGGCGGTTGAGCAGGCGGGCGGCTGGCCTCGGGTGCCAGAGGGACACAGCTTCTCGTTGGGTGTGAAAGATCCGGCGGTGCGGGTTTTGCGCCAACGGCTGGCGGCGACCGGAGATCTCGATGCTCGTTTGCCGCTGACGCTCGTCTACGATCAGGCCGTGAAGGGAGCCGTTCAGCATTTCCAAGCCCGCCATGGCCTGGAGCCAAACGGACTCATTCACCCGGAAACTCTGATGGCTCTCAATATCGGCGTCTCGGAACGGATCACCAGCATCATCGCCAATATGGAGCGTGAACGTTGGATGCCCGAAGACTTGGGGCCGCGTCATGTGCTGGTCAATATTCCCGGCTTTGATCTTAAGGTGATCGACAATGGCGCCATTGCTTTGCAAATGCCGGTCATTGTCGGTACTAAAATTCGCCGGACTCCGATCTTTGCCAGTAGCATTACATCGTTGATCTTGAATCCAACATGGTCTGTCCCGACGAAGCTGGCGCGGGAAGACATTCTGCCTAAGCTGCGCCGTGACCCCAATTATTTAGCTGAACAGCATATTACGCTGTATGACGGCTCTTTTTCAGGGGGTAAGGTTAATCCAGCTCGAATCGATTGGGGAACCTTTACCGATATCAATCGCTTCCGGTTGCGTCAAACTCCTGGGATTCACAACGCCTTGGGACAGGTCAAGTTTAACATTCCCAATGACTTTGACGTGTATCTGCACGACACCCCCCACCGCGAGAAGTTCGGCAAGGCGGTGCGGACCTTTAGTTCAGGGTGCGTGCGCGTCGGCCAGCCGATCGCCTTGGCCGATTACTTGTTAGCGGACATGCCGGAATGGACGCCAGAGCGGCGAAAGCAGGTGTTGGAGAAGGGCGAGACCCGCATGGTCACGTTGCACACGCCAATGCCGGTCTATCTGTTGTATCGTACCGCTTGGGTTGATGCCGGGGGGGTGGTGCAATTCCGCGAGGATATTTATGGCCGCGATGCCCAGGTGATGCATGCCATTCGTCGGGTCTCTGAATCCGTGGCGCGCAGCACCGGCTCTGCGGGGTAGGGCCTCGTATGATCGAGCCTTGATGTTGCCCCATCAAGGCTCGCACGGATCATCGGTTTAGATCGGGCTTTTCGTGGGCAACGAGGAGGCGATCTCCCTTGCGGGGGCAGCCCCGCGAGGGAGATCGCCTTGTGGTCGCGGGAATCCTGGGGAATCGAAGGATCGGCGACGGTGACGCAGGCCAATTTGTCGCGACGTCATGTCGCAGCGCAGCGGTTGGCAGGTCTTTTTTGTCGTCGAAAAAGCACCCTAAAATCAAGGGCCTGGTCTTTTTCTCAATTTTATCCTTGACAGTGGCTTACGGGATAAGCTCCTAAAGGGCCCACACGGCTTACGCCAAACGTTTGGATGTCGCGGTTCCGGTTGGTCACGCGGTCAGTGCAGCCGACAGGGGGAGAGGCTTCATGACGGTAAAAAAACCCGTATCCGATAAGGACTCACGGATCGGTCGCCGCCATTTTCTTCGGGTTGGCGCGGCTGCCGCCTCGGGTGCGGCGCTGTTCGATCCGATCAGTGCGTTGGCGTCGTATCGCTACGGAAATCTTGATCCTACGGCCCCCGTTCGCAGCGTATCGCTTTTTAATCTGAACACCGAAGAACGCCTTCAGATTGATTATTGGCGGCAGGGGCTTTACGTCAATGACGCGCTGATGGCCATCAATCATTTTTTGCGGGATCACCGAGATGGCTCGGTTCATGTGATTGATCCGAGGCTGGTTGATGTCCTTTACGCTTTGTTCCGTTTAACCGGGGGCAGTGCCGCCATCGACGTGGTTTGCGGCTATCGCTCACCCAGAACCAATGCGTGGTTGCATGCCTCTCGCGGTGGGGTCGCCAGCCATAGCCTGCATATGCAGGGCAAGGCGGTTGACATCCGGGTGCCGGGATGCGGGCTGTCGGCGCTGCATGAGGCGGCGCTGGTGTTGCGGGCCGGTGGGGTTGGCTATTACCCGCAGAGCAACTTTGTCCATGTCGATACCGGCCCGGTTCGGACCTGGGGCGCTCATGACGGCGAGGAAGAGGTTGAAGAGGCTCCGGCGTGGCGCGATGCCCTGCTGTCCGATCGCCCCCACGGGACGACCTTGGCAAGCGTTCAGGAACCGACGGTCAGCTTGGATGCCGTGACGCCTCGGGCTCGTCGGTTTGACGATGCCGCTTCACGCTTCCAGAAGATGGTTCCGCCGCCCCACAAGCCGATGCGCTTGGCAGCACGCGACCAAAGCCCCGTCCTTTCCGAAGGGTTCTGGGTGCGCCGTAAGCCTCGGCTGTTCGGCGGTTGAATTTGTCCGGTTGTTTTTGGCGGCGGGTGAGAGGGAGTCGAGGAATTCGCCCTCTTTTTGAAGATCAAGGGCAAGGCAGGTCACGGTTTCGGCGGGATCAAAGCCGGAAGAGGGCTGCAAGGTTGCTTTTGTTTCGTGACGTTATGTCACACTTACGATCGCCACTCAGGTCAAATCCAGTATTGACAAATCTGTATTATGTCATGTTGTGGATTCGTGACTTGACAGAGGGCCGAAAAACCGATTCAAAGGGGACGTTGATTGGTCGTTGGTTTAGGAACGCGCTTTGTTTCGGCCCCGTTTGATGGGAGGTTTCATGTCGACTGAGGATGACCGTTCGGAGTCCAGTGCGCCGATTGGCCGCCGCGGCTTTCTTCGGCTTGGAACTGCGGCTGCGGTGGCTATGTCCGCGCTCGGCCCAACCCGCGCCTTTGCTTTGCCCCATCCGGGGGGATTGCACCGGCAGTTGGCGTTTTTGAACTTACACACCGGAGAGCATCTGACGGCGGACTACTGGGTCAAGGGGCATTATCGCCCGGATGTTCTTCACGCTGTCAACCACCTTTTCCGCGACCATCGGACGGGTGCGGTCCATCGGATTGATCCCCATTTGCTGGATGTGGTTTACGCACTGCAAAAGCGGGTGGGGGCTCACGGGCCGTTCCATGTGGTTTCGGGCTATCGTTCACCACAAACCAACAATATGCTGATCGAAACTGACCATTGCGGTGTGGCTCGGCACAGCTATCACATCAAAGGCATGGCAGTGGATCTACGATTGCCGGGCTATAGTCTTAGCCGACTGCACCGGGCGGCGCTGTCCTTGCGAGCCGGCGGTGTTGGCTATTATCCGGACAGCGACTTTGTCCATGTGGATGTTGGGCCGGTTCGGAGCTGGTGAGGATTTGGGAGGGGCGTGTCGTGTCGCGGCGCGGTCTGATGGTCACAATTCAGTGATCATCATGCGGAAGGCCAGCATGAATTCAACTGCCGCTGCATCGGATGCGGCTCGATTGACCAGCACTTGAACCCGAGGCTCGGCGGCTACGCCCATGACGCAGAGCCCGGCCCGGACGCAGTCTAGGTCCGTGGAGATTGTTACGATCCCTTGTCCACGGGTGCGTTCGAAAATGGCTTGGCGGTAGTTCTGTACGTCGCCGATCAAGAGGACGAAGCGGAAGCCCACCAATCGATTGAGTTCGGTGACGGGGATTGGTACGGGTTGCACGGTCATGCCGCCGACATGGGCGCCGCCATCAAGCACCGAGATCACGGTTTGCAGATCGGACGCCGACTGGGGGCGCGTCGGATCGAACACCACAGCAAGCAGAACCTCGCCGGTTGGCGGATGAACCACGAACCCAAAGGTCCGCACCGCGACCATGATATCTTTGGCGGTTGTTTCGGCAGGACTCGGCGTGGGGATCGCCGACAGGAGCGCCACCGACCACGCCAACGCCACCCTTTGGAACAATCGTCGGCGACGCCCCGCCTTGTTCCTGTTTTCTAGCGTCATCCTGGCCACGCCACTCCCCAAGGGCCTTCCAGCCACGGGATCAGCAATGACCCAAGACGACGGGGCTGTCAAGAATCAGTGATCCTACCAGGAACAATTCCGATGGCGAACAGGGGGCGGCGCGTCGTTTCTGGTTTTTGAGCCGCCGCGCCTTCGGTGTCCAGGCGAGCTTGATTAGGGTGTAATCGCGGCCCGGTACCGGCAATGTGTCATTGTTATGGCTCGACGGTATGGAGTCATTATCATGACTCGCCAGCATAATCGGGCATCGGCTCTGTTTTTAGAGCATGAACAATGATAAGGGAGGGGAATTCCGTGTCTGTGATGGGTAGGGTGAGGCATGGTTGATCGCGTGCGGATTCGTTCGGACTTGCCTCGTTCTGTTTGGCGGACTGTCTGGGTTCCGGTAACTATCGTTGCGGTAGTGGTTGGGTTTGTGGTGCTGATTTGGTTGGGGCGCACTGGCTTTGATACGGTGGTGGCCGAGACTCACGAAATTGTCGGTCGCAACCTAGACAGTGCTGTTCGTATGTCGGAAATCGCTAACAGACTGCAAAAAATCAGCGCGACCCTTTATGGTTTGATGACGGTTCAGGCTGCCGGCAGAGAAACTGTCGATGTTTCCAAGGAACTTGAAGCCTTAAGCAAAGATGTTGCTCATTTACGTAGTGATTTGAGCGATTATCGAGATCGATTTGCGACTCCACAACAGTTGCAAGGAATCAATGAAGCCTTATCAACTCTTGAAAATTATGAAGGTGCGGTCAAGTGGGTAGGGTCGATGCTGGAAATTGATTTTGCCAGTGCGGTCTCCTTCCTTCGCCCCTATAATGCCATGTTTGATCGAGCCTCTCAGCGGTTCGACGAAATCACGAACACTGCCGTTACTGATGCGCGGGCGCGGGCAGAAAAGGCGGCCAATTCTGCCAATCGGACGGTGTTGGGATTTATCCTTGTGACGCTAGGGGCGGCGTTGGCCATCTCGATCGGCGCTTGGATGGTGGGGCGCTATCAACAAAAATTGCGGATGACAGCGGATACGTTGGAACGTCTGGTCCAAGAGCGGACTCGGGAATTGGCACAACGTTCGATTGATTTAGAGGTGTCGCTGGCGAGTTTACGCGAAGCCCAGGCGTCCTTGGTTATGCAAGAAAAAATGGCCTCTCTGGGGGGATTGGTGGCGGGTGTTGCCCACGAGATCAATACACCGATTGGAGTGGTTTTGACCGGGGTTTCCATGCTGGCGACCCGAACCGACGATGTCATGGCAGCCTATACCAGCGGTGCTTTGAAAAAGTCAGAATTTGCTGAATTTCTGAAGGTGTGTAGCGCGACGACGGCTCTATTGTTAACAAACATCATGAGAGCGGCGAATCTTGTTCAAACATTTAAAATGGTTTCAGCCGATCGAGCTAGTGATATTCGCCGAAAATTCGAATTAAAAGAGTATTTAGAATGTGTTGTAACCAGTTTAAGTCCCATTTACCTTAAGGGACATCATGAAATTATTTTAGAGTGCCCGGACGGTATTATGATTGATAGTTATCCCGGAGCGATTGCTCAAATTCTTAATAATTTTGTGATGAATTCGGTATTGCACGGCTTTGATGAAGGGCAGGTTGGCCAATTGTCAGTTCGAATTTTGGCATCCGATACCGAAATGGTTCAGCTTATTTATGATGATAATGGCCGAGGCATTGCACCAGAATATCGGACCAGAGTCTTTGATCCCTTTTTTACTACGCGCCGGGGCAGCGGTTGTACGGGTTTGGGCCTGCATATTGTCTATAACTTGGCGCGGGCTGGTTTGGGTGGAACCGTTCATCTGGACGAGGGGCCAAAGAGCGGCGCTCGTTTTGTCCTGGATTTTCCCCGAATAGCGCCGTCGTGACGTTTAATGGTCTCTATCTTTGCGCAAAATCCTGGGTGCGGGGATCAGCCGACAATGAGCCGGTGGGCGGGAAAGGTGACGGTCATCGTCGTGCCTTGGCCTTCGGTGCTTGCGACCTCAATGGTGCCGCCGTGTAGCGTTACCAACCCTTTAACGATGGTCAGCCCCAGGCCGATTCCTTCGAAATGACGGGAAAAACCGCCGTCAATTTGGGTGAAGGGCTGGAACAGCTCCCGAAGGCGGTCGGAGGGAATACCGATGCCATGATCAATCACCGCAAATGTTGGACTGCCGTTTTCGCTTAGGGTGATCACCAGATCAACGTCGCCTCCCCGCTGCGAAAATTTGATAGCATTCGAAAGTAAATTATCCAGAATTTGGCTGAGGGCGGCGCTATCGGCCAACAGCATCGAGACATCGGGTGATGATGTGACGGCAAGAGTTACACCAGCAGCCATGGCCCGCTCAGACGCGGCGGCAATGCCAGCAGCCACCCACTCGTCAACCACGGTCACCTGCTCCCGCAACTGATAGCGACCGGCATCAATGGCGGCCATATCGAGCAAAGCATTCACAATCCCCAGAAGACGAAGGCCGTTGTCTCGGATGGCAGCGGAAAAATCCGTGATGTCGTCAGAATTGGCACCGCCATAGACGAGAATTTCCGCAAAGCCAATAATTGCGTTTAAGGGGGTTCGTAATTCGTGGGACATGCTGGCCACGAACTGCGACTTGCTACGGGCGGCCAATAGAGCCTCTTGTTCCGCACGGATGCGCGCGGTGATCTCCGCATATCCACGTAAAGCGGCCACCACCGAGGTGTACAAAGAATGCGAGGTTAGCTCTGCTTTCAATCGATAATCGTTGATATCATAACGCTGGATGACGTCGCGTTCGGGAGCGAAGCCGGGTTGGCCGGTACGGAGAATAATTCGAAGCGCCCTCATGTGTAGGTCATCGCGAATGGTCGAGACCAAGCGCAGACCCGCGTCGTCGGTCTCCATAACCACATCCAGCAGAATCACCGCGACATCGGGTCGGCGTTCTAGAATCTGACGAGCTTCGGCTGCTGAGTGGGCTTCCAGGACTTCGATGGTTCGGCCTTCGAAGCGACACCCGTTCAGGACTGCCCGAGTTACGGCGATCATATCGGGGTTATCGTCCGTCACCAGAACCAACCAGGGGGGACGCGCGGGGCCGTCGTCAGCGACGGTGGCGCAGTCCTCGATCAAAAAATCGTAACCGCCCATCTCCTATTCCCCTCACGGCAGCGAGCCTTATAGGCGTTGGGATCGTAGAGCTTTTTGTGGGCTCTGCCCACATCCACAAAGGGCCAGTCGGCTGTTTAAACCTTTGACGGTTTCCTTAAGGTATTGAGCGAAGTCAAGGAAGCTGTGTGTCTCCTCTACCGCAAGGGGTCGGGCCGACCCGAGATCAGGCGGCATGGTTTGACCCACCAATCCGGGTGTGCGGATAAAAGAGCGGCTCCGGCACGGGCAGCGGCGTCCGCGTCGGGATAGAGTCCAAAACAGGTAGCGCCACTGCCTGAAAGCCGGGCCAGCAAGCAATCCGGGCTGGCCTGGAGGTCCGCGAGAACATCGGAAATCACCGGGGCGATGGAGATCGCAGCATCGGTGAGGTCGTTGCGACGTTCGGCAAGTTCGGCGGCAAATGCCCGGACACCGTTCGGCGGTGCAGAGAGGCGGGCAGCGGAGGAAAACGGCCCGGATCGTGCGCGGAACACAGCCGGGGTTGGCAACGGCAGTCCCGGATTGATCAGCACAGTCGGGCAGTCGGGAAGCGGCGGAGCCGAATCCAATCGGTCGCCGATCCCACCGAAATAAGCGGCTTGGCTGGCTAGGCAAACGGGTACATCGGCGCCGAGGGTGGCGGCTAGGGGGGGCAACGACGGATGATCATCCGGAAGTCCCCAGAGCCGGGCCAAGGCCAATAGACAAGCCGCCGCATCCGCAGAGCCGCCGCCAATACCCGAGGCCACCGGCAAGCGTTTGATCAGCGTGATGGTAATAGCCGGTGGTTGGCCCGCTAGCGTCGCCAGAGCCAGCGCCGCCCGAACCACCAGATTACGGGCCGGGGGTTCGTTGGCCAAAGCTGCCGCAAAGGGGCCGTCAAGAACCAGCTCTGGGGTGTCGCGATCGGGAGCCGCTTGAACAGCCAGAGTGTCACCGATATCGGCGAACATGACCAAGCTATCCAACGCGTGATAGCCGTTTGCCTGCCGGCCAAGAACATGGAGATAAAGATTGATCTTAGCCGGTGCCAGCAGGTGGGTATGAGGAGGCGTTGCGACAGGCATGGATCATAAGGCTCCGTTCGGCATTCCGGCAATGCCGGGGTCAACATAACGGCGCTCCTCAATCTTCTTTCGCACAGTGGTGCTTAAGTCCGGGTCATCGGATTCCCGCAGCGACCGACGCCATTGAAACAAGGCTTCGATCTTGCGACCAACGGCCCAATATGCATCACCAAGATGATCGTTGATGGTGGGGTCCAGAGGCTTCATCTCGATGGCGCGTTCCAACTGGGTTACGGCTCCGCTTCGGTCGCCCATGCGGAACAGTGCCCAGCCCAGGCTGTCAATGATGTAGCCGTCCTTAGGCCGCAAAGCCACTGCCCGTTCAATCATGGTCTTGGCTTTTTCCAGGTTGACACCCTTGTCAACCCAGGAATAGCCTAAGAAATTCAGTACGATGGCCTGATCTTTGCTGAGGTTTAGCGCCGCCTGCAAGTCTTGTTCGGACTTTTCCCATGGACCAATGCGCTCGTAACTGGCGGCTCGACCATACAGAATGGCCCAATCCCGTTCCTCAAGATGCGGAATGCGTGCCAGGGCCCGATCATAGGCTTTGATCGCTTCGGCATCTTTTTTATTGGCACGATACAGATCGGCCAAACGAACCAATGGTTCGGCTCGGTCCGGTTGTTCGGCGGCCATGGCTTCCAGCAACGAGGCGGCTTGGTCCGTCTGGTCAAGGCGGATCAGGCTTTCGCTTGATCGTAACCGAGCCCCCCAGCCCAAGGCCGGGTCTTTGGCGACTTCCTGATACTGGACCTGGGCTTCGGCGTCATGGTCGCGGCTGGCCAGAATGTCGCCGACCAGCAATTGGGCAATCGGAAACTGGGGCCGCAAAATGAGCGCCAAGCGGGCATAGACCACGGCCATTTCGTCCGACTCTTCCTGATGGAGAGCCGAAGCCAAATCGAAGAGGCTTTCAGCCATGCCTTCCTGGGCCGACGACACCGCCGGAGCGGAGCCGATGTTGGCTTCTTCGGCCAGAGCCGAAGGATCTAAAAGGCCGCCGTCGGCATTGTCTTTGGCAAAGGTGGTGTAAAGGGCTTGGGCCTGATCACTATGGCCGGTGCGCTGCAAAAAGCTGCTCACGGCCTGGACCACGCGCAATGTTGGCGAGCCGTCTTTGGTGGCTTCGTCGTACCAATGGGCGGCGGCCTCCTGATCCTTGGCAACGTCCGCGATCAACGCCCGATGCAAGGCATATAAGACGTGCAGGCCTTGAACCGCTTCCAGGGGCGCCAGGGCCGTTTCGGCGTCCTTGGGGTGCCCTTTAGCCAAGGCCAGCCAACCGGCCAGCAACGGTCCGGCATATTTGGTGACGCCGTCGGTGGTCAGTTGTCCCAACCGGCCATCGGCATCGTCCAGTCGGCCTGCCGCCATGTCATCGACGATCAGCAGGAGAATCGCCAGGGGGGCGTTGGGATCATCCTGTTTGGTCAGGCGCCGCGCCAGCGGCAGCGCCGCCGGAATGCGGCCATCGCCTAAATTCAGGAGAAAAGCTCGACGTAACAGGTTGGCATCGTCGGGATCGCGGGCCAGCGCATCGCCCATGAAATCAGCGGCGGCCATCCAGTCATCCGTATGCTGGGCGAATCGACCGGCCAAATAGGATCCGGCCCGGAGGGGAGACGTGGCCGCTTCGGTGTCGCGCGCAGCCGGTGCGGTCGGCATCAAAGCGAGCGTCCCGCCGGTCCCCGCCAGCATTGCGCCCAACCAAAGCCATTTTCGCCACCAGACTAAACCGCGAAGGTTCATGACACACTCTTACTGATCGGGTTTGGATGGTCCATCCGCGTCAAGTCCTACGTCACGATACCGACGCCAGCCGTCGCGACGTCCCTTCTCTCACGTTCACCGCCATCCATCATACTTATGATACCGGCGAGCCATGACAATGACACATCGTCAGTTCTTGGGCTGTGACTGCGCCCGCCCGGCGTCTGTGGGGGCAGTCTTGATGTGTCAACATCAAGCTCGATGGTATGACATGGTTGACCACCGGACGGAACCCCCAAGCGCGGTGAAACAGCATTTCAGGCATCCCGGCGCACAAAGCTTTCCCAGAGGTCTTCACCGGCCCGGCGGATGCCGAGGCAGTCGAAGCGCGCCATCAGGTCGAGCCGATCGACGCCAAAAGCGGCAACGGCGGCGATGCCATCGCCCCCGATCAGGCAAGGCGCCCGGAACCATTCCAGGCGATCCACCAGCCGTTGGTGCAGCAAAGACCCCGCCAATTGTCCTCCCCCTTCGATCAGGATCCGGGTCAGCCCCCGCTTTGCCAAGGCCGACAGAGCGAGGCGAGCGTCGATGGTGCCCGACGAATCCGGAGCCACCGTCAGCAGCGTGACGCCGCATTGCTCAAAGACTTGAGCACGGGCCTGATCCACGTCGGGGCGGCAGCAGACCCACAGAGGCGCTTGATGAGCGCTTCTGACCAATCGCGAGGTGAGCGATAGGCGTAAATGGCTGTCTGCCACCACCCGAACCGGCGAACGCCCCTCCAGGCCAGGGAGGCGGCAGGTCAATTCCGGGTCGTCGGCGTGGGCGGTGCCATAGCCGACCATGATCGCATCATGACTGGCGCGCAAACCATGCCCCCAGGCCCGAGCGGTTTCGCCGGTGATCCATTGACTTTGTCCTCGGTGGGTGGCCACGCGGCCATCCAAAGAGGTGGCCAGCTTCAAGGTCACCAGCGGGCGATCACGGGCCAGGCGGAGGAAAAAGCCGTGGTTCAGGGCTTGGGCTTCGGCAGCCCGGAGGCCGACCGTGACCGCAAGACCTGCCGCGCGCAGCCGGGCCAGTCCGGTTCCTGAGACGCGAGGATCTGGGTCTTCGCAGGCTGCCACACATCGGGCGATGCCTGCGGCAATTAAGGCTTCGGTACAGGGGGGGGTTCGGCCATGATGATTGCACGGCTCCAGCGAAACATAAGCCGTGGCGCCTTGAGCCTGAAGGCCAGCCCGGACCAAGGCTTCGGTTTCGGCGTGGGGGCGTCCGCTTGGCTGGGTCCACCCGCGCCCGACCACCACCCCATCCCGGACCAGCACGCAGCCCACTGCCGGATTTGGCCAGACCGAACCCAAACCCCGGCGGGCCAGGGCCAGAGCGGCATCCATGAAGCGGGTGTCGTCACTGGCGGTCATTGGGGGGCACTCGCGGTTCGTGGGCATTGCCCATGGTACGGTCAGAGGGGGTGGGCGTCGGAGGGGGGGGCGGTGACGACACTGGATTCGGGCTGAAGCGTTTCAACGAGCTGATTGAAATCAGAGGCTTCCCGGAAGTTACGATAGACCGAGGCGTAACGGACATAGGCCACTTGATCAAGGGCGAGCAAGTGGCGCATCACCATTTCGCCGATCTGCTTCGAGGGAATTTCGCTTTCTCCCGACGACTCCAATTGGCGGACCAGATTATTGACTACGCGATCAATGCGATCAACATCAATGGGGCGCTTACGCAGGGCGATTCGCATCGACCTTAACAGCTTGTCACGCTCGAACGGCTCGCGCACCCCGTTGCTTTTCACCACCGTCAATTCCCGGAGCTGCACCCTTTCGAACGTTGTGAAACGGGCATTGCAGCCGGAACAGAAGCGCCGCCGCCGGATCGCCGAATTGTCTTCGGTCGGTCGCGAGTCCTTGACCTGGGTATCATCATTCCCGCAGAACGGACAGCGCATCTGTGGACCTCGCCGTTAAGAAAGGCTAGAGGGTGGGGTAGATCGGAAAGCGGTGACACAGCGTCCGGACTCGGTCGCGCACGGCTCCTTCAACGGCGGCATTATCCCCGGAATTGCTGGCCGCCAGACCATCTAGAACCTCTACGATCATGCGCCCCGTTTCCTGGAACTCGGCGATGCCGAAGCCGCGTGTGGTGCCGGCGGGACTACCCAAGCGAACGCCCGACGTGACGGTCGGCTTTTCCGGGTCAAAGGGAACGCCGTTCTTGTTGCAGGTCATGCCGGCCCGCTCCAGGCTGGCCTCTGCGGCTTTTCCGGTCAGGTTTTTGGGCCGCAAGTCCACCAGCACCATATGGCAGTCGGTGCCGCCCGAAACGATATCGAGGCCACCAGCCTTTAGCGTCTCGGCCAAGACGCGGGCATTGTCCAGAACCGCCTGGGCGTAGGTCTTGAACGCAGGTTGCAGAGCCTCGCCAAAGGCGACGGCCTTGGCAGCGATCACATGCATCAGCGGACCGCCCTGGAGCCCCGGAAAGATCGCCGAGTTGATTTTCTTACCCAATTCCGGATCGTTGGCGAGAATCAGGCCACCGCGCGGCCCGCGCAGGGTCTTGTGAGTGGTGGTGGTGACGACATGGGCGTGGGGGAATGGGTTGGGGTAAAGTCCCGTTGCCACCAGCCCGGCATAATGGGCAATGTCGGCCATCAGAACCGCGCCCACTTCATCGGCGATTTGGCGCAGACGGGCAAAATCGATGGCTCGAGGATAGGCAGAGCCCCCGGCAATGATCAGCTTGGGCCGATTGACTTCGGCCAGGCGCGCCACCTCGTCATAATCGATGCGGGCATCATCCCGGCGCACGCCATACTGAACCGCTTTGAACCATTTGCCTGACAGATTGGGCGGGGCGCCGTGGGTCAAATGGCCGCCGGCAGCCAGCGATAGACCCAACAGGCAGTCGCCGGGCTGAAGCAGTGCCAACAGCACCGCCTGGTTGGCCTGGGAGCCGGAATTGGGCTGGACATTGGCGTAGGTGCAGCCAAAGAGCCGGCAGGCGCGGTCGATGGCCAATTGCTCGGCCACATCCACATGCTCGCAGCCGCCATAATATCGCCGGCCCGGATAGCCTTCGGCGTATTTGTTGGTCAGAACCGAGCCCTGAGCCTCCAGCACCGCTCGCGAAACGATATTTTCCGAGGCGATCAACTCGATCTGGTCCTGCTGGCGGGCGAGTTCGCGGCCAATCGCCGCCGCGAGGTCCGGGTCACTCTGAGCCAGCGTCGCGCCAAAGAACGGGTTGGAAGCCGAGAGAGTCATGTGCTGTTCCTGTTTCAAAGATCGGGTGTCTTAAAGATCGAGCCGGTTGGGACGGGAGGCCGGTCATAACGGTGCCGAACCAAGGCCCTGGAGTTAAAGGGCGAAGAAAACCGGCGGTGCCTCTTAGCCGAGTTTGTCGATGCGCCGTTGGTGGCGATCCCCACCGTCGAAGGGCGTCGATAAAAAGGCCAGCAGGCAATCGCTGGCCGCCTCGAAACCGATCACCCGGCTGCCCAACGACAGGACGTTGGCGTCATTATGGGCGCGGGCGAGTCTCGCCATGGTGGCGTTGGTGCAGGTGGCGGCCCGAATGCCGGGAAACCGATTCGCGGCGATGCCGATGCCGATGCCGGTGCCGCAGACCAGGACGCCGCGCGTGGCGCGACCATCCCGGATCGCAAGCACCAAACGCTCGGCGATATCTGGATAGTCCACTGACTCCGGGCCATCGGTGCCAAGATCAAGGGGCTGATACCCCTTGTCCATCAGGACGGCGGACAGTTCACCTTTAAGGGCGAAACCGGCATGATCAGCGGCGATGGCGACGATCGGGGACGACATGGATCAAAAACCTCGATTAAGGATCCTCGACGTCTTGTCATTCTGACGCGAGGTCTCGACCTTGGACGGACAAAAGGGCGGAACGCGGCAAACAAAAGAAAGACCCACCCCAGGCTACCACATATCGGCGGGCTGCGCCAGTTTGGCACAAAGCTCTGAAACAGGGACAGGGAAAAGTGGCGGCAGGGCGCGCAAGCGGTGGTGGCGGTTTCGTCCGAATTGACGGTGGGGGCATGGTTAAATCGGGGTCTCGAATCTTCGGGAGAGTGCCTGGCGAGATGCTGGTTATCGCCCCTGCGGTAAGTTTCTGGTTCCACCCGACAACAAGCGCGGTAATGACCGTTGCTTGCGAACTGGGGGCGGGTCAATGACCGCGCGCGGTCTTATATGCCCGGCCCGATATCTCAGTTTGGAACATAAATGGATTGGTAGGAGCCGAAATTTATTGACACCCCAAATTGCTTGTGCCAATTCACCATCATCTCGATAATGAAAAACCGGATATCGCCCCATGAATGATCCGCAGCATAATGATCTACCCGAGAGCGCCGCTCTCCAGATGACCGCCGAAATAGTGTCAGCCTATGTCAGCAAGAATGTGCTGCCTGCCCATCAGATTCCGGATGTGATCAGCACGGTGTTTTCATCTTTGATCGGGCTGAACAACACCCCGACTGAAGCCCAGGCCGAAACCCTGAAGCCTGCGGTGCCGGTTCGCAAGTCGGTTACTGCTGAGTATATTATTTGCCTGGAAGACGGCAAGAAGCTCAAGATGCTGAAGCGGCACCTCCGTTCGACCTACAATATGTCTCCCGACGAATATCGTGCGCGTTGGGGGCTGCCGTCCGACTATCCGATGGTAGCACCGAACTATGCCGCCCAGCGATCGGAATTTGCCAAAGCGATTGGTCTTGGCCGCAGTTCGTCGCGTTCAGAGGGTGGTCAGACGTCCTGATCTTGTGCGTCCAGGGGCTTTGCCCTTGAATTACTGCCGGGGCCGTGTGGCCCCGGATTTTTCGACTTGGCCCAGATGGCGGAATCCGGTGACCAGATAGTCCCAGCCACTCAGGACCGTCAGGAGTCCAGCCAGCCACAACGCCCCGCCGCCGATCCGGTCTAGGGGGAGCATCGCGGTGCCGTGAGGGCCGATGATCAGCAGGGCGATGGCGATCATTTGCACGGCGGTTTTGTATTTTGCCAGGCGACTGACCGGCAGAGCCAGCGACAGGCCGGCGAGGAACTCACGTAGGCCGGAAATCAGCAATTCACGCATCAAAATGACCACCGCCGGGACCACCGCTAAATCGGGGAGTCGCGCTGTGGCGGCAAGCATGAACAGCAGGGCCGAAACCAGCAATTTATCGGCGATCGGATCTAAGAAGCGCCCGAACGCCGATTCTTCGGCTCGTAACCGTGCCAAATAGCCATCGAGCCAATCGGTGATGGCTGCGGCTACGAATACTGCCAGTAAGGCCCAGTCCGCCCAATCTGCGGGCACGAAAAACAGGGCGATGGCCGGAGGGATTGCGGCAATCCGGGCCAGCGTTAGCAGATTGGGCAGGGTTAAGGGCATAGAGAGACTCGGTCTGTGGTTGCGCCAGGGTATAGCGGACTGGACTTCAGCGGGCAATGCCCACGCCGCTCATATCATCGAGCCTTGATGGCGAGCCACCGAGGCTCGCCGGTCTCATCCATCGCCATGGAAGAAGTCATAAATTTTTCGGGCAACGGTGCGGCTAATACCGTCAATCACTTCCAAATCTGCCAAGCCCGCCGCCGCAACCGCGCGGGCACTGCCGAAATGCAGCAGCAGAGCTTTCTTCCGGGCTGGGCCGATGCCGGGAATGAGGTCAATTTCCGAGCGGCCAATGGCTTTGATGCGGCGCTCGCGGTGGGTGCCAATGGCGAAACGGTGGGCCTCGTCGCGCAACCGCTGGAGGTGGTAGAGCACCGGATCCTGAGGCTCTAGGCTGATTGGGGCGCGGTCGGGCAGAAAAAAGCGTTCCCGGCCAGCGTTGCGGTCGGGCCCCTTGGCGATGGCCACCACCGGAATGTCATCCAACCCCAACCCGGCCAGACTCTCCAGCGCGACCGTCAATTGTCCTTGACCGCCGTCGATCAGAACCAGATCCGGCCAGCCGCCAGAGCGGCGTTCGGGGTCTTCTTTGAGGGCGCGGGCGAAACGGCGATTTAAAACTTCGCGCATCATACCTGTATCGTCACCCATGACTTCGGGATTGGTGATGGTAAATTTGCGATAGGCGTTTTTAACAAAACCATCCGGCCCCGCGACAATCATGGCACCAATGCAATGGGTGCCCTGGATGTGGCTGTTGTCATAGACCTCGATCCGTCGGGGCGCGTCGTCGAGGTCGAACAGGGCGGCCACGCCCGCCAGCAGCCGCGCTTGGGATGCGGTTTCAGCTTGGCGTCGGGCCAGAGCGTCTCGAGCGTTGGTGGCGGCATGCTCCACCGCGCGCCGTTTCTCGCCGCGTGCAGGGACGGCCAGTTCGACCCGATGCCCGGCCCGTAGATGCAGCGCCTCGGCGATCAGGGGGTGTTCGGGAACCTCGTGACTTAACAGCACCAAGGGCGGCGGTGGTTTGTTTTCGTAAAACTGCACCAGGAACGAGCCAAGCACCTCGTCAACGCCGTGCTGGCGGTCGTGACTTGGAAAATAGGCATGGTTGCCATAATGGCAGCCGCCCCGGAGGAAAAACACCTGGATGCAGGTGCGGCCCCCGTCCTGGTGGGCGGCGATCACGTCCACATCGTCCAAGCTTTGAAAATTAATATCCTGGTGCGCCTGGATGGCAGTTAACGCCCGCACTCGGTCGCGGTAGCGGGCCGCTGTTTCGTAATCGAGGGCATCGCTAGCCGCCAGCATCGCCGCCGCATACTGGGCCTGAATGTCCCGAGAGCGCCCTCGGAGAAAGGCTCGGGCCTGGTCGACCTGTTCGCCATAGGCCGTGACCGAGGCCCGGCCCACACAAGGCGCAGTGCAGCGTTTGATCTGGTACTGAAGGCAAGGGCGCGAGCGGCTGGCGAACATACTATCAGTGCAGTTGCGGAGCAAAAACGCCCGCTGAAGCGCCGCAATGGTTCGGTTCACGGCACTGCCCGAGGCGAAGGGACCAAAGAAATCGCCTTTGCTTTCAGAGCGGACGCCCCGATGTCGGGTCAGTTGCGGGAACGGGTGATCAGAGGAAATTAGAATATGAGGGAAGCCTTTATCATCCCGAAGCAGCACATTATAGCGTGGCAGCAAGCGTTTGATCAGATTGGCTTCCAGCAGCAGCGCCTCAACTTCGGTATGAGTGGTCACAAACTCCATGGTGACGGTTTCGGCAATCATTCGTTGAATGCGCAGAGGTTGTCGGGCGGGGGCGGTGTAATTGGCCACCCGTTTTTTGAGATTCTTCGCCTTGCCGACATATAGAACGCCGCCATCAACTCCTAACATCCGGTAAACGCCGGGACTTTGGGGCAAGGTCTTCAGGTGTTCGCGGATCACCGTCACGCCGGCAGTCATCATGCCGGCGGTCACACTGTCGCCCCCGTCGTCCACCTCATTGGCCGCCACGTCATCCGTCGCGCCGTTGTTCGGGGTTATTTCAGAGGGACGGTGAGGGGTGTCAGAGTCGGACCTTGGCATAGCTGTGAATCTTGTTTCAGAGGGGTGCATCGGTCAATCCCTGACGGCGGATTGCGGCGTCGGGAAGGCCGGAAAGTCTAGCCCATTCCGGTTAACCCGTTCCAGAACATGGACTCTTAAAATTATCCCCAAAACCTGTGGATAAGTCTCTGGATAACTCGCCAACAAGCCGTGCGACTCGCGGGACCGCCTGGGTTCCACGTCATTGCCTAAAAAATAGGCATAAAAAATAACGCCTTGAAATAAAACATGAAATTATTTGTCAAGGATCTGTCACCGGGCCGGATTCCGATCGAGACTCGACGATGAATGGCTTTTGCGGCGAGATCACGATCTTGATCAGAGGCTGTGAATAACCCAAAGATGACGGAAATAGACACGTCATGCCAACCTATGTTGACGCATGATCTCGCGTCGTCGGGCCTTGATGGCGATCGGTCGAACACTTTTTAGGCGGCGGTCCAGCGGTGCTGATTTGGGCCGGGGCGGGATATCCCGAATGGGCTTGAAGCCTACTCGACCGGCACAAAGCCGGTGGTGGGTTGCGCCCAGCCCAAATGCTCACCGCCATCCAAAGCGATCATCTGCCCCGTGAAGGACGGAGCGCCGAGGATAAAGCGGAGAGCATCGCAAATCTCGGCAGGACTGGGGCCGCGCTGAAGCGGCAGGCGGCGGCATTGGGCCTGGAAATGCTCCTCGGTCTGGCGCTCACTTCTGAGCGTCGGGCCGGGGCCGATGGCGTTGACCCGGATTCGGGGAGCCAAGGCCATGGCCAAGGTCCGGGTCAGAGTCCACAGGGCTGATTTGCTGACCGTATAAGACAGGAAATAAGGGGTGAGATTCCAAACGCGTTGGTCGAGGAGATTCACAATGGCGCCATGGCTTCCGACTGGCAATTGGGCGGCCAAGTCCTGGGCCAGAGTCAAGGGCGCCCGTAAATTGGTTTCAATATGACCATCCCAACTGGCACGAGTCATCGTGTCAATGCGGTCATCGTCGAACAGACTGGCATTGTTGATCAGGCAGGTGATCGGCCCCAGTGCGGCGGCGGCTCGGGGAAGCACCGACACCACCTCGTCCTCGCGAGCCAAGTCGGCGGTGATTAAGGCCGCGTGCCCGCCATTGGCGATGATTTTGGCCACCACCGCTTCGGCGTCACCTCGCGAACGGTGGCAATGGACGGCGACCGCCCAACCATGGGCAGCCAGATCAAGGGCGATGGCCCGGCCAATACGCCGAGCGGCACCAGTCACCAAGGCGGTTTTGGGTTCGATCGCGACCATGGGGTGAACTTTACGCCGCCGGAGCGTTCCGGCAAAGCCTCTTCTTCGCGTTTTGTCTCGGGACTTGCCGGTACAAACGCTCACCGTAACGGCCAAAGCTTGGGCCAGCGCCAAAATGTGCTATGCAACGTGATGATGGTTTTAAGGTGAGAGTGGCGCGGACAATGCCGGTGGGGCTGGCAGGTGAAACAACGGTAGGGCCGGGCGAAGACGATCCGGCTCGAGCGGTTTTGCATTCGGTCTTCGGGTTTCATGCCTTTCGCGGTCCTCAGGCCGAAATTATTGCCCATGTGCTCGAGGGGGGCGATGCTCTGGTGCTGATGCCCACCGGCGGCGGTAAGTCCTTGTGCTATCAGGTTCCTGCCTTGGTGCGACCCGGCGTTGCGGTGGTGGTATCGCCCTTGATTGCCTTGATGCGTGATCAGGTCGAAGCCTTGCGCCAACTGGGCGTGCGGGCTGCCTATCTAAACTCGACGGTGGAGTGGCGCGAAGCCGAGGCGATCGAACAGGCGGTAGCGGCGGGGGCGCTGGACCTGCTCTATGTGGCGCCCGAGCGGTTGGTGACGCCGCGTTGCCTGGATCTGTTTGACCGCTCTCGGCTGGCGCTGTTTGCCCTCGACGAAGCCCATTGCGTTTCTCAGTGGGGCCATGATTTTCGGCCCGAATATCTGCAACTGTCCTTGCTGCATGAACGCTATCCCCAGGTGCCGCGACTGGCGTTGACGGCGACCGCCGATCACCGGACTCGTGCCGATATCATTCGTCAATTGCGGCTGGAACAGGCTCGGATTTTCATCACCAGCTTTGATCGTCCTAACATTACCTATCGCGTAACGGTTAAAGACAATCCACGCCAACAGCTTCTGCATTTTCTTCGCGACCGCCACCCACGCGATGCCGGCATTGTCTGCTGCATGTCGCGCAACAAGGTTGACGATACGGCAGCTTGGCTTGCGGCCCAAGGTCGGGATGCCTTGCCCTATCATGCCGGCTTGCCGTCAGCCACCCGGCAGGCCCATCAGGATCGGTTCTTACGCGCTGACGGTTTGGTGATGGTGGCCACCATCGCGTTCGGCATGGGCATCGACAAGCCGGATGTCCGTTTTGTCGCCCATCTCGACCTGCCCAAATCGCTGGAAGCCTATTATCAGGAAACCGGGCGGGCCGGGCGGGACGGGGCGCCGGCGGATGCCTGGATGGCCTATGGCATGGCCGATGTGGTGCTGGTCCGTCAGTGGCTCGACGCCTCGGCGGCCCCTGACGCTCACAAGCAGGCCGAGCGCGCCAAGTTGGAAGCCTTGCTCGGCTATTGCGAAACGCCCCGTTGTCGCCGGCAAACGCTGCTCGGATATTTCGGCGAGACTCTGGCCGAGCCGTGCGGCAATTGCGACACCTGCCTGGATCGGGTGGATATGTGGGATGCTTCGGTGGCGGCCCAGATGGCATTGGCCGCCATCTATCGAACTGGCGAGCGGTTCGGGGCCGGTCATCTGATCGATGTTTTGCGCGGAGAGGCCGGGGAAAAGGTGCTGCGCTTTGGTCATGACCAGATCAAGACCTTTGGCGTCGGCGCCGAGCGGTCCAAACGCGAATGGCAAGGCATTTATCGCCAGTTAATTGCTTTGGGGTTGGTCAGTGTTGATCTCGAAACCCACGGTTTCCGTTTGAATGATACCGCTATGCCGGTGATGAAAGGCCACAAACGGCTCCAGCTCCGACGGGATCCCCAGGCCGAAACCACCCGCGCGTTGCGTGGCCGGCGAGGACGGGCCGAAGCCAGCACGCTCTCAGCCTCTCCCATGGCTGGAGACGCCGCCCTTCTGTTCGAAGTTTTGCGCGGGGTGCGAGCCGAACTGGCTAAAGAGCAAGGCGTGCCAGCCTATGTCATCTTCCACGATAGCACGCTGAAAGAAATGGTCACCAAACGCCCCACCGACCGCGCCACCTTCGCAACCCTAACCGGAATCGGCAGCGGCAAACTGGAACGCTACGCCGACATCTTTCTCACAGTCATCCGCAGCCAAAGCAAATAACCCCGGCCTCAATACGGGGGGACTAGGAGACAACCTTTGACTTTTTCCTGTCACCACCCCCCCTATTTTTAGGCCGGGGTCGTTTTCTGGTTTGTTGGGGGAGCATGCTGGTATGGTGGGTTTGGGATTTGGGAGGGTGTGTTGATGGATTTGACGCAGAGCCGGATTGAGGGTTTGGTTGGCATTCTGACTATGGATCACCACGCCAAGCGGAATGCTTTGAGCGGGGCGTTGATGGACAGCATGGCTCGGGCTCTTGAGAGATTTCGGGCCGAGGCTGTTCGGGCGGTGATCTTGCGGGCTCAACCGGGGATAAAAATTTGGTCGGCGGGGCATGATGTTAATGAATTGCCCCACACGCGACGGGATCCCCTGGGATACGATGACCCCTTGCGCCGGATTATTCGCCAGATTGCTGAATTTCCAGCCCCGGTGATTGCTCTGATCGAAGGTGGAGTTTGGGGGGGCGGCTGTGAATTGGCGTTGGCTTGTGATATCACCATCGCAGTTCCTGACGTGACCTTTGCTTTGACGCCAGCCAAGTTGGGGATTCCTTACAACATTACGGGCCTGCTGAACTTCATGACCGTGATGCCGCTGCCATTGCTGCGGGAAATGGCGTTCAGCGCCGAGCCGGTCTCGGCAGAGCGATTGCGGGCTGCACATGTTCTCAATCATCTGGTGCCGGCGGATCGTATCGAGGCCTTCACCATGGATTTGGCCCGACGGATTGCCGGGAACGCCCCCCTCAGCGTCGCGACCATGAAGGAGTCGCTTCGTGTTCTGGCGGCAGCCCATGCGATTTCGCCGGCAGGGTTCGAGCGGCTCCAGGGGGCGCGGCGGGTTGTTTGGGACAGCCAGGACTATATCGAGGGAATTGACGCTTTTTTGGAAAAGCGGCCAGCCGTATTTACTGGAACCTGAACGGCAAACTTGGCTTCGCGTCCACGAGGACGCGGGGCCGCCGTCGCGGCCCAAGGACCGGCGATGTGTCAGTATCAAGGCTCGCCGGTATCAATACCATCGAGCCTTGATGGTGACTCATCAAGGCTGCCCTCAGACGCCGGGCGGGCGCATCCGCGCCCTTGGCTTCGCGCGCATGGGCGCGCGGGGCCGCCGTCGCGGCCCGAGGACCGGCGATGTGTCAGTATCAGGGCTCGCCGGTATCACGCCATGCCGGCATCGGCGGATATTTTGCGAGTGGGTGGCCTAGAATGGACACGAGCGTTGCCGAAGCCTTGGCCTGTGCGCTTGATCACCACCGGGCCGGGCGTCTGGATGAAGCTGAAGCCTGCTATCGTCAGGTGCTGGACATCGATATTCACCACGCCGATGCCCTGCATTTGTTGGGGCTGATCGCTGGTGATACATGGCGCCTGGAGCTGGCCTATAGTCTGATCTTGGCGGCGATTGCCGAGAATGGCCAATCTGCACTCTATCCCTTCAACCTTGCGCTGTTACTGCAACGGGAGGGGCGGAAGGACGAGGCCGTTGCGTATTTGCAGCGGGCTTTGGCGCTGGAGCCAAGCCATGCCGAAGCGGCCCTCAGTCTGGGATCGCTGCTGTTGGCGCTAGGGCGTCCTCAGGAGGCGGTCGAGGGGCTGGAGCGGGCGCTGGCTTTTTGGCCGCAGGAGGCCCGGTTGCTGCATATCCTGGGGCAGGGGCTTTACGCCTTGGGGCGGCCCGAGGAAGCGGCGGCTTGTCTGCGGCGCGGAACCGAGATCGCGCCGGAGCGGGCGGAGATTCATAACACATTGGGAGTGGTACTTCAGAATTTAGGCCAACCAACGGAGGCGATCGCCTGTTACCGGCGGGTGCTGGCCATGCGCCCCGATTCTGTCGAAGCCACCAGCAATCTGGGATTGGCCTGTCGGGACTTGGGCCAATTAGGGGCCGCAGAAACATGCTTTCGGCGCGCCCTGACGCTGCGTTCCGATTCTGTGGAGGCCATGAACAATCTGGGCCTGGTGCTGCGGGGCCAAGGCCGCTTGATCGAGGCCGAAGCCTGTTACCGGCAGGCTTTGACGCTACAACCGGAGTCCCTTGAGGCGCTTTTGAATCTGGGCAATGTGCTGTTGGATCAAGGACGGCCTGCGGATGCGGTGGCCTGTGGGCGGCAGGCTTTGGCGATTCAACCGGATCATCGGGTGGCTCACGATAATCTGTTGTTCGCCTTGTGTTTTCAGGAAGATGCGGATCCGGCGGCGGTGTTTGCCGAACATCGCCGCTTTGACGACGGCCTGAGCCGATCCTGGTTAGAGCCGATTGCGGCCAAGGACTTTTCCACCCATGATCGCAGTCCAGAGCGGCGCTTGCGGGTTGGGTATGTGTCGCCGGATTTTCGGCGGAGCCCATGCGGTCATTCGCTGTTGCCGGTTCTGGATAGCCACAACCGTTCCGAGGTTGAGCTGTTTTGCTACGACAACACAGCGAAGCCCGATGATATTACCGCGCTGTTTCAGCGCCGGGCCGAGCATTGGCGGCCTTGTCGGACGGTATCCGACGAGCGGTTGGCCGAATATATTCGCGCCGACGCCATCGATATTTTGGTGGATTGCGGCGGGCATATGGCTGGAACCCGGCTGCCGGTGCTCGGCCTCCGACCCGCGCCGGTTCAGATCAGTTATCCGCTTTACCCCAACACGACCGGGATGGCGGCGGTGGATTACCGAATTGTCGACCCGTTTTTTGCGCCGCCTTGGGCTGATGTCTGGCACAGTGAAAAACTGATCCGATTGCCTGAAACCCATGTGTGTTACCGCCCGAGTCGAACGGATATTCTCCCGGCTGCGGAGCCGCCGGCCTTTGCCAATGGCTTCGTCACATTCGGCAGTTTCAATAATGTTGCCAAGATGGGACCGGCGACGGTGGCAGCTTGGGCGGCGATTCTCCGGGCGGTTCCTGATGCTAAGTTGAGGCTCAAATGGAATGGCTTGGGACGAGGCGACAATAACGCTTGGTGCCTGGATCGTTTTGCACCATACGGCATCGGTCCCGAGCGGCTCATCCTGATGGCTCCAACGCCCGATCCTTATACGCCCTATCGGCTGGTGGATATTGCGCTGGATCCGTTGGTCATCAATGGCGGCACCACGACCTTTGACGCCTTGTGGATGGGCGTGCCGGTGATAACGCGCGTCGGGCGTACACCGTTTTCTCGAGTTGGCCTTGGCCATTTAACTCATGTCGGTTTGCTCGACGCCATTACCGAAGATACCGAAACCTACATCGCCGTGGCGGTGGCGTTGGCCCAACAGCCTGACCGGCTGGTTCAAGCCCGCCTGGGGCTGAGGGAACGCTTTGCGGCCTCGCCATTGATGGATGCGCCAAGCTATAGCCACCATTTAGAGCAGGCTTACCGTATTGTGTGGCGGCGTTGGTGTGCGGGCGAGGCGCCGACACCGTTGACCTTGGCGCGGGCCCAATAAACAGGTTGCATTACCCCCCGTCTGAGGGGCAACTATGCTGTCGTATCATCGAGCCTTGATGGTGATGGATCGGGGTTGTCCAGATGCCGGGCGGGCGCCTCTGCGCCCTCGGCTTCGCGCGCCTGGGTGCGCGGGCCTGTGCGGTTGCAGGCCGAGGACCGGCGCTGTGTCGTTGTGTCATCGCTTGTCGGTATCATTCCTCAAGCCTTGTTTTCGTTCTTTAGAAAAGGAACCGATCTCGTGAATCTTGTTTGGTTGCCCAATGCCAGTGGACTTTTGACGACCTCTTGCCGAGGCTGCGTCCTGACTGTGGGTCAGCGGGATGGCCGTTGGCAGTGGGTGGCGGCGGTTGGTGGAAATCCTGTCCGGGATGGCACCGCGTTAACGGTGGTCAACGCTAAAACGGACGCGATGGCGGCGGCGGTGGAGATTGCCGCCGCAGGTTCGGGCGCTGCGGCCACGGCCCCTACGACTGTTCCAGAGGCCGAAAGCGTCGAGGCCGACGAAGACGCCTCAAAATAATCGGGGCGCAGGCTCTTTCCCAAGGAAAAAAGAGCCTGCACAGAATTCGTCTGTGCCGAAGTCTTAACATCGCTTCTGGTGTGATCACATTTTATACTCAGGTGAGGACCGTTTGCCGAGCCCCTCTGATCACCCCCATGGTGCGTCCGCCGAGCGTCCCGGTGGAAGACGCCCCGGTCGTTTTGCGATGCTCAAGCGGTCCTTCCGGCATCGGAATTATCGTCTGTTCTTCGCTGGGCAACTGGTCTCGCTGATTGGTACCTGGATGCAATGGGTGGCGCAATCCTGGTTGGTCTATCGCCTGACCGATTCGGCGGCTTTGTTGGGGTTGGTGGGGTTTGCTGCCCAAATTCCGATTTTGTTGTTGTCACCCATCGGTGGTGCTGTGGCCGATGGATTTTCTCGACACCGGATTTTATTGCTGACGCAAAGCATATCGATGCTGTTGGCGTTGTGTCTGGCGGTGTTAACCCTGTCCGGCCAGATCATGATCTGGGAGCTGTTTGTGTTGGCGGTTCTGTTGGGGGTGGTCAATGCCTTTGACGTGCCGACCCGTCAGGCTTTTGTGGTTGAACTGGTCGATCGTGAAGACCTTTCCAATGCCATTGCCCTGAACTCGTCGATGTTCAACGGTGCCCGTTTGGTTGGGCCCGCGTTGGCCGGGTTGACGGTAGCGGCGGTGGGGGAGGGCTGGTGCTTTCTGTTCAATGCGGCGAGCTTTCTTGCGGTGTTGGCGGCTTTGCTCACCATGCGGTTGCCAGCGCAATCGCCCCGGCGCGCTACGGGAAAGGTCATGACTCAGGCCCTGGATGGCCTAACCTATGTTATCTCCACGGGTCCAATTCGATTGCTGTTGTTGTTATTGGGATTATTCAGCCTGGTTGGTATGTCTTATGTGGTTTTAATGCCGATTTTTGCCGATCATATCTTAAAAGGCGGGCCACTGGCTCTTGGCGTTTTAATGAGTTCTGCCGGTCTTGGGGCTTTGCTGGGCGCCTTGACCTTGGCCATGCGGCGAGGACTGGAGAATATCAGCGCTTGGATCGCCAACGGGGCCTTGGCCTTTGGTTCTGGTTTGTGCCTGTTCGCGTGGTCGACGAATTTTTGGCTCTCCGTAGTCATTTTGATCGGGGTTGGTTACGCCATGATGGTGCAAATGGCATCGACCAACACCCTGGTCCAAGCGATGGTGCCGGATATCTATCGGGGACGCGCCATGGCGGCCTACTCGATGATGTTTTTAGGCATGGCGCCGATTGGGGCGTTGCTGGCGGGTATGGCGGCTGAAAACCTGAGCGCCCCGGTGGCGGTCTCGTCGGGTGGCGGCATTTGTGTGGTGGCGGCTTTGCTATTCCGAAGTCGACTGCCCAGACTGCGAGAGGATGCCCGTCGGTTGGTCCGGGCCCAAGCCATAGCAGGTGAGCCGTGACCCATTTTATCGGAAGGTGGCCCTAAAATTCTGAGCGGTTTCTGCGTGATTTATCCTTGCGGTCGGGTTCGGATCGTGGCATAACCCGCTCACCGCTTCCGGCGGGCTGCTGTAGCTCAGTGGTAGAGCACTCCCTTGGTAAGGGAGAGGTCGACAGTTCAATCCTGTCCAGCAGCACCATTAAAATCAATGGATGGCCGGTCTTTCGCGGTATTCACACGATTACGGCGCGGTTACCGATTACGCACGATTGCGCGATTACGGTGACAGTGCACTAAATTAAGATTACGATGATAGCGCCAATCCTGCGCTTGATCGACAAGGCTGGCGCGAAGCGGGTCGAAGGCGACGTAGCGCAAGGCCGCGCAAAGATGTGTCTCATCCAACGCCACCGAGCCAAACCGGCCCTGCCAGAAATGCCCGGTTCGTCGAAGCCGTTCATGGACGCGTCCGGCATAGCGGCGATGAACCGCCGCCAGGGGCCACGCCTGAGACCGTCCTGGTCGGCCGGCGCGAAGATCAGATGCTCAATGATTGGGCATCAATACCCAAGCCCACACCTCAACATCAACTGCCTTGCAGTTTATCGCCAACAGATCGCGATAAAGAGCGTAATCAGCGTCGCCAAAAAACGTCCGCCCACGACCGTTCCCACGTTGCGTCACGTGATGTGGTATCCCAGGAACGATAAAGCGAGCGAAACGAGCCATGCTCAAGCCTAGCTTGCCGGAGTATTGTTGTTAATAACTGCACTGTCACCGTAATCAGTAATCATGCACTGTCACCGTAATCAATGCACTGTCACCGTAATAGCACGATGCCATCCAAAGGGTAGGAGGTCGACCATGGCGAGAACCAAGAAGCCCAGTAAAGCGCAGCTCGCGGCGGCGGAACTGCTGCCGCCTGGTGCTGTCGTCTACGAACGCTGGAACGCCATCCCGGCTGACCTCAGGCCGGAGTGGATGTGGCTCAAGGAGCGTCGCGCAGCGAGGTGTTCCACCCGCTCTACCGCGAAGACGACACCGAGGCCGCCGTGGCGCTGAGACTGACGGCGGCGACGCTGGAGGACGTCCCTGGCGTCGTTCACCCGCGTAGGTATCCCGGCGGGCGCGGTGCGCCTGTACCGGCAGCATGACCCTGCCGGGTGGGTGGGGTACGCCACCGCGACGATGGACGGATGGCGTCCGATCATCCGGCAGCCGGACGGGGACGTCGAGGAGGCCGCGCCATGAACTGCCCCGTGCTCACCAACCGCCCCCGCTCCATCACTACCCGACAGGCGCGAGTATTGAGTGTTCCAGCGCATTGGAGAGGCCGTCGACGAAGTTCTTCAGACCGTTAGCTGCGTTGTCATCGAAGCCAACAATCTGAGAGAGGTTGTATGCTGCCGTCATCTGATGAGTCTCGACAAGTTCCCGCAATCCGGTATGCAGGGTTCCCATCCTGGAGGCGCCTTCGATCATCTCTTGTGTAATCACTGTACCAAAGAAAAGCCTGGCCGCGTTTGGAAACTCTGAATACCAAGTCTTCATATGGCTGGTAACCTGCGGCATCCAGCTCTCCCAGAGGTTCGACAGGTCTTTTCGGGCCTTAATCTCGCCAACCGCAATGACATCGCCTCCAAGCGACACCTTGATGTCCGGCCGATTACCACCGCTCGTGAAATCACACACCATCCGCCCATCGAACCTGATTTCCACGGCATTTGCTATGGCGGAGGCATCATTGGTCTGTTGCCATGGGGCACCCGTTGCGAGACGGACTTCCACTCGGTACATCCGGGAAAGTTCACGGTAGAGCAGTTCTTTGAGCAGAATAACGCCCTCGTTCCCACCTTCATTTTGCCCCTGTCCGATGATCCGTCCGCCGAGGAGCAGGGAAACGCGAATCAAGACACGCTCCGGGGTGCGCTGTTCCAGGGAAAGCGTATTGTCCAGTTCGTGATTTACCCAGTCCGCGAATGGTTTCAGATTGCCTCGGATACGGGCGGGCATCTGTTCCGCCGTAACGTCACCCTGTGCCAGCCTGTTGCAGAAATCAGCCAGACTCTCGACGAGGCTGGACGGTTTTTGCGCCATTCCAAATTTCTTCGGGACCTCAACCGTGTTCACCAGGGTCTTCTGGGAGAAGCCCGCGAGGCTTACATACCATTGGGCGGCAAAACGGTCGCTCAGGATGGATTCGGGGGTGGCGTTGAACAGGGCATTCCTGTTCTTCAGGACATTGAACACGCGTTCGATTTCTTCAGAAATCGTCGACGCTATCCCGAGTTTCCGGTGACGATCGGCAATCCAACTCGTTTCTACCGTTCCGCCGACGAGCGAGTTCCAGTCCGGAGGGTTCAGTTCAAGCACCATTCTCACTCCCCGGCAGACCTGTTATCGTCCTTGCCAGCCTCTTTGGACGGCGGCCTGGAGGCTTCCCACTCGTCGAGGGCCCGGAGAATGGCCTGTCTCGCCCAGGTGGAAGGTTCCAAGTGATTGGCGTATGCGACCTGAAAGACGCGGTCTCGGTCTTGCGGTGCAAGCCGTATCTGAAGGAACTCTGTTTTTGCCATCGGACTGCCTGGGGGTGTTACAAAGTGAGACGTCAACAGTATCTTCAAGCGGGCTTGCAGTCTGTCTCACAATGTGTGACACTCCCGCCGTGCCTGAATGCCGTGGTAAGTGAGAAATGACCTTCAGCAAAAAACAGTGGAATGTACTTGATATGTTCTCCGGGGCCGGGGGGATGAGCTGCGGCTTCCACGCCCATCCGGCATTCAGGCTGATTGGTGCCGTCGACGCACAGAATGGGAAACCGAGTTCCGGGAAAGGAACCCTTGAGTGCAACAAGACCTATGCAGCGAACATTGGTGTCGAGCCGCTTGAGGCCGACATCTCTAAGCTCACCGAAGCCGAGCTGCGGAAGTACCTTATAGAGACAAGCGGCACCGACAGGGCGGACGTCCTGATCTCATGCGCGCCATGCACAGGTTTTTCCAGGACAATCCGGAGAAATCTGGTTGAGGACGATCCGCGCAACAGCCTCGTCGCTAACAGCGCAAAAGCCGTCGAGTGGTTCAGGCCGGAAATATTTCTGATGGAGAATGTCGGGGAAATTCTTCTCGGAAAGTTTAAGTATCATTTCGACAGCTTGAAGGAAAATCTCGAACGACTCGGGTATACGGTCACGGCAGGGATTCACTCCCTGAATGAGTTCGGACTTCCGCAGATTAGGAAGCGGGCACTGGTAATCGCCGTGAAGAACCCGACTCCGCTGAGAACTCTTGAGGATTTGTGGGAGGGGTACCGTGTTCGGCGGGAGGCCACGACAGTAAGGCGGGCCATCGGCAATCTTCCCCGTCTGGCTGCCGCCGAGCGATGCGCCGACGACGAGATGCACACGTCTCCAGCCTTCAACGCGCATAGCCTGAAGCGGCTGGAATGGATGCCGCCCGACGGTGGCTCGTGGCCTGACCTCCTGAAGCGTGAAGGCGGCCGCAGCTTGTTGATTCCCTCGATGTTGCATTACGCGGACCAGGGGCGTGTCGGTCCGCATCGGGACGTCTACGGGCGCATGGCTTGGGACGAACCCGCTGTGACCATAAAGCGGGAATGTTCCCATACCGGAAATGGGCGGTATGCCCATCCTGAGCAGCATCGGCTATGCACGGTCCGCGAGATGGCGATCCTCCAAGGTTTTCCCCGGAACTACAAATTCGTGGCTACCTCTCTGTCGAACATGTACCGCCATATCGGTGACGCGGTGCCGCCGCTGGTTTCTTATCAGCTCGCGTGGGCTTGCGAATGGATGCTCACCGGAAAGAGGCCCGCGGTCGAGTCCTTGATTCTGCCTGGTAGCCACTTGGACAAGACCGATATCGAAAGAATTCCCGAAAGAACGAGAGACCGCGCGGCTGAGCAGGCATCGTTCATGGAGGGCATGGCCCTCGCAGCCGGATAACGGGCGTGTCCATGGCGGAGCCTGATTGTGCATCTTGCGGCGTACCCCGCCACCCGTCGACGGTAGTCGCGGGCTTATGGTTGTAGAGCAGCGGTACCGAAGCCTATGCGACGCAAACCGAAGCGGTCGCCTATGTCTCGCTCCGAGAACATGTCGCGCATCCGATCCAAGGATACCAAACCGGAGCTGATTGTCCGCCGCGCCCTGTGGGATTACGGTGACAGGATTACGGTGACAGTGCACTAAATTAAAGGATTACGGTGACAGTGCACTAAATTAAAGGATTACGGTGACAGTGCACTAAATTAAAGGATTACGGTGACAGTGCACTAAATTAAAGGATTACGGTGACAGGATTACGGTGACAGTGCACTAAATTAAGATTACGACGATAGCGCCAATCCCGTGCTTGATCGACAAGGCCGGCGCGAAGCGGGTTGAAGGCGATGTAGCGCAAGGCCGCGCAAAGATGTGCCTCATC
>Ga0302270_10000078_pt1 | contig 98931 bp, 93 predicted proteins | sample III_Bog_E2_3_FD_198773 | JGI IMG/M metagenome (GOLD analysis project Ga0302270, IMG submission 198773) | Peat permafrost microbial communities from Stordalen Mire near Abisko, Sweden - III_Bog_E2_3 | ecosystem: Environmental > Terrestrial > Soil > Wetlands > Peat | place: Sweden: Abisko... | reverse complement strand
TCCCACCCTTTCCGCGAGTGCATCGGAAAGGATGGGGCACCCGGCATCTTTGTCTCCCACGCTTTCCGCAAAACGCGCGGAAAGAATGGGGCACCCGGAGTCTTTGGCGATTGATGTGACGCGGTTTGCGGGACTGGCTCCGGCGATGCAGAGGAGATTGCTGCGGCATGCGGCGGAGAAGCTGGGGTGCGCGCTGGATTTTGGAGGGACGGAGGCGCTGCGGATGCTGGCGGTGGCGGGCAGAGCTGGACAGAGGCGCGAATTGGCGGAAGGACTGCGCGGCGAGCGAACGCCGAGGGAGTTGCGGCTGACGGTGGAGGCTGCGTGGTCTCCCACCCTTTCAGCAAAGGACGCTGAAAGGATGGGGCACCCGGCTGCGGGAGGCTCAGGGGCTGGTGATGAGGCGGTGATTCCTGAATATCTTGGGGCGGTGCCGGGGGAGATTGCTGGGCCGGGTTTTGGGTTAAGGCTGAGGGTGGAGAGGGCGGCAGGTTCGGCGCAAGGTGGCGCCCTGGGGCCAAAACAGGGGATGTTGCGGAACTGGCGGCCGGGCGACCGGGTGACGCTGCGTTACTCTTCGGGACCGCGGAAGGTGAAGGAGGTGCTTGAGCGGCTGAGGGTTACGGGGAGCGATCGGGCGGTTTGGCCGGTGTTGGAGGTGGAAGGGCGGATCGTTTGGATGAGGGGGGTGGAGTTGCAGCCGGAGGCGGGGTTGGTGGTGACGGCGGTGGGGAGCGACGAGAATGGCGCGAGTTAACCCTGGGTGCTGTGAGTCTGAAGTTCGTTGACGAGCGCCCCCAAGCAACCCGCAGGTCCTTCGACTGCGTTTGGCTCAAAAAGCGATCCAAACTTCGCCCAGGATGACAAGTTGGTTTTGGTAAGAGCTATACATTCGGCACTGCAGACGACTGTTCTCAAATGGTTTGCAGTTTCGGGCAATGGCCTGGAAGGGGTATGGAAGCGGGCCGGGAAATCTTTCATCAACTACCGGCTTCAGGATACAATCGAAGTTACTGTTCATTCGGCGGCGACCGAGCTGAAGCCAAAGTCGCGCAGGGCAAGTGTACTTTCTGTGACTTTGCGCACGTTGGAGTCGTCTAAGGGTGATGTGGCGGTGTTGGGGGCTTGGTTGCAAGGGCTTCCCCCGCTCGGGAAAGAGGGATCCTGGTGAATTCGACGGTCAAGACGATCATCTTCTGGGTGTTCATACTCGTGTGCCTGATGATGCTGTACATGGTAGTGCAGCGCGGGGCTGGCATGGGGAGCAAGCCCACGGAAATCGGGTACTCCGATCTGCTGGACAAGATCGAGGCCGGCCAGGTGCAGGATGCGACGATCCAGGGCGAGGAAGTCCATGGCCACCTGAAGGGCGCCAAGGACGAGTTTCATACCACCATCTCCAGCAACCTGGTTGACAGCCTGACGAAGGAACTTCGCGCCGCGAAGGTGAACACCAACATCAAGCCGCCACAAAACAACGGCCTGCTTTTGCAACTGCTGTTCAATGTGGGTCCATTTGTGCTGCTGGGCGCGATCTGGTTCTTCATGCTGCGGCAGATGCAGTCGGGCGGCAACAAGGCGCTGAGTTTTGGCAAGAGCCGGGCGCGGCTGCTGAGCATGCAGCAGAAGAAGGTGACGTTCAAGGACGTTGCCGGCGTGGATGAAGCCAAGGAGGAGCTGAAGGAGATCATCGAGTATCTGAGGGAGCCGCAGAAGTTCCAGAAGCTGGGCGGGCGCATTCCCAAGGGCGTGTTGCTGGTGGGACCTCCGGGAACGGGCAAGACGCTGCTGGCGCGCGCTGTGGCGGGCGAAGCGAATGTGCCGTTCTTCTCGATCTCGGGCTCTGACTTTGTGGAGATGTTTGTAGGCGTGGGCGCAAGCCGCGTACGCGATTTGTTTGAGCAGGGCAAGAAGAACGCGCCTTGCATCATCTTCATCGACGAAATCGATGCTGTGGGCCGTCATCGCGGCGCAGGTCTGGGCGGCGGACACGACGAGCGCGAACAGACGCTGAACCAACTGCTGGTGGAGATGGATGGATTCGAGTCAAACGACGGCGTGATTCTGGTGGCGGCGACGAACCGGCCCGACGTGCTCGATCCTGCGCTGCTGCGGCCGGGACGCTTTGACCGCCGCGTGGTGGTGGGTCTGCCGGATGTGCGCGGGCGCGAAGAAATTCTTCGCGTACATGTGAAGAAGGTTCCAGTTTCCGACGACACCAACCTGAACGTGCTGGCGCGCGGGACACCGGGATTCAGCGGCGCCGACCTGGCCAACATGGTGAATGAGGCGGCGCTGAGCGCGGCGCGCATGAACCGCAAGCAGGTGACGATGTACGACTTCGAACTGGCCAAGGACAAGGTCCTGATGGGCGCGGAACGGAAGTCGATGCTGCTGACGGATGAGGAGAAAAAGGTGACCGCGTACCACGAGTCCGGGCATGCGCTGGTTTCGTACCTGCGCGACCACTCCGATCCGATTCACAAGGTGACGATCATTCCGCGCGGCATGGCTCTGGGCGTCACTGTGTACCTGCCGGACGACCGGCACAACTACACGCGGGAATATCTTGAGACGCGGCTGGCGACGCTCTATGGCGGACGCGTGGCGGAAGAGATTTACCTGAACCAGATGTCGACGGGCGCGGGCAGCGATATCGAGCGCGCGACGGAGATGGCACGGGCGATGGTGTGCGAGTACGGCATGAGCCGGCTTGGACCGTTGACCTTTGGCAAGAAGGAAGAGCAGATTTTTCTGGGACGCGAGATTGCACAGCATCGCGACTTCAGTGAGGAGACTGCACGGCAGATCGACCTGGAAGTGCGCAGGCTGATCGACGAGGCGTATCAAGGGGCGCACACGCTGGTGGAGGCCAATTCGGGTCCGATGCACCGGCTGGCTGCAGCCCTGTTGGAGCGCGAGACGATCGACGCGGAAGAAGTGAGAATGCTGATCGAGGGCAAGGAACTGCCGCCAATGCGGTCGAACCTGGCCACGCCGAGCGATACGGGCAGCGGTACTCCGCAGCAGGTGCTGAAGCCTGAGAGCCGCAGCGGACCGGGTTTCCCGGAAGGGTCGCCGAGTCCGGCGTAAGAGAAACAGTTCACAGTTCGTAGTTCACAGTTCGTAGTTCACAGTAATCAGAAGAGGCCATCCGCGGGTGCGGATGGCCTCTTCGATTTGGTGTTCGAGCGAGCGACGGTTCTGTTTTGCCGGGGGAACTGATTGAAGATTCGCTTCAGTTTTTGTTTGTCGTTTTGGGAGAGGCACCGGTCTGGGGGGCAACGGATAGCGCAATTTCACTTCCCCAACCGAGTTTCACATTGTGTTTTGTTGAGACCAAGACTCCCGAGACGTTGCTCTCGATTTTGCTGTGAACATCGACCCCTGGAAGAGCGCTGATTTCGTCGACGCCGTCCTGATGGCCATCAAAGGTATTGCGCACCTGGTCTCCAGGCACGACGGGGTTGCCTGCCTCATCCTCGCTTTCAGGCGGATAAACTCCGACGATGGTTGCTTTGATCGGGACTACCGTGCCATCCTTCAGCTTCGCCTGGGTGAAGTTCAAAGCCAGCTTGGATTTTCCCTTTGTTTGCATGTCGTCCACAGCAATTACACCCAGGATCTGAGTACCGCGCGGCAGCTCCTGCCCATTTTTCAACGACACGGGGTCAGTGAGTGTAGTCCGGACCTTATCGCCCGCCTTTGCATTATCGGCATTAAGATTCTCAGCGAGGGCTACACGGGCCGAGACCATTTGGAGTGCTTCCGCACTTGCGAGTTGAGCGCTTGAAGAGCTATGGGAGTCAGAGCTCGAATTGCTCAGTGCGTGAGCCATGTTGGGGATGAGCAGGGCAATTGCCGCGACTGCTGCCGAAAGTGTGATCGCACGTTTCATATAGGATTCTCCTCGATTGGCGGCGTCCCCATTGCGTGCTCTAACCTCAGGGGCGCTTTACTTGCCTGGTTAGTTTGATGGTTTGCGTTCGGGGAAGGTTTTCTGGGCGTCACGCCTGGTCGAGGCTCCGCAGAAGGGCGCCGAGCTCGGAGTAAGGAAGTGTTGAGTGAATAGAAAGGGCCATCCGGTTGAATGGATGGCCCTTTTACGATTTTGCTCAGGGTTCGAGGCTAGCCGGTTGGGGAACACGTTGCGTGCTACTGTCAGTTGTTCCCACAGCGCGATTGAGCTTAGAGGTTGCTATTTCAGCTCACGGAGGACAGAGAGCGGACGAACCGGTTTGAGTTGTTCGCCAGCCGCAGTGATCTGTTTCTCGGTGATTGTGGCGGCTGGAAGTGCATCCTCACTGGAGAGCACAAGATTGGTCTGGTTCGCTTTTAAGCTCACACTTCCGGTAATCGACATGGGTGCCGTGCTCTGGACGTTCACGCTGTCTTGAAGTCTGGAGCCGAGGGTAAGCGTGGCGGATAGCGGTATCTTGTCGACGGATTGAAGGGTGACTCCCTGTGCAGCGAGAGCCGCGGTCTGGTGCAGGACGAGCGCGGCACCGGCAGCTTGCCTCGGCGCAGCTATGTTGATCTCGAAAAACTGATTGTTGCCATGCACCATGGCGCGGATCGGCTTTGCTGTATCGGAAGCGGCGATGCGGAAGGAGAGCTCCTGGAGGGTGGTGTCATCGGTGATAAAGATCGAATGCGAGTTGCCATAGTCGGCGCCATACTCCGCCTCGAGCTTTGCCGATTCCTGAGCAAATGCGGCGGGTGGTGGAGTGGCGCTGACGGTGGAGTATTTCGACCCCGCAGTGCGGGGGCGCGACGCGGAGGATTGATGGAGGGCAGGCAGGCGGAACAGCGATCTGCCGAGGCCAGTAGCGGAGGTATCTATGGTCTGCGTACCTTCGATGAACAACTTTCGCCCTTTGGCGTCGGTTACTTGCTGGACATTGGTATTTGCGCCAAAGATGACCTCGATGATGCCGGTGAAGTTGCCGGCGAAGGAGCGCCAGCCGCTGGAGCTGGTGTAGGGGATATAAGCCAGGCCATCGTTCAGCGTGGATCCGCTCCACACGTGTGTGTCGTCAAACTGAAAGCTCCATTTGTCGCCGTTGATAACGATTGGCGGATATGTCGCAGAGTCTGGCACGCTGCCGCAGGGTCGATTGGGGTCATAAACATTGATGAGGATCTGGTTGCCGACATGGCTCACGCTTAGCGGCACAAGGACGTGACCATCGGAACCATGGGCGATGCTGATGAGCCCATAGTTGTAGTCCTTCTTTGTCAGATCCTGTTCGATGAGGGCGGCGTTCTCGGCGGGGCTTTTGGCGACGTTGGCGAGATAGGAATGAAGGAAGGCAACCGATAGCTGTGCCCAATGAGCGGTGTTGATGTCCAGGGTGACCTTCGGCGTCTGAACCGTGCGGTCTTTGTAGTTGTTCCAGAAATCCTCATGCAGGTCATCGACGACGAACTGGTCTTCGCCGACGTCGGCAAGGAACGACATGCCCATGCAGTTGCCCCCGGAGGCGAGATTGTCTCTGGTTGCAAGAAAGACGATTCCGGTTGCGGGGTCGAGGTAGTCGTACCATTGAAAATCAAACGCGTTTGTGAAGCTCGCCAAACTGAGGCGCGGTGTCTCGAAGTTTACAAACGCCCATGCTGCCTGGCAGCGGAACTTATCGGGCGTGATGCCTTCGAACGAACTTGCCGAGACCGGCGCCGCGCCGGCATGGCCGATGGAAATGATCACAAAGGCGTCGACGCTGTTTTTGCACTGATCGCCGGTGCCATTGTCGTGACCCCAGTAACCATTGTCGCTGTAGCCGTTATCCTCATAACCGAGCCGGAGGTAGAGATCGGCAGCGGAAACGCCAGCGGGCAGGGTGGTGGGGATCTGGTGCACGGTATCGAGGCCGAAGTCCTGAATTCGCACCAGTCCGTTGGTTACGGCCGGGATGCTGATGAGCCCGTGATAGAGGTGATCGGAGTTAGGGCCGGCAGGGTTTACATAGCGCTTCCAAGTGAGCCCGCTGCCTCCCGTCTGGACACAACCGCCAGCATCGATGCTGACTGTGTCTCCAGGGAGGAACTTGATGAGGGGATAATCAGTTTGCTTCTGCTTGACGTTGGGGGTTTCGACGCGCCATACGGTGCTGGTGGGGGTGTCAGCCTGTTTGGTGAGGATGTCGAAGGTGTCGGCGGCACGCGCCGAAGCCGTGACCGCGAGAAACGCGATGAGGGCAACGCCTTGAAGCGCGCGAGCGAAAGGCGAAGAGCAAGTGGAAAACGTCGAATGGTTTTGCATGGGGAATACCTCCTTGTGGGGGTGGGTTGGGGTTTCGTTCAGCCGGAACGGGCATCTCTGCGTAACTTCGCGGCAGTAGTGCGCCAGGAAAACGACGCGGATAGGTAGCACCGCGGTCCCGGCACAGCAAGGAGTGTGCGCTCCCCTGGAGCTGGACTCAATGAGGAGCGTATGAGGCGGGGATGAGTTTTGGGCCGCCGACGAACTCATCTGCAACTCATCTCCGCCTCATTGAACGGCAGGCGGAGGCGGGGGATACTCCATTCATCACTCGGCGCGAGCAGCTCAAGGCGCCGAATTGAAGAGGGGGATTTCCCATGAAAAGCAACAAGACACTGGTACTCGCAGCTTCGATCCTGGCGCTCACGCTCTCGGCGTTTCCGCATGTTGCCTCGGCCGACACAGGCACCACCCAGCAAGCAAGCTCGGACCGTCGGAAGGGTGGTGGTACCGCGCTCGTCTACCTCCAGTTCATCGCTGCTGCCGGCAATTTGATTACGTTGCTGGTGCCTTAAGAGAGTTGAACGAACCGCTCTGGAAATAGTGCAGGCTTTCAGCAATCGCACCTTCAACTTTTCACAGCTTCAACAAGACCGAAGCTAAGCCGGACCAAGGCAGGCGGCAATCAACACCGCCGAAGGAGAAGAGATGAAACTACGGGGAATCGCAATTCTGGTGTTGGCGGTTAGCGCGCCCTGCCTGTTTGGCACAGTGGTGAGTGCACCGGTGGTGAATAACGGGACGATCAACTACGCCACAAATCGAGTCACTCTCAACGGTTCAGGATTCGAGCCGGCAAAGACAGCTCCAACCGTGCAGCTCAACGGCGCTGCGTTGAAGATCGATTCTTTCAGCATCGCGCAGATCGTTGCTACGCTGCCGGCCAACACCGCGGCGGGGAGCTACAGCCTGACGGTTACGAACAGCCAGGGGGCGGCGACGGTGTTTGACCTGACCTACGGCGCCGAGGGGCCGCAGGGACCGATGGGGCCGCAAGGAGTTGCTGGAGCAAAGGGACCACAAGGCGCAACCGGGCAGGCTGGTTTCACGGGAGCCACAGGGCCGCAGGGACCTAAAGGGCCGGCTGGAGCGCCGGGCGGGGTGTTGTTCTTCACGGGAAATTCCAACCCCAATAGCCTCAAACTTCCCTTGAACAACGACTTTGGGACCGTGAATGCGATCTTTCTTCCGAACGCAGGAACCTATGTAATTGGGGGACAGGAGGCGTTCTCCAATTACGATCCCAAAGTGCCGGCGTACATAGGGTGCGCCCTTGTGACAACTTTTCCCAGCTTTTCTCAGCTGGCGGATGGCGCTCCCCAATCCACCGTGACCGTTCCCCCAGCCGGCACGGCGACCATTCCGCTCAACGGCTATTACATCACGGATCAGCCTGACACGACGCTTATGGTGGAATGCTCATACGGCAGCGCGGACAATGTTTTCGCATCGGACGTGGAAACGGGTCCATGGGGCACGCTCACGGCGATCCAGGTGAAGTAGGCCCCCCTGGGGTTTCGCCCATTGGGGCGAGGCTGCCGGGAGCCCAGCACAGATTGCTCATGCACTGGTGCAAGCTAGCCATCACGGTGCCCCAGGACAATTCAGGCGTTTACAAGGACCGAAGTTAGGTTCGGTCAAGGCAGGCGGCTATCGACACCGCCGAAGGAGAAGAGATGAAATTACGAGGAATGGCAGTAGTGGTTTTTGCGCTTGGCACGCACGGCCTGTTTGGGGCGGTGGTGAGCGGGCCGGCGGTGAACAGCGGAACGATTAACTACCAAACCAACCAGGTGACGCTGATCGGAGCGGGATTCAAGCCAGCCACGACGGCGCCGACGGTCGCGTTCAGCAACACGGCGCTGAGTCTGGTTTCGGCGACGAACAACCAGATCGTCGCAAAGCTGCCGGGGAGTGTTGCTCCCGGGACGTTCAGCATCACGGTGACGGCGAGTGGTGGGGCGAGCACCGTGTTCGATTTGAGCTATGGCGCAACTGGGCCGCAGGGGCTGATTGGGCCGCAAGGGGCCGCGGGAGCAAAAGGGCAGGCCGGGGGCCAAGGCACCCCGGGAGCACAAGGGCCTGCAGGTCCGCAGGGATCTCAGGGAGTTGTGGGGCCGGCAGGACCGTCCGGTCCAACTGGGCCCGAGGGTCCTGCGGGACCAGCGGCTGCCGCGCCGACGTTGGTGGTGGCCAACCAGGCGGCCGATGTAGCGATTCCGGGCGACGCGCAGAACCATGTAATCAATTCGATTGTCTTGCCAAATGCTGGCACCTACCTCATCCAGGGGCAGGAGGCCTTTGAGGCTGATTGGGTAGTTTCCTGCTGGGTTGATGCGACGCCCGTGAATCTCCATTTTCGCCCGAGCTTGGGCTTGCCGGGGATCATCTTGGGTTCAACTGATGGTGCAAGTACCTATGCCACCGTTCCAATCATCGGTTACTACATAGCACCGCAGGCGGGAATGACGCTTACCTTGTGGTGCAGGACGACTGCGCCGGCAACGGCTTTCGCACGATCTCCTGGGGATAGCATTGCGGAGGATCATGCCGCGAGCATGCTGACAGCGCTTCAGGTGCAGTAAGTGAGGCCAGGTGGGATTGGTATATCAGGGCGCACACGTGCCGAAAAGGCGGTCGCTCAAATCACAGGAAAGTCATTTTCGGGTCAAGCCCAGAAATGGTAGGCTTCACTGCATGAACGCACCTCAAGACAGACTCTCAGACACGAAGCTGGCCGCCCTTCGCCGGGGGCTTAATTGCTCGGTTGTTGACGCGGACCACGCTGAATACGACTTGGCTCGCCGTGTCTGGAACGGCCAGGTCGACCGGCGGCCTGCGGCGATTGTCCGCGTAACCAGCATTGCGGATGTGATGGCGACGGTGCGATTCTGCCGCGAGCACGGGGTCAAGGCCTCGGTTCGCGGCGGCGGTCACAGCGCGGCGGGGAAGGCTGTGGCGGATGGCGCGCTAATGATCGACCTCTCGCAGATGCGTGAAGTGCAGGTGGATGGGGGGCGGAAGCGGGCCGTCGCGCAGGGCGGTGCAACGTGGGGCGAGTTTGATAGAACTTGCGAAGCGAGCAGATTGGCGACCACGGGCGGTGTGATCTCGTCGACGGGTGTATGCGGCCTGACCCTGGGCGGCGGAATTGGCTGGCTGATGGGCAAGCATGGGCTGAGTTGCGACAACGTGATTTCCGCGGACATAGTGAGCGCGGAGGGCGATCACGTTTCGGCGAGCGCGACGCAGAATGAGGATTTGTTCTGGGCGATTCGCGGCGGCGGGGGAAACTTTGGGATTGTGACGGCGCTGGAGTTTCGACTGCACGATCTGGACGTTGTGCATGGCGGCGTGATGCTTTACCCGCGGCCATCGGCATGGGACCTTCTGCGGCGGTATAGAGACATCACGCTGGAAGCGCCGGATGAGTTGACGGCCTACGCGGCGCTGCTGGTCGGGCACGGGCATCCGATGGTAGCGGTGGCGCTATGCCACAGCGGGGAGGCAAAGGCCGGGGCAGCGGCATGCAAGGAATTCCAATTGGCTACGCCGGCCGCCGCCGATATGACGGGGGCAAAGTGGTACACCGAAATTCAGACTATGCTGGACTTCACCGCTCCGGCTGGCAGGCACTATTACTTCAAGTGCCCGTTCCTGCGCGAACTGACGGATGGCGCGATACGGACGATCATCGACTACGCGGAGAACATGCCGACGGAGCAGACGCAGATCATTGTGGAGCACATGCACGGGGCGGCAAGCAGGGTTCCGGCGAGCGAGACGGCCTTTGGCCTTCGCCGCGTTCATTACAGCATTAACATTGTTCCCGCGTGGGAAGATCCAGGCGATGTGCAGAAGTGCATCGAATGGGCGCGTGGCCTGGCTACGCTGCTGGAACCGTTCGGTGCGTCGGACAGCTATGTGAACTACCTGGGCGATGAAGGGGCGTCGGCCGTGCGGGCGTCGTACGGGCCGAACTACGGGAGGCTGGTCGAGTTGAAGAAGAAGTTTGATCCGGAGAATTTCTTCTGTTTCAACCAGAACATTGCGCCGGAGGGTTAAGCGCGATCGGTGGAGTGAAGGCCAACTGAGGCGAGAAAGGTTTTGTAGCGTGGATCGCTTCGATACGGGTCAAATTCAATGCTGATTGGAATTATGTAAATCGGCGCGGATTTTTGATCGACCGCCCGTTTAATCCATTTGAACATTTCGTCCGCTTCGCCGAGGGCGCCATAAATCATTGCGACAAGAACGGAAGGGTCCGAGCGTTCCTCAGCGGCACGCACACGCTTGAGCAACGTGAGTGCGCGCTGGCGCTCTCCCTTCGAAGCGTGCGCGATAGCCAGCATGGCAAGAGCTTCGAAGCTGTCTGGGGCAAGCTCGAGCGCCCGCTGATGTTCGGCGATGGCCTCATCATAGCGCTGAAGCCAGCAGAGGTTCCTGCCCAGGAACATGTGCGACCGATAGTAGTTGGGATCGATCTCGATGCTCTGGCGCATCTGTCGTAGAGCGAGATCGTATTGGCCGGCATGATGCTGCGCGACGCCGAGATAGAGATTGACGCTGGCGGAGAGAGGCTCGATCTCGCGGGCTCTTTGGACCGAAGCGACGGCATCGAGGTGACGACCCACGGCCGAAAAATAGAGAGACTGCCATAGAAGGGCAGTAATGAGGCCGGGCTCCAGTGCGAGCGCTGCCTGGAACTCCTTCTCTGCGCCTGCCCAGTCGTACTCGTACCAACTCTTGATCAACGCGAGCGTGCAATGCGCATCGGCGAGGGTCTCATCGAGATCGAAGGCGCGTTGGAGGTAAGAGCGGGCCTGTTCAAGAGCCACCAGCGGCTTCATTGTTCCTACGCGTATCGACCCCATTTGCGCATAGCAGTCGGCAAGCCCTGCGCAGGCTGGCGCAAACCTGGAATCGATGGCGAGGGCTTCTTGAAAGTAGGTCATGCTGAGGCGGATACCTTCGGGAGTCATCTTGTGCCAGAAGTAGCGGCCCCTGAGATAGGCGTCGTAGGCCGCGGGAGAGCCAGCATAGCGGCGAGCACCCACGGTGGAACTGGGCAGGAGCTCAAGCGCGAGCGAGCTGCTGACGCGTTGCGTGACTTCTTCCTGGATGGCGAGGAGGTCGGCGGACTTGAAGTCGTAGGTTTCAGACCAGAGAACGCTCTTGTCGTTCAGGTCGTGCAACTGAGCGCCCACGCGAATCTTGTCAGCGGAGCGGCGGACATTGCCGCGGAGCAGGTAGTCGAGGCCCAGCTGGCGCTGGAGCTGATCGATTTGGGCCGAGGCCTCGTCGCCTCGGGCGAGCCTGGGCCCTGACGTGATGCGCAATCGCTGCGGATCGATGCGGGAGAGGGCGGAGATCATGTCTTCGGTCAAACCCTGGGCGAAGTAGTCTTCGGGCTGACCGGAGAGGTCCTCGATCGGAATGACGCCAATGCGAATGCGCTTGTTGTTCGAGGGAGGCGCCGGCTCGCCGGGTATATCAATTTGAGCGACAAAGCGGTAACCGAGGCGCGGCAGGGTTTCAATGTAGAGGGGCTTTTCGGCCTGGTCATTGAGGGCAAGACGGATCTGGCGGATGCAGAAGTTGAGACCTTGTTCGAAGTCGACGAAGGTGTCTTCGCCCCAGATGGCGAGGCGAATTTGCTCGCGCGTTACCAGCGAGCCGCGATGGCTGAGGAGGAGGGCCAAGACTCGCGCAGGCTGCTGCTGGAGACGCGTAGGTTCGGGGCCCCTGCGCAGTTGCAGGGCCTGGTCATCAAACTCAAAGTCGCCAAAATGGATCATGGGCATGGGAACAGAGGGGAATCGACGGTTGGGTAGGATTTTAGCAGGGCGGGAAAGATGGGGCGGATGCCGATGGGGGAAAGAGAAGGAAAAAGGAGAGGCCATCCGTATTGGCAGATGGCCTCTTGAATTCCCGAAGCATGGTGCTCGGCTTGCGGGGTTCTTATGGGTTAGCTCTAGAAGATGCGGTAGCTGAGGCCTACGCTGCCTTCGTAGGGGTGGAGGGTGGGAGCGACGCGCCACTGCTGGTACTCGAAGTCGAATGCGCGGAAGGTGAAGTGCTTCGACATGCGCAGGTCGAGTCCGCCGCCGTAGGCCATGGCGAGCGTGTTGGGCGGGTCCAGGAAGCCTGTCGCCCTGCCCCAGCCGATGAGGAACTTGGCGTAGGGGGTGGCGTGCATCTTGTGGAAGGTGTAGATGGGAACGAGAGGACCGAAGAGGTAGGTGTCTTCCTGGTTGCCATTCAGGCCGGCGTTGAAGCGGGAAAAGCGGAATTCGGCTTCCGGCTGAATCCAGCGGGAGAAGCGGAAGTCGGCATAGCCGGCGACGCCATAGACGCGGTTTGAGCTGGTGCCGACGCAGACTGTTGGAATTTGATTCACGATGCACGTGGCGGGGAAGTCGGGCTGGAGAACGGAGCCCATCGCGCCGGCGCGGAGCTGGAATCCACTTCCCGTGGCATCGGGAACAGTCTGGGCGCCGACGGAAGCGCAAAGGGCGGTCGAAAGAGAGAAAAGGGCCAGGAGCAGTCGCTTCGTAAACACGTTAGCCATCGACACATTATTCATCAAGACGTCTTCCATCCAATCCCGATACCAGTCGCGAAGAAGGTGCCCGATTGAAATTGGGTCTGCAAAGCAGCCGGTGCGTTCTTGAGTCTCAGCTCCGGCAGTTGCCGGGGCCGCGGGTGAAGCGGATCGCTCTGGTGGCCGTTCCCGCTTTGATCATGGTTGCAGGGAACACGACTTCAGGGCATATTCGGTTCGGCATCTGCCCGAGCATGGAGCGGATGCGGACAGCAACGATCGCGTCCGGCGAGCGAAATCCGGTGCGGAAGCCGGAGTTCGCTCACAGAGCGCAGGGTCCTGCTAGTTCTGCGTCGAAGCCGTGGGGGCTGGCTGAGTGGAGCTCGACGCGGGCGGTGTTGAGTCGGGAGCGGCAGCGGGCTGTCCGGCCGCAGGATCTGCTGAAGGCTGCGCGGGAGCGGCAGACGAGCCTGGAGCAGGAGCAGCACCGTTGACCGGTGGGTTGAGCTGGGCGGCATCATAGCGCTGGAGGCGGAAGAAGATCGGCGTGACCTCGAACGGCATCTTGTCGCGGGCATTCATGGGCGCATAGCGCTTGGCGTTGAGCATGTGCACCTTGTCGTCCCAGGGATCGGTTTTGATCCAGCTTCCGAGGGGCAGGGCGGCGGTTTGGCTGAGGTCATCCCAGTTGAGCTTGGGGGCCATCTTTTCGAGGTCGGACATCCAGACGGTGCCGTCGGGCCTGAGCAGCGAGTCGCCGAGCTTGGGCGACGTGAGTCCCTTTATGGCCTTCTCGCGCTCGACGAGCTGCGCGTAGTAAAGGCCTGCCGAGGGCATCTTATCCTTGTACATGGAGTTGCTGAGGTACTTCATTGCTTCCTTGGCGGCAGATTCGTTGTCGCGGTCTGAGTGGAACATATCGATGCGCTGGAAGGTGGACTGGTCAGGGAACATCAGGCGATCGTTGAATGCGTATCGGGTGTCGATGTGGTGGCCCATGGCGATGTGGGCCAGTTCCATGGCGACGACCGAAGCGATGGACTCCTCATTGGGGAGGGTATCGATGAGGCCCTTGCTGATGAGGATGGTGTTTCCGACGGTGGTGGTCTCAATGGTGTCGGAGAGCAGAACGCGGGTGTGAATCTGGTCAGCAAAGGCGAGGTTGTTGGGGACGATGAGGTTGACGACGATCTGGTCGAGGACCTTGTTCTCGTATCCGCCGGTGCTGAGCGGGGCAACGAGGCCGGCTTCGACGAGGCGGTCAATGACGTTGTTCTCGGCCTGGGTGACCCATGCGCGCGTGGCCTGGAGGGGGCCTACGTCCTGGGAGTCGTTGCTGGTGTCGGTAGCGTCTTCGACCTTGACGCTGACGTTCTCGCTGTCGCGGGTGGGGAGCTTGAGCGAGTAGCCCCAGAAATGGGTCTGGGCCTTGAGGCCGACGGTCTTGACGCCTTCGATGCGGGTGGATTCTTCAACGTAAACGGCGACGGGCAGCCATGTATCGGGCTGCACTTCCATGCGCCAACTGTCGAAGTGGAAGTAATACTTGGAGGAGTCTTCCTGGGTGGGGGGCGTGTAGGTGCCGTTGAAGCGGACGACGTTGCCGTCCTGATCTTCAATCCATACGCGGCCGAAGAAGCGGCCCATGCCCGAGACCTTTGGGTGCACGTCGAAGACGGCGCAGCGGACCGAGCCGAGGAACTCGCGACGCACGAAGCCGAAGACGTAGTGAGACTTGTCGAACCCAGTGGGGTCGAGGAACATCATCTGCATGAAGCCGTTGGGATTGTAGGTGAACTGGAACTTTTCTAGTCCGAGAGCCTTGCTAAGCCCAGTCATGGCGGCGAGGGAACCTTTAAAGAAGCCCCTTGCGCCTTTTTCGGGGGTGGCTGTCCGTTTATTGAACTGCTTGTCGACGAAGGTTGCCTTGGAGAAGTCGACGCGGCTGAGGATGTACTGGTCGTCGACGGGGACTTCGTAGAGCTTGAGGTCGGGCCGGGTGTTCTGGATGTAGGTTTCGACCAGGGGGGTGCGCTTCTGGATCGACTTGATCACTTCCCGTTCGTGCTCAATGGCCTTGTCGACGAGGGCCGACTGCTCAGGGGTGAGCGGGTGGACCGGCTCGTATTTGGGCTCGTTCTTGGCGAATGCACAAGCCGCACTCAAGGTTGTAACCAGGAAGGTGAGGGCGATCTTCCGAAACGTCATGCAAGGCTCCTAGCTTGAATTCTTCGAGGTGTTGCGTCGTCGGCGACCGCCGGATTGGGGTAAGGTGCTAATGCGGCAGCTAACTTGGTTGCACACTTGATGCTACTACGCCAACTGGAAAGTAATTCTAATTGTGGTGGTTGAGTCGACCGGCCGACCGTTGCGGGTGGCCGGGTGGAAGCGGATGAGCTGAGCGACGTGGCGGGCCTCTTCATCGAGGCCGTGGCCGAGGCCTTGCACAACACTCTGGACGATGACCTGTCCATTGGCGGTGAAGGTGACACGGAGGACGACGTCGCCTTCGATATGGAGTTGGCGAGCCTCGGCGGTGTACTGCGGAGACGGCTTGGAGATGACTTCGATGGGGATGGTCACCGCAGTTGCCTGCTGTTGTTGGACGGGAGCGGCTGCGACTTGGTTAGGGATGCCGGCTGAGGCGACCTTAACGCCTGCGTATGCGCCGTTGGAGCCGGATTTGGTGCCGTTGCCGATGCCGGTAGAGCCGACCACGCCATGGGGAGCGACTGCCGGTCCCTGCTGGCCGCCGTAGGGATTGCCAATGGCAGCAATCTGAGCGGGGCGGGTGGCGTTGGGGTTGGGGGTGACGCCGAAGGTGTCGCCCAGGTGGACGGGGGCGGTGGAGGGCTTTAGGTTGGGGGACTGAGCGGGCATGGCGGCGGTGAGGGCTGCCTTGGGCTGGGGAGCGAGGACGGGTGTCGGCTTGACCTGCTTAAACTCAGGCACGACGACCTTGGCTTCCATTTCAATGGGCTTGAGGTCGGGCTTGGGCTCGGGCTTGGGCACATTGATCTTTGGCGCCTCCATTTTGACCTCGGGGAGCTTGGGCTGCTCGACCGGGGTAATCTTGGGCGGTTCAGGCATCTTGACTGCCGGGGGCGGAGGCGGAGGTGGCGTGTTAGGCACGATGAGGATGGTCTCTTCGTAGCGATGGGTCTCGATGGCCTTTTTTGCTGTCATGCCGACGACAATGGCCACGCCCAGGATGGTGGCGTTTACAAGCATGCTCGCAATGAAGGAACCGGCGCTTCTCTCGGGCTCGGGAAGCAATCCGAAGTTGGTTCGTCCGGGAGTGGAGTTTACTGCCATGTCTTCAATCCTCGTAAGCGTACGTTAAGGGGTTGCAAAACCGATAATTCCGATACCGGATTCATCGGCAGCAAGATCGTGTGCATGCGTGGGGTGTTTCGACGATTGAAGCAACTGGTGTACTGTTTCGGCACTCTGCATGGATGTGTTTCGAGATTGGGGAGACCGCAGGATGTTTTGCGGAGTTTGAGCAGTGAGGCGACAGTGGAGGCCGGCGCGGGGTCGAATATGGTGTGGACGCTGTGCCCGAGCCATTGAGGCAGAGGCCGATTGAAAGAATGCCTTTGCAGGTCCGGTGGGGAAATCCAGAGAAATTCGAATCATGTTGGTTGCGCCAGATCAAGGAAGACCGGTGGAACAGCGAGCGGAAACTACCATACTTTGCTCGCCTATTTAAGGTAGCCAGCTCAGTTGACCTTCGCCAGTAGGTGATCCAATTTGCGTGAAGATCGCCTGGCAAATCGCAAAGGGAGCCAGGCGAAAGACGCAAAAAAAGAAGACTTGACACAGGCAGGTTGCAGCCGCGAGACGGAACAACCCAGCGCTTATTCCCGCCCACTCCCATTCTAACGTGGGAGCCGCTTTTTTGGCAGTCCGAGGGGGTCGCCGGGAGAACATCCCGTCGCCGCCTCCTGTAATAGACTCAAGGTAAACCAAAGTGCCCTTGAAAGGACAGGATTTTTGTGAAGATATTGGTTACCGGCGGTGCGGGGTATATAGGTGGTACAGTCGCCGGCCTTCTTTCCGAAACGGGACACAAGCCGGTGATTTTCGACAACTTCAGCCATGGGAAGCGGGAGCTTCTTCCGCGTGGCGTGGCATTTGTGGAAGGGGAACTTGGGGACCGGGCGGGGCTGGAGAGGCTGTTCGAATCTGCTACAGCAGATGGCGAGCCTTTTGACGCTGTGATGCATTTTGCGGCATTGATTGAGGCGGGCGAATCGATGGTGCGGCCGGAGGCGTTTTTCAGGAATAACACGGCGTCGACCTTGTCGCTGCTGGAAGCGATGCTGGCCAAGGGACCACGGCGGCTGGTTTTTTCGTCGACGGCGGCGGTGTATGGGGAGCCCGAGGCGGTTCCGATTGCCGAGGATGCGCGGCTGAAGCCGACCAATGCATATGGAGAATCGAAGCTGCTGGTGGAGCATATGCTGGGCTGGCTGAACCAGATTCACGGGCTGCGGTATGCGTCGCTGCGGTACTTCAACGTGGCCGGCGCGCCGGAGGGGCCGGGGGGCATTACGCGGGGCGAAGCGCATGAGCCGGAGTCGCACCTGATTCCGCTGGTGCTGGATGTGGCGCTGGGGCGGAGGAAGTCGATCAGGATCTATGGGAATGACTATCCGACGCCGGACGGGACGTGCATTCGCGACTACATCCATGTGGCGGATCTGGCTGAGGCGCACCTGCTGGCGCTGGGGGCACTGGAGTCAAAGGACAAGCTGATTCTGAACCTGGGGAATGGGAAGGGCTTCAGCGTGCAGGAAGTGATTGAGAGTGCGCGGCGGGTGACGGGGCATGCGATTCCGGCGGAGTTGCATCCGCGGCGGGCGGGCGATCCGGCGGTGCTGGTGGCGAGCTCAGAGAAGGCGAGCAGGGAACTGGGCTGGAAGCCGAAGTACACCGAGCTGGACGCGATTGTGCGGACGGCATGGGTTTGGCATCGGAAGCGGTATGCGTAAGGAGATCGCTCGGGATGTCGCCTGATTTGGAAAGAGGGGGTGAGGGGTGAAAGTATCGTTCATTTTCCTTGCAGTGGTCAGCGTTTGGCTTTCGACTTTTTCGGCTGTTGGGCAGACGGAGAAGCAGGAGGCCGCTGTTCCGTCGGCGACGGATGGGAACGGGCCGCCTGGGCACATTGTTGAGTTGAACGTTTTGGTGGTCGATCGGGACAAGCATCCGGTGGCGGGGCTGGATGGCAAGTCACTTCAGATATTGGATGATGGGACTTCGCGGACAATCGCATCGGTTAGCGGTGCGGAGGGGCCGATTTCGCTATGTTTGGTGGTCGACGATTCTGGGTCAACTTTACCGATGCGGCAGCCAATGATCGACTCGGTGGTCGCGTTGGAGAAGGCGCTGCCGACGGGAAGCGAGTTGGAGCTTGTTCACTTCGCCGACAAGGCTTTCCTGGATATTCCATTTACACCCGTTGCATTAGTGGATGAGGCGAAGCTGCGGATGATGGAGTCTCGCGGGGGGACGGCAATGGTTGACGCGGTGGTTGCGTCGGTGAATTCAGTTTTGGCAAACGCTCACAATAAGCGGCGTGCGCTGGTGATTATCAGTGATGGCGGGGACAACAAATCGACGCTCAACGTTGAGCAGGCTGTGCGACGAATGGAAGTTCTGGGTGCCCCCATGCTTTATGCTTTGGGGTTTCCTAACGAGAAAGAGTCTCACGAAGGGAATTACGCCAACGAAAGAAGACTGAAGTTGCTGACGAAGTATGGCGGCGGCGGCGTGACCTTGATCGCAAAGAACGCGAAAGAGATTGCGAAGATGACGGAGGAGATATCCGCGATGATCGGCAGCCAGGTTGCGATCAGCTTTACTTCCCCCGATACCGAGAACCCTGGGCGTTTCCACAAGCTGGAAGTGCGCAGGTCACAGGGGGCCAAGGGCGAAGAGGTCTACGCAATGCCGGGATTCTTTGCGATGAAACCGGCCGCGGTGCCGGGGACGAAGTAGTACGAGTGGCGCGTCGTCAGCGTCAGTCGATTTCGTTTATCGGAGCTGGCAGATTCCGATTGCCGTGCAGCACACGCTCGATGCGGACTGTTTTGTTGCGGATTCGGAAGAGGATCACGTATTGCGCGACGATTGCGAGGCGGGTGTCGTGTGCGATTTCTGGGCGGAGGCGATAGAGAGTCGATTGTTTGGCAATCTCTTTGATTTTGTCCCGCAAGAGTTTGAGAGTGCGGAGAGCGTGGCGCGGGCTGTCTTGCGCTATGAAGTCGCCAATCTCTTCGAGGTCGCCGGGGACGAACGACGAAAGGCGCAGTCGCATCAGCGAACTTTCTTTGCTGGAGCGGCACAGGCGATCTTTTGTGAGTATTTCGCTTCGAGGCGGTCGAAGACGGGATCAGGATCGAGGCCATCCGAGTCATCGGCAACTGCAGCGAGCCATTGCCTGCGAAGATCCGCCAGGCCGCGATTACGAAGATCTCGCTTGTGAGTCCAGTCGCGCAAGGCATCGCGAATCACTTCGCTGTTCGAGGAGTATTCGCCCCGGTCGACGGCACCGCGGATCATTGCGGCCATCTCTTCCGGGAGAGCGATGCTCAGTTTTTCAACGGTAGGCATAAGTAGTATCTCAGTACGAATATATACTACCACTTTTTGCGGATTTGAATCCGATGGGTGCGGGGAATTGGACAGCCGGCCTGGCGAAAGGGGCCAAGCGGTTGACTTGGTTGCAGCTCCGCGGGATCGGGGCTATTATCCTCGCATGAAATTTCGCACGGGATTTGGCTCGGTTGGCCCTTCGATCATTTTCGCTGGCCTTTGGGTCCTGATCTTGCTTGTGAGGAGCGGCCATTCTGTTGGCGGAATGGCTTGGTTTGCGGGCGGTCTGTGCATTTTGGTGGCTTTGATTGAAGTTTTACGCTACCAATTTGTCTATTGGGAGTTGAGTCCCGCGTGCTTCCGCGAGCACCGTTTCGGGAAGGTCAGCGAGGTTTCCTGGAATGAAGTAACGCGCATTGCCAGCATTCCACCGAACCGGCCTTTGTCGAAGTCTTTTGTCGTGGAGTTTTGCCATAATCGCGAAATCACGCCCTACACCGGCCGCGACCACATTATGGCCAGGCCCGGAGATCGTGACGGATTCGTTGCGGAGTTGCGGCGGTTTGCTCCTCAGGCCGATTTTGAGGTGTAGGGTTCCGAGTCTGAAGATAGGCGAAGCAGGATCAAAAGTAACCGCAGGTCCCCTTCGGCTTCGCTGAGGGCAGGCTTTCGATTTCGTCTGGCCCATAGAGCGGGCCAAACTCCGCTCAAGATGACAGCATTTTTGTGGTGCGAACTTTAGATCCGATACACTCGTTCGTTCGCCTCGCGCCGTTTCGGAGCAGCCCACTTGCCGTTCGTATGCCCGTGCCGATAAAGTTTCTCCCACGAGGCATTGCAGAAGGCGGGAACCCCTCAAGCCAATCGATTGGCCTCGATCCGTTTTGATTCCTCAGCTCAAGAAGGACGTTCATTATGTCATCCGTGCCTGTTTCTGCTGCCAACCTGAGTACTCGCGGCGTTGCTGCCGCGAATCTTGCTGCCAATCAGGCTGCCGCTAATGCCAATTTGGATATCGAGTCGACGTTGCGCGAGAATCGCGTTTTTCCGCCGCCGGCGGAGTTTGCGGCGAAGGCGCACATCAAGAGCCTGGAAGAGTATGAGGCGCTGTACGCGAAGTCGATTGAAGATCCGGAGGCGTTCTGGGCCGGGGCGGCGGATGAGCTGCACTGGTTCAAGCGCTGGGATAAGGTGCTGGACTGGAATTTGCCGTGGGCAAAGTGGTTTGTGGGCGGCAAGATGAACTTGAGCTACAACTGCGTGGATCGTCATGCGCTGGGGGCGCGGGCGGAGAAGACGGCGATCATTTGGGAGGGCGAGCCCGGCGAGTTGAGGACGATGACCTACGCGGAGCTGCACGTGGAGGTGCAGAAGTTTGCCAATGCGCTGAAGGGGTTGCGGATCAAGAAAGGCGACCGCGTGGCGGTGTACATGGGGATGACGCCGGAGCTGGCGATTGCGCTGCTGGCGTGTGCGCGGATTGGGGCGGTGCACTCGGTGATTTTTGGTGGGTTTGCGGCGACGGCGATTGCGGATCGCGTGAACGATTCGACGTGCGTGGCGATTCTGACGCAGGACGGGAGCTACCGGCGCGGCGGCGAGATCAAGCTGAAGCAGACGGTTGACGAGGCGATGAAGGCCTGCCCGACGGTGAAGAACGTGGTGGTGCTGAAGCGGACGGGCTCGCCGGTGACGATGGTGGAGGGGCGCGACCACTGGTGGCATGACTTGATGAGTCAGGCTTCGGCGGAGTGCGCGGCAGAGGAGCAGGACTCGGAAGATCCGCTTTACATTCTGTATACGAGCGGGACGACCGGGAAGCCGAAGGGACTGGTGCACACGACGGGCGGGTACGCGGTGCAGACGTATCTGACTTCGAAGTATGTTTTTGATTTGCAAGAGCACGATGTTTATTGGTGCACGGCGGATATTGGCTGGGTTACGGGGCACTCGTATGTGGTGTATGGGCCGCTGCAAAATGGGGCGACGGTGATGATGTATGAGGGCGCGCCGAACTGGCCGGATTTTTCGCGGTTCTGGAAGATTGTGGAAGACCACAAGGTGACGATTTTCTATACTGCGCCGACGGCGATTCGCGCGTTTATCAAATGGGGCGACCAGTATGTGGAGAAGCACGATTTGAGCTCGCTGCGGCTGCTGGGGACGGTGGGCGAGCCGATCAATCCCGAGGCGTGGATGTGGTACCGGGAGAAGATTGGTGGTAATCGGTGCCCGATTGTGGATACGTGGTGGCAGACGGAGACTGGGGCGATTTTGATTGCGCCGATACCGGGGGCGGTGGCGACGAAGCCTGGTTCGGCGACGAGGCCGTTCTTTGGGATTCAGCCGGAGGTGGTGAGCAAGGATGGGCACCCGGTTCCGGCGGGAAGCGGGGGACTGCTGGTGGTGGGGAAGCCGTGGCCATCGATGGCGCGGACAGTGTATGGTGATCCCGAGCGGTACGAGAAAACGTACTGGAGCGATGTGCCGGGCAGCTACTTTACCGGCGACGGCGCGCGGCAGGATGCGGACGGGTATTTCTGGCTGATGGGGCGCGTTGACGACGTGATCAACGTGAGCGGGCACCGGCTGGGGACCATGGAAGTGGAGAGTGCGCTGGTGGCGCATCCGAAGGTTGCGGAGGCCGCGGTGGTGGGCAGGCCAGACGAGCTGAAGGGGCAGGCGATCTCAGCTTTTGTGACGCTGGAGAGCGGGAACTATCCGAGCGAGCAGTTGAAGGACGAGCTGCGCAAGTGGGTGTCGAAGGAGATTGGATCGCTGGCTCGGCCCGACGATATACGGTTTACCGAAGCGCTGCCGAAGACGCGGTCGGGCAAGATCATGCGGCGGCTCTTGCGCGAACTGGCAACGCATGGCGAGATCAAGGGCGACACGACGACGCTGGAAGACTTCACGGTGATTGCGAAGCTGAGAGAGGCGGAAGAAGGGTAGGGCAGGGGTTAGGGACCAAGGGTCGGATCGGCGGTGGCGGGGTGGGTTGCGGAGGTACGCAGCTTCAAGTCTGGTCGATGCTGAGGGTGGCGAGTTCATTGACGAGCTCGACGGTTTCGAGGGAGACGGTGACGACCTGGCCGATGAGGCGGACGATGTATTCGGGGTCGTCTTGGCGGTTGGGGTCGTTGACGATGCCGGAGCGGGCGTCGGTTGATACTCGGTATTGATCGATCACCCATTCGAGGGCGCTGCGGTTGCCGAGGCGGTACGCATAGACGTCTGAGGGAATGGCGCTGAGGGTGAGGAAGGCGTTGTATTTGAGCTGGGATTTGTCTTTGGAGAGGGCCATTTTCTCTGCGCGCCAGTTGAGTTGGCCGGTTTCGGTGCGTTCGAGGGCGTACTCGAGCTGTTGCTCGTAGTCGATGTGGAGCTCCATGAGGGCAGCGCCAATGCGGGCGTAGTCGCGGAGGGCCGGGGCCATGGGGATGCGGGGAAGCTCGCGCTTGAGGTTGGCGGCGTAGCGGATGCGGTATTCGGGGTGGTGGAGGAGGGCATAGGTGTAGTGGAAGATGTCCCACTTTGAGATCGTGTCGTCGCGGTAGTGCTTGCGGAACTCGGCTAGGGCCCAGTCGGTGATGTTCTCGCGGCGGTTGCTGCTGTCTTCGTATTATTCTGAACCTGTCCCCGTTCAGTCTCCATCGGACAAAGGTTCCACGCTTCCAGGGCACTCGCCGAGGCGGACAAGGAATTTCGAGTCAACTACTTGACCGTGCAGACAATGTTCGCCGCGCAGTCGCGCCTGGAATCGCCCTAAAGCAAAAATCCGCGCTGGACCAATTCATGACGCCCGCGCCGGTGGCGCGATTTATGGCGTCCCTTTATCCGCCGTGCGCCTTGACCACCTGCACCCTGCTTGATGCAGGAGCCGGTGTTGGCGCACTCACATGTGCGTTTCTTGACCGGTGGGTAGCCTCGGACGCCTTTCGGCTGAGCCCGGCCGCCTCGCCCTGCTGTCGTCAAAACATGATGCTCCAGGTCGGATAGATGCCTCGTGCTCGTCCGAACAGTTCTTGGAGGGTCAGTTCAATGTATGTGCCCTTGGTAGTGTTTACGAAAACGAACCTATAACGGTGCTTGAGATTTTGAGCTACGAGTAACTCGGCGGTGGTCAACGCGAAGAAATATCCCTTGAAGTCTTCCGGCAACTTTTTATTGCTCGACTTAATTTCACACAGAACCATTTTGTCGAGGTTGCGTTCGATCTCCTCAGCAGCATCCAGGTTCACGTTCCCATCAAGCTTCACTACATCGAACGCCTTGCCGTATACGACAAGATTTCGTTTCGCAAACTCCACGAGCAGCAACCTCTTTTGTCGAGCGGTCGGAAGGACGAAGCCACAGCCGCTTTTCAACAATATTTGGGCCGCCTTCTTCGCGGTTTGGTTTCGACTGGCTTCTGCGAGCGCCGCCCCTGTTATCGCTTCGATCTCTTCGTCCACTCGGCTTCCTTTTTCGCTCCGTGATTGGCAGGCGCGCCTGCCAAACCGTTTGCCTCGTCCGAAACCGCAAGAAGCGCGGAAGGCTTTACCCCAAGGGCGTCGGCAATGCGCCAGATATTCACCAGGCTAACGTTGCGCTCTCCTCGCTCAACGCCGCCAATGTAGGTTCGGTGTAGCCGGGCCAATTCCGCGAGCCGCTCTTGCGAATACCCGCGATCCTCCCTTATCGCCTTCATCCGTATTCCAAAAGCGATCATTCGATTCATTTGAGGGAGATTGTAGGGTCATTGGGTAAGCGTCGTCTGCAGACGATAAGTAGCGATATGATCGGAGGGCAAGAGCATCGGGGTCAGACGGCGAACTGAGGCTTCGACTGGGAAGAGGCATAGGTGCGGAAATGCCCTCGAGGGCCCTGCGCAGACGCGAGCACAGAGCAACGGAATACCCCTCCAAACGGGAGGATGAATATCAAGCTTGTCCCGGCATGCGGGCCGACTCGCGCGGTCGGCGGCTGGGACCCAAGTAGGCCTCCGCAGGGGCTAAAGCCCAAATTCATTTTGCGGTTTTTTCGGCACGACTTAAGTCGTGCCCTGATACAAAGCATCAGCGATGTGCTCGGTTTATCTTCCTGCCCGAGCAAACCGATATTCGTCAAGGGGAAACAAGGCACATTGTGACTTCGCACTTGCGTATTTCTCCAATTGCGCTCGGGGAGGCTGTGAAACATTTCTGCCTCACCAATGCCTCGTTCGAGATTCTTTGGTCTACGCTTGGTGGGGCCAAGTCCTGTGGATGGTCAGATGGCGGCTGTTGGATACTTGCCGCCGCGATTCAGCGCCGCTGGGGTGGGGAACTGTATGCGCTTTCCCGCACGGGAGTTGACGTACAGCATGTCGTAGTTCGGATCCGTACGATTTTCGTGGATCAGGATGGCCCTGCATCAGCCAGAGGCTTGATCCGCAGATTTGAGAAATTGGAGGGCTTTCCGGCGGGGTCGCTTCGGCTGGTGCCGTTCGTCACGACTATGAGGGCGGACATCCCTAGGCCCGAGAAGCAGGAGGATATCATTGTCGGCATCTGCAACCATATCTCTTGAGTGCGATAAACACTTGCCGCACGCTACGCTCAAGAGCGCGAGCAGAATCTGGTCCACGTCCAAATCGCCCTGGATAGAGCATTGAAGCTCAGTCCAGGCGAACACAGCGAGCTTATACGAGCGATAATTGAGAGTTTCGCGCCACGCTTTGTCCCCGGGGCCGTCCTGATTTACGCGGGAGACACGGGCGAAAAGTGGGGATATTTCGAGCCAAGCATTCTAAACGCACTGGGTGTGCAGATCGAGTCGCACGGCAAGATGCCTGACGTGGTTCTGTTTGATCCAGTCCGAAACTGGCTGATCCTCGCAGAATCTGTCACCAGTCACGGCCCAGTTGACGGCAAGCGACATGCAGAGCTGGCAAAGCTATTTGCCGCGTCCGAGGTGGGTCTGGTTTACGTCACGGCGTTTCCAAACAGGTCCACGATGAGCCGCTACCTCGGCGAGATTGCTTGGGAAACAGAAGTGTGGGTTGCCGATGCCCGTTCGCACTTGATTCACTTCAACGGCGAACGGTTCCTTGGCCCCTACATGTCTACAGCCAAACTCCAGTGAATGCGCGGAGATCGTCTTTTTCGTCCTTGGCTTCCCAGTAGCCGCGCGGGAGGTTGAAGGCGTCGATGAGGGCGGCGTCGACTTTGAGGGGGTTGCGGCCAGTGCGGGGGGATGGGGTACTCGGCGACGACAAACCACTCGAAGGCGCGGGCGCACTTTTCGAGCAGGCTCTCGAATGCGCGGCGGACGTTGCCTTCGTTGGAGAAGTTGGCTGCGGCGCATTTCGAAAGCGTGTCGTAGTATTCCTTGACCGGGGCGTGGGTGGGCTTGAGTTTGAAGTTGCTCATGAGGTCATAACAACTTTAACGCGGGGGCGGGATGGGGGATAGGTGCGGGGTTTGGTTCGGGCGCGATGCAGTGAGGATTCTTGCCGCCCCTACGGGGCTGAGTCTGCGCTTGCTCGCCTTCCCAGGGTTTCACCCTGGGCTATTATCCTGCTCTCCCTACGAGCCTGTGACTTTTTTGGTGCGGTTTGCATTGATCTTCAGGTTTTCCTCTGAGCGGGACAGTCTAACCGGGTATGGGCGAGACACATGCTGAGCAAGTTGTTGCGGCGGTTCGTTTGTGCCGTGCCGAGCGTAATCAGATGGCGATGGTGGTGCAGTGTCCGGACGATCTGGTGAGTCCGACTCATCCGGTTCGTGTGGTGCTTTCGGTGGTGGAGAAGCTGGACCTGTCCCGGTTCCACTTGTCGATCAAGGCGCGTGCGGGCGAAGCTGGCCGCGACGCAACGGATCCTCAGTTGCTTGTTGCCTTGTGGTTGTATGCCTGCATTCGCGGCATCGGCTCGGCGCGTGAGTTGGCGCGTCGCTGCAAGGAGAGCGCGCCGTTTCAGTGGCTTTGCGGCGGGGTGAGCGTGAACTATCATCTGCTGGCGGATTTCCGTACCGGCTATGGGACAGCGCTGGATGATCTTTTTACGCAGGTGATCGCCTCGCTGGTGGATAAGGACGTGGTGCGTGTGAGCCGTATAAGCCAGGACGGGGTGCGCGTCCGGGTCTCGGCGGGCGGGGGAAGTTTTCGTCGTCGCGAGCATCTGGAGAAGCTGCTCAGAGAAGCGGGTCAGCACGTCGACGAGGTGCGCCAGCAAATGGAGTCTCCGGCCTTGTCGCCGTCAGCCCGTCAGCGCGCGGCGCGTGAACGTGCAGCGCGGGAACGCGCCGAGCGTCTGCAACAGGCTATTGCGCAACTGCCGGAGTTGGAACGCCGGCAGGCGGTGCGGGCCAAGCATGTGGGGCAGGGGCCGGCAGGCAAGAAGGTGCGTGAGCGGCAGCCGCGCGTCAGCACAACCGATCCAGAAGCGCGGCGCATGAAGATGCCCAACGGCGGCTTCAACCCGGCGGTGAACGTGCAATTGGCCACCGACACGGAAAGTCGGGCGATCGTAGGTGTTGAGGTGACCAACGAAGGGTCGGACAACGCGGGACTCAGTGAGCCGATGCGGCAGCAGGTCGAGCACCGGACAGAAGGCAAGGTGCGGCAGCATCTTCTCGATGGCGGATATATGCGCAAGGACGACCTCGAGCGGGCGCACGTCACCAGCGTGGAGTTGTTCGTGCCTCCGAAACCGTCTGTGTGCGGGCCGCGTAAGGGGCGAGAACTGGAGCCCTGCCGTGGAGATACTCATGCCGTGTTGGCCTGGAAGCAACGCATGTCGGCCGAGACCGGCAAGCAAATCTACCGCCAACGAGCGGCCACCAGCGAAACCGTCAACGCCGATCTACGCACCTATCGAGGACTGACTCAGATCACGGTGCGAGGCTTGCAAAAAGCTCGCTGCGTGGCCTTGTGGTGCGCACTGGCATACAACCTACTGCATTTCGGGCACAGGTTGTTGGCATAGGCCACTGAAGGGCGGAAAACCGACACCCGGCAGGAAAGCACCGAGACCGAATCGCCACCCAAAACCGCAAAACAGCCGATCACGCGCTCTCATGACTTCGACCCGCGGCCAACCACGTAAATCGCAAGCGAAAACTGAATTTAATCACAGGCTCTACGGGAGGCTGCGTCGGCGCGACTGAAGTCGGGCCCTGACTCAAGGATCGCCAGGGATCCTGCAGGACTGATATGGGAGCAGCCAACCCGCTTACTGTGCGAAGAGGGTGAGGGGGATGGATTCGGCGATGGCGCGGTAGCCTGCGGGTGAGGGGTGGAGGTGGTCGCCGCAGTCATAGGCGGGAAGGAGTTGGTCGGGGTGGTCGGGGTCGCGGAGGACGGCGTCGAAGTCCAGCACCGCGTCAAAGCGAGGGACGGCGTCGAAGTTGGGGACTGCGTCGAGGTGAGGGACGGCGTCGAGGTGCGCGGCGTCTCGATTGCCTGGGGCCGCTCGGCGAACCCCAGCATCTCGAATCCAAGTGTTGACGGCCTGGCGATCTGATTCACTTAAAGGCCCGGGGTGGTAGTAGGCGGAGCCGACGTAGGGGGTGATGGTGGCTCCGTAAACGCGGATGCCGTGGGCGCGGGCGCGGGCGATGATCTGCTGATAGGCGGCATGAACGCGGGCAACGAGGGCGTCGTGATCGGCGGGGGGAACTTCGCCGTGGATGGCGAGGCCGCCGAGATCGTTGACGCCCTCAAAGACGATGAGGTAGCGGACGCCGGCCTGGACGAGGACATCGCGATCGAAGCGGGCGAGGGCGTTGGGGCCGAGGCCGTCGGTGAGGAGGTGATTGCCGCCGATGCCCTGGTTGGAGACGCCGATGATTTGTGTTGAGGGCGAGGCTTGGAGGCGGGTGGCGAGGATGTCAGTCCAGCGGTCGTTTCCGTTGGTGGTTGCGCCGTGTCCGTCGGTGATGGAGTCGCCGAGGGCTACGATGGCTGCGGCTGGTGCGTTGGCGAGGACGTCGATGGCGGAGACCTGATACCAGTGATCGATGTGCTTGGGCGCATCGAGTTCGGTGGTGGAGACGGCGTCGCCGTGGACGAGATAGGAGGTGGCACGGGAGCCGGGGTGGCCGGTTTGGACAGATGGCGGCGCGTCGTAGTGGATGGTGACGGCGATGTCGGACAGCGGTGGGATTGGAAATTCTACGGGGTCAGAGAGGAATTCTGCGCCGGGCGGGATGGTGAGGTCGGGGTGGCCAGCGAAGGTGAGGGCGCGGTCGGTGGCGGGGTCAATGGCCGAGTCGGCGGGCGAGATGGGGTGGGCGATGTGGACGGAGGTGAGGTGGAGCGGGGCGGTTCCGAAGGCGTTGGAGATGTGGATGCGGAGGGCATAGCCGCCTGCGGAGAGGTGGACGATTTGGCGGAGGGTAGTGTCGCGGAGGTCGTCAGGGGGGAGGGCATTCTGGGGCTCGGGGATTTGCTGGGAGGCGGCCCAGGAGACGACCCAGGTGGGTGGTTGTGGTGCGGGCGGGGCGGGCTTTTTGGCGAGAACAGGCAGGGCAGTGAGGAAGAGGAGTGCGAAGGGCGTGGCGAGTTTACGGGTCATGTTTTTATCCTGAGCATATTCAGAACTGTTCATTGCCACTCAATTCGCAAAGTACGCGAAATGGATTGGGCACCTGAACGAATGGAACGGGGTGAGGAGAGCGGGGAATGTTGTTTCGAAACAATCGGAGCGAGTCTCTCGTCAGTTTCTGTGTCGATGAATGTGCGTGGGGCATAGAGCGGGATGTACTATTGCTCCGCTTGGTAAATCGCTTTTTACGAGCGCACGAAGAATATCACTTCAGAGGTTGAGCCGATGCGTCGTTGGAATGGATCTTTTGTCTCTTTCCTGAGTCTTGTTGCTGTTTTCCTGGTTGCCGGGTTTGTGGCCGTTAGCGCAGGTGTTGCGCAGGATACGAAGCCGCCGGTGGTGTTCACCTCTGAGCAAGCTCACCAGAACATGATGGACCAGTTGGGGATCAAGGCTCAGCGGCCGGGGCCGAGCGGGAACGAGAAGGCGCCGAACCATGCGAACACGGATGAGTCGCTGGCGAATCCGTATAACAATGTGCCGGACCCGCTGACGATGAACGATGGGCGCAAGGTGACGACGGCGGAGATGTGGGAGAAGGAGCGGCGGCCGGAGATTGTGGAGATGTATGAGAAGTATGTCTACGGGCGGATACCGAAGGATGTGCCGAAGGTGACGTGGACGGTGGGGGCTGTCGACCACGAGTTTCTGGGATTCACACCGGTGACGGCGAAGGAGTTGACGGGGACGGTGGACAACTCGTCGTACCCGGCGATCAGCGTGAAGATTCACGCGATGGAAGTGCTGCCGGTGGCGGCGCGCGGGAAGGTTCCGGTGTTGATCATGTTTGGGCCAGCGCGATTCCCAAACCCGAATGAGCCGCGTGGCGAGGAACTGGCGCGGTTGAACAAGGCGCTGAGGGCGCTGCTGATTCAGCAGGACCCGAGTTTGCAACAGGTATTTGACCGGCATCCGGCATGGGAGCCGATGAAGGAGCCACCTTTCTTCACGCGGCCGGAGTTGAACGAGGACGGCGATCCGCCGAATGCGTGGGAGCTGGCGGCGGCGGGATGGGGCTTTGTGCTGCTTGATCCGACGAGCATTCAGGGCGACGATGAGGCTGGCCTGACGCGCGGGATCATTGGGCTTGTAAATCACGGGCAGCCAAGGACGCCGGAAGACTGGGGCGCGCTGCGGGCATGGGGCTGGGGCGCGGGACAGATGCTGGATTATCTGGAGACGGAGCCGACGGTGGACGCGAAGCACGTGGGGATCGATGGCGTGTCGCGGTATGGCAAGGCGGCGCTGGTGACGATGGCTTTCGATGAGCGATTTGCGATGGTGCTGGTGGGCTCGTCGGGCAAGGGCGGGGCAACGCTGCTGCGGCGGAACTACGGTGAGGCGGTGGAGAGCCTGACGGGCGGTGAGGAGCATTGGATGGCGGGGAATTTCATGAAGTACGGCGCGAGTGAGGCGACGTTTGGGGCGATGACGGCCAAGGATATTCCGGTGGACTCGAATGAGCTGATCGCACTTTGCGCTCCGCGGCTGACGTTTATCAGCTATGGCGTGCCGGAAAAGGGCGACGCGAAGTGGCTGGACCACCAGGGAAGCTGGATGGCGACGGTGGATGCGGGGCGGGTGTTCAAGCTGCTAGGAGCGAAGGGGCTTGGCGTTGAGGGCGACTACCACACGGCGAAGATGCCGCCGGTGAACCGGGGGCTGCTGGATGGGCAACTGGCATGGCGGCAGCACGACGGCGGACACACGGATGCGCCGAACATGAAGTGGTTCATACAGTGGGCGGACAAGTGGATGGGGCGCGGGGCGCAATAGTCTCGTGGTTTCCGACCCATTTCGAAATAAAGCGAAATGGATGGGGCACGGGGTACAGGGGCGATTCCGGTCTCCGACCCATTTCGGTCGCCGCGGTAGCCGGTGACGAGATCCTTTGGTCGAAGGTACGCGGAAGTGCAGCCTGGGCGGGAGGAGAGCCCTGCGCCACAACGATGACCGATTGGTTGAGCAGTTTTGACCGGCCAGAGAGTATTGAATCCCCCACAATTTAGTTGCTGCCTGATTGGCACTCCAGTTGCCGTCGATGTTTGTGCAGCCTCGTCCTAAAGGAGCGACCATGTCCGATCAGAATCCGTCTGGCCTGTCAGATAACGCTGCAGGTGGCATTGCCTACCTCACAATCATTCCTGCGATCGTCTTCCTGATCATTGAGCCCTTCAAGCGAAGCCCACTTGTAAGATTTCAGGCGTGGCAGTCGATTTTTTTCTTTATAGCCTGGGCGATCGTGAACATACTCATCGGGGTTGTGGAGCATCTGGTTCCGTCTGGTGTCTTCCTGACACTTACGGTGATGCAGCTGGTGGGGCTGGCCATCTTTGTGGTGTGGCTGGTTGTGTTCATTGGAGCATTTGCCGGCAAGCGGATCAAACTTCCGATCATTGGCAATCTGGCCGAGGCGCAGGCCAACCGGTAATTGCGCGTTTGCGGCATTGAACGGAGTTGGAGTGCACAGGCGGGTTGGCCTGATGCAAGATCCGATTGCGTGAGGGGAAGAGCCTGCGGTGCTTGAACCTGACAGAGTGCGCTGCAACGAATGCCCCGCAATAGCGATCCCGGGGGCACATCTCGGCGGGGGCTGAAGCTCCAATTTTATTGGGGCGCTTTGTGGCACGACTAAATTCGCGCCCTGACTCAATGCGCCAGGGCATTCGAATTCAGCATTTCGATTTGCCTTGGCGGCTAGAAGTGGTAGACGGCCATGAAGCTTGCCTGGGAGTTCCAGGTGCGATGCGGGGAGTACTCGAGGGCGGTTGAATTGTGGATGTCAGAGAACGACGCGCCGATGAAGTCGCCGGTTGCTCGCAGGGAGAGACGGGGGGAGAGCTTGTACTCCATGCCTCCGCCGAATCCACCGGCGAAAGAGAGGTTGGGGATCTGGCTTTCGCCACCTGAGTGTTCGACGCCGATGAGCGCGTGGAGGAAGCCGCTGTACTTGCCATAGATGTCGGCCTTGAAGACGGGCCCGGCGAGGGCGGAGATGAGGTTGGGTTTGCCGGGATTGCCGGAGCGGTAGGGGAATGCGTAATAGGATCCCTCGGCGGTGAGGCCGAAGTACCTACCGAAGTCGCGGGTGGCGCCGCCCTTGCCCCCCATGAGGCCTGAGTAAGAGCCGTTGACCTGATTGGAACTGGAGTAGGCGAAGCCGCCGTAGGCTTCCCACTTGTAATCGGCGTCAGGGGTTTCAGCGGCTTTTTTGTGATCGGGTTCGATCTGACCGGAAGCGGGGATGGAAAAAGCCAGGGCTGGGATGACAGCCAGCAGTGCAAGCAGCAACTTGTTCGGCAACGTTCTCTTCAACTGGAAACACTCCTCAAGATCGCGCTGAGTCCGGCAGGCGGCAGACAGGGATTCATTCAGGTCCCATGCGTGGTCGCAGCAGCTCGAAATCGCTCTTTCTAGACTATCCTCTCGACCCCTGTTGGACGAAGTGTGGAGTGAAAAGTGAAGTATCGAAAACCTGGGCGAAGGGAGAAGGGAAGAGGGAGCCGGGACTCGGCTCTACCCTGCATTTCTCACAGATGGTCGGACGCCCCGGAATTCAAGGTCTGGTGGGGTATCTGAGGGCCGGGAGGCCCTCAGGACAGCCGATCTGGAGATCGGCGCTACGATTTTCGGCGACCTGTGAGAAATGCAGGCTAACGGAATGAGTCTGAGGATCATTGCAGAATGGGCGGAAGAACAAAAGCAGATTCTTCGACTCACCACCCCCAAACTGAAAAGCGTTTGGGGGTGGTGAGTCGAAGAATGACAGTCGTTGTTTGGTAATGAATTCCAGACTCGGGACCCTAGCTAATGGGTGCGGCGGGGAGGGTGAACTGGAATTTGCTGCCCATGCCTGGGGTGCTTTCGGCCCAGATGCGTCCTCCATGCTGCTCGACGATGCTGCGGCAGAGAGCGAGGCCAAGGCCGGTGCCGCCGAGGGCGCGGGAGTCAGAGGCGTCGCCTTGCTGGAACCGGTCGAAGATGCGCTCGAGTTTTTCTGGAGAGATGCCGCGGCCCTGGTCTTCGACGCTGAAGGAGACCTGACCCTCGGCGGAGGGGTGGGCGGATAAGCGGATGGTGGTGTCGGACTGCGAGAACTTGAGGGCGTTGGCGACGAGTTCGTTGAGTACCTGGAGGATGCGTTCTTCGTCGGCGAGGACCTGCATGGGCGGGGCTTCGATGCGCAGGGTGATGTGTGCCTGGTTGGCCTGGGGGTAGGCGACATCGGCAGCGCGGCGTAACAGAACCATGGCCTCGACGGGCAGGCGGTCGAGAGGCAGCTTACCCTTGCCGACGCGGTCGAAGTCGAGGATATCGTTGACGAGGCGTATGAGGCGGTCAGAGTTGGCGATGGCCATCTCGACCATCTGGTGCTGCTTCTCGGGTCGGCGGTCAAGCGAGCCGGAGGCTATGAGGCCGAGTGAGGCGCGGAGGGAAGTGAGCGGGGTGCGCAGCTCGTGGCTGACGGTGGAGATGAACTCGTCCTTCATCTTCTCGAGGCGCCGGCGCTCAGAGACATCGCGGAAGGCGACGACCATGCCGGAGACGCGACCGTTTTCAAGGATGGGATTTGCGCTGTACTCGACAGGGAAGGCAGTTTGATTGTTGCGCCAGAAGACCTCGTCGCGCATGCGGATGGACTCGCAGCGGCGGAGGGCCTGGAGGATGGGGCTGGTGGAACGAGAGTAGGGCGTTCCGTCGGCGTGTGTGTGGTGAATAACCTGGTGCATGTCGCGGCCGGTGAGTTGCTCGGGGGTGCAGCCGAGGGCAGCGGCGCCGGCCTGGTTGACGAAGGTGATGCGGCCGTCGAGGTCGATGCCGTAGATGCCGTCGCCGACGGATTCGAGGATGAGTTCGCGCTGTCGGGTGGCCATGTGGAGCGCCTGCTCGGCTTCGTGCTGCTCAGTGATGTCGATGCCATGGTTGAGGACGAAGGGTCGTTCGCCGGGGAGCTGCATGCGGCGGCTGCGGAAGGCGATGCGCCGGTAGACGCCGTCGCTGCGGCGGAGGGCGAGCGCACCCTGCCACTCTTCGCTGGATTCGAGGCTGCGAAGGCAGTCCTGAAAGTCGGCGCTGCCCTGCCGGTCGAGGAGGTCGGCAACGGCGCGGCCGACCAGGGCTTCAGCGCGGTAGCCGAGGGTTTCGGCGGTGAATGCGTTAAGGGAGGTGAAGCGGCCCTCCATGGAGCAGGTGAAGATGAAGCCGAGCGAGTTTTCGACGACCTCGCGATAGCGGGTTTCGCTGGAGTGGAGGGCCTTTTCGGTTTCTCGCTGCTCGGTGACATCCTGGCCGGTGACGATGATGTACTGGATCTCCTCGTTCGGGCCCTGGAGGGGGCGGAGGGTCCAACTGACGCGCCGTGTATTGCCGCCGGCGATGCGCCAGACGGTTTCGTGGGGGCCGGAGACCTGGCCTGAGGCGGCTTCGCGGAGCCGGGCGGCGACCCAGTGGCGGTCTTCGGATTCGAGAACATCTTCGACGAAGGGGCGGCCGACGGCATCGGCCAGAGAGAGACCGGTGAGGGTGGCGCAGGACTGGTTCATGCGGACGGTTCGGCCGGCGGTGTCAAGCACGGCAACGAGGGCGGGAACGGAGTCGAGGGTAGCGGCGACAAAAAGTCGCTCAGTGGCGAGAGCGCGCTCGGTGCGCATGCGGGCGCGCTGGGCCTGCTCCTGGGCGCGGATGCGGTTGTAGAGTTCGATGCGGGTGAGGGCCTGGCGGCCGAGGACTTCGAGGAGGGTGAGATGCTCCGGAGTGAATCGGTTGGGCTGCTCGGCGAGGATGGCGAATGTGCCGACGAGCTGGCGGTCGGGGTCGATGAGGAGCGTGCCGGCATAGGAGCGGCAGAGCCGTGCGCCCGGAACGGGGATGCCTGTGGGCGGAAAGTGAGCGTCGGCGGCGGCGTCGGAAATCAGCAAGGGCTGGCCGATCTCAAGCATGCGCTGGCAGCCGGTGGACCAGCGTGGCTGCTCCAGGCCTTTGAAACCGAACTGGGACTTGAACCAGAGACGATTCTGGTCGATCGAACCCAGATACGCGTATTCGGCGTTACTGAGTACAGCGGCCAGCTCGACGATCTCGTCCATCTCGGGGTCAGGATTGCGCTCAAAGACATCCAAATCAGAACGCATAGACGTTCCCTGGAAGTCTCCGGGACCTCGACCCTGCTGGACGTTCATATTTCACCCACACCCAGTAGCAGTATCGAGGATGTTGACTCTATTGGCTCTGCCACAAAGAGGGCAGAGAAGGGCAGGGGGAGTTACGACCTAAGTAATTGATTTTTCGGGGTCTTGCGAGTGGGTTTGGGTTACCTGCGAACATAGAATTGGCGGAAAGGGGAATTACCGGAGGTGGTTACCTGGAGGGAGATGTGGGTTGCGGTGAGTGACGGCTAAAACGTCAGAACAGGTACTCCTGTAATGAATTGCCGGCGAATCCAGTGCAAATCTGCGCGCGAGCTGAGGTAGCTTAGAGGGTGATTACATTCAGGCCGGGGATGAGTTTGAAGTGCTTTGTGTTGCTGGTGGCGACGTCGAAGCCAAGATGGAGTGCTGTGGCCCCGATCAGGAGGTCAGGGAAGTCGATTGAGATGCCATTTGCGGCTAGTTCGCCTTCAATGCGGCCTGCACGGGTTGCTATATCGAGCGATACGGGGTGAACGATGAGGTTGAGAACTAGTTCATTGACAAAGGCAGTACGCCGTAGACGATCCAGATCGGTTTTTGCCCGATAGATGCCATGCGTCAAGTCAGTGATGGAAACGACTGAAATTGCGCTTTCAATGTCACCCAAAGAAGCAGAAATGCGCTTGATGACCTGCGTGACGGTTTCGCGACGTCTTTCACCGGCGATCAAAACACTGGAATCGAGGATAAGGGCCACGGCTTCAGTCCCAGGCCGAGGTGTCGCGGGACTTCCGGTTGCGGATGATCTCAATCATGTCCGCGGCAAACTCCGGGTCCATCGCCGTCTCGTGGCCAAACTCCTCCGAGCGCCGCTCAGCGAGCCGAATGGACTTCGATAGAAGACGCCCCTTTGGCTCGGCCGCCTTGCGAAGGACGATGGCCGGCGCGGATTCCTTTTCAATCACAATCTCCTCGCCTTGATGGGCGCGGGCGAGCAGACCGGGAAAATCACGGATCGCTTCAGCTTCGGAGATGTGGATCGCCGCCATAAAGCAAAGATAACGCAGATAAGGATTCAGACTAGATGCATCCTGGCGTGCGGGCGATCAATGAGGAGATGTGTCGGTCTTGATGGCGGGAGTGAGGAAGCCGCTGTCGGTGAGCCAGTCGGCCATTCGCTGAGGCCAGGTGTTTACGGTGACGAGTTTTGAGCGGTCGCCCATGTTGAAGGCGTGGCGGCCCTTGGCGAGGAAGATGGCTTCGACAGGTACATTGGCGGCGCGCAGTTTCTGGTAGATGGCGAGGGTGGTTTTGTCGCATCCGTAGTCGTCGTCGTTGGCGACGAGGAGAAATGTTGGAGGCGAGCCAGCGGGAATGTTGTCGGGCACGTCGCCGCCGGGGTAGACGAGCATCTGGAAGTCGGGGCGACCGTTGAGACGGTCGATGGGATCGGGGGCGGAGGGGTCGCCGTCGCCGGGGGTATAAGCGATGAGCGAGGCCACAGCGCCGCCGGCGGAGAAGCCGAGGATGCCGACGCGATGCGGGTCGATGTTGAACTCGGCAGAGCGGCTGCGGATAAGGCGCATGGCGCGGTTGGCATCCTGGCGAACGTTGTCCATGGAGTAGGGCGAGTCCTTTTCCTGGGGGAGGCGATACTTGAGCGCGAAGGCGGCGACTCCGATGCTATTGAGGAATTGGGCGGCCTGGACGCCCTCCGCTTTGAAGACGAGTTCGCGGAAACCGCCGCCGGGGGCGATGAGGACGGCCGCGCCGGTGGCCTTTTCTTTGGGGGGCAGGTAGACGGTGATGGAGGGGTTGTTGACGTTGCGGACCCAGTAGTCCTGGGCCTGCTCGGGGATGTCTTTGCGGGACTCGAAGCCGGGGGCACCGTTGGGCCAGAGGTGGATGACCTGCGGAGTGGTTTGGGCGGAGGCGGTGGAGGAGAGGGCGAGGGTGAGTGCGAGAAGGCATTTCATGGGAAATCCTTTTGGGGGGTGAGCGGTTTGGATTCCCACCCATCCCGCAAACGACGCGGAATGGATGGGGCGCAGAGGGTTGGGAAAGAGATCAGCAGGGGCTAAAGCCCGAATGATCAAGATCGGCATTTTTGGCCCGGCTCAAGCCGTGCCGTTGTTACAAAGCCTAAGGCGTGACTTTGCAGCAGTCGCCGGCGGCGGCGGGCTCGTTGGCGCCGGCGTCGAGGACGACCTTCCAGGCGCCGTTGGGCTGTTTGCGCCAGATGGTGATGTAGCGGCCAGAGGTGGTGACGGGGTTGCCGTTGGCGTCTTTGCTGTGGCCTTCGAAGTGTCCCCAGGTGTAGCCGATGTCGCCGGAGGGGCCGAGGACGGCTTCGGTCGGAGTCCAGGTGAGTTGATAGAGCTTGGGGTCCCAATTGGAGGACTTCATAATGGCGACGCGACCGATGGCCGGCTGCTGGCCATTGCCGAGGGCGACACCGTCTTCAGCGAACCAGTCGGCGAATGCTGCGCCGCCGCGGGCGAGGACGTCTTTGGCGAATTTTGCTTCGAGTTCGAAGAGAAGGACTTTGCCGGGATTGACGGTGGTGTCGCTTAGGGGGTTGGGGGCGGTAGAGGGAGCGAGGGCGGCGGGGTCGGGGAGCTGGGCAGAGAGCGAGGGGGCCTGGACTTGGACGACGAGGCAGAAGAAAAGAATGAGAGCTGCTTTGATGGGGGTCGATCTTAAACGCATGGCGGGTCCTCCAAATGCCCTGGGTTGGTTTTCCCCGAGGCGGGAAGTACACCGCAATCGTACAACGGTGCGAGGAGGGCGGGGTGGGATGGAGATCACTGGGGCGGATACGAAGGATCCGGGTTGCGCCTTAATCTTTCGGGGCTGAAGAGGCGTCAAACGAGTAGGGCATTGTGTGGTCAAAACGTGGACTCTCGGTGAAAGACGGGGTTGGTATACTCGATTGGTTGCTGCATCGGACTTTCGGCAGTTGAGCCCAGCACGCGAGGGCCTTTTTGAGAGATAGTCTGCCCTCCTTCAGTAAACGAAGTGCAGGGAAAGGAAGTACATGGGAACGTTGCTGGAGACGATCCACTCGCCCGCTGACCTGAAGAGCCTGAACTTTGCCCAGATGGGGGAACTGGCGGAAGAGATCCGCGAGTACCTGATCCAAACGCTCTCGAAGACGGGCGGCCACCTGGGGCCGAACCTTGGTGTTGTGGAACTTACGCTGGCGCTGCACACGGTATTCAATACCCCCGGAGACAAGCTGGTATTTGACGTCAGCCACCAGGCGTATGTGCACAAGATTTTGACGGGGCGGCTGGACCGTATGAACACGATCCGGCAGCCGGGCGGGCTGAACGGGTTCATGCTGCGGACCGAGAGCGAGCACGACTGCTACGGGGCTGGGCACGCAGGGACTGCAATTTCAGCGGCGCTGGGGATGGCAGTGGCACGCGACCTGGCGGGCGGCGATGAGAATGTGATTGCTGTGGCGGGGGACGCGGCCTTTACGAATGGCATCTCGTTTGAAGCGCTGAACAATATCGCCGAACAGACCAAGCGTCTGATCATTGTGCTGAACGACAACGAGTGGTCGATTGACCGGAACGTGGGGTCGATTGCGAAGTACCTGCACAAGATAGTGACCAACGAGCACTACCAGAACCTGCACTCATCGGCGAAGCGGATTGTGGCGAAGATTGGCGGCAAGACGGCGGTGACGCTGGCGCGGCGCGCTGAAGAGGCCGCGAAGAGCATGCTGTGGCCGTCGATCATGTTTGAGGAGTTTGGGCTGGAGTATTTCGGACCGATCGATGGGCACAATCTGCCGCTGCTGGTGGAGACGTTCAAGTTTTTGAAGGCTGCTGACCATCCGGTGCTGCTGCATGTGCTGACGCAGAAGGGGCGCGGGTTCCAGCCTGCGCTCGACTTGCAGAAGAAGTTCCATGGGCTTGGGCCTTACGACCCGGAGACGGGGCAGACGAAGCCGATGGGGCAACTGACCTATGCCGAGGTTTTTGCGAATACGCTTTCGGATATGGCGAAGCAGGATCCGCGGATTGTGGCGATAACGGCGGCGATGCCGAACGGGACGGGGCTGGATCTTTTCCGGCCGAATCATCCGAAGCGGTATTTCGATGTAGGCATCGCAGAGGAGCACGCGGTGATTTTTGCCGCGGGGATGGCAACGCGGGGATTCCGGCCGGTGTGCGCGATCTATTCGACATTTTTGCAGAGGGCTTTCGATCCGATTGTGCATGACGTATGCCTGCAGAAGCTGCCGGTGCTGTTCTGCATGGATCGCGCGGGGCTCTCCGGCGATGACGGGCCAACGCATCACGGGCTGTTCGATATCAGCTATCTGCGCGGGATTCCGGACATTGTTCTTATGGCGCCGAAGGATGAAGACGAGTTGGCCGACATGATGAAGACGGCCATGACGATCGAGGGGCCGAGCGCGATTCGTTATCCTCGCGGGCTGGTGGCGGGCGTTGCACGCAAGCCGCAGGCGCAGGTGTTGCCGATCGGCAAGGCTGAAGTGATTAAAGAAGGATCGGAAGTTGCGATCCTCGGGCTGGGGCCGATGATTACGCTGGCCCGGCAACTGGGAGAGCGGATCGAGGCGGATGGATACTCGGCAGCAGTGATCAATCCGCGATTTGTGAAGCCGCTTGACCGGGAGATGCTGGAGACGTATGGGCGGCGGGTGGCGGCGTTTGTGACATTTGAGGACCACGTAAAGATGGGCGGATTTGGGTCCGCGGTGATCGAGGCGCTGGAAGACCTGGGGATCAAGGTTCCTGTGGTGCGAATCGGCTGGCCCGACAAGTTCATTGAACACGGCAAGGTGGACGATTTGCGGGCGCGTTATGGGCTTACGCTGGAAGCGGCGCTGGCGCAGGTGAGGCCGTTGCTGGCGCGGCGGCAAAGGCCGACGCTTGTGGCGAGCTGAGGGCTTCGAAGCCATGGCGTCTTTTCACAGTTGCGTTCAAGCCGGGATCGTGGCATCCCACCCTCGCCGCAAAAACAGAGGCGCGGCGAGGGTGGGGCACCCGGCTAGCTCTCTGGCGGCGCGATTTGGGCGATCATCTGGTGCGAGCGCGGGCAGGGATGCCCGCGCTACAGCCGGCTGGGAAGCCGGCGCTACAAACGCGGGTTGTGAAGTCGGCGCTACAAACGCGGATTGGGAAGCCGGCGGTACAAGAGGCGGTGACGAGACCGGCGCTACTTGTGCGAAAATCCGGAACAGACTGCTGAGACTATGCGACGAGTTCTGACCGTGTCGAGGAAGTGGACAGCGGCAAGTCTGGTGGGATGGGCTGCGCTGTCTGTCGCATGCTGGTCGGCGACGCCGCAGCAGGTACAGCCGAAGCCGGTCTCAGAGTCCCTGGTGCTGACGGGCGGTACGGTGGTGGACGTAACCGACTGGGGCCGCTCGGCAAAGGACATGCCGGATGCGGTGGTGGTTGTGCGGGACGGGCGCATTACCGATGTGGGTCCGCGGGGCGCAATTACCATTCCCAAAGGGGCGCATGTGATCGACTGCACGGGGAAGTATTTGATCCCGGGGCTGGTGGATGGGTTCGCGGGAATGAACAGCCAGGGCCAGGCGAATGCAAACCTCTACATGGGTGTGACGACGGTGGTGGCATCGCAGGACGATCGGCGGGGGAAGATCGACTTCGCTGCCAATCCGAGTCCGCATCTTTATCTTGTTGACTCGATCGGGACGACCGACGACTGGAGCCTGCTGGCGAACAAGCCGGAGTGGGCTGCGCTGCTCAAGGAGACGAACCGGCCGGCGGAGCTGACCCCGGAAGACACGCTGAGGCAACTGAACGAGACGGCGAAGCTGGGGACGCGCGTGTTATGGCTGGGACACAATCTGACGGCTGCGAATACGCAGTGGATTATCGCTCATGCGCATCAGCTGGGGCTGGCAACGTATGGGGAGTTTGTTTCGACTCCCTACAGCGTGGGGATTGAAGCAGGCGTAGATGTGTTGCTGCACATGAGCCGCTATGAGCTTGGCGTGATTCCGGATGAGCTGCAACGGCCGCTGGTGGATAGCTCGGAGGGGCCTGCGGCGAACACGGCGTATGACTACTCGGAGCGGCTGCCGCCAACGGATGCTCACCTGAAACGGTATGCGGAGACAATTGCGAAGCACCATGCAGCGCTGATGCCGACATTCAGCCTTTATTTTCTTGAACTGCCGGATCATCGGAACTTGTGGAAGGAGCCTGCGGCGGCGGTGCTGGACGCGAAGAATATGTTTATGCCATCGAACCGGTCGACAGGCGAAATAGATTATCCGATTCCGAGCTGGGCGCGTCGGATGCCTGGGGCGGTTCAGCGCTACGAGGAGAACGACCAACGCAAGAAGGCCGACCAGACGGCGATGCGGCTTTGGCGGATCAACGAGACGATCTTCAGCGCGATGCCGCATTACCTGGCGGGATCGGGCGCTTCGGCCTTTGGCACGATGGCGGGTATCTCGCTGCATACGGAGCTGGAGATGCTTGTGCGGCTGGGGCTTTCGCCGCGCGAGGCTCTGGCGGCAGCGACGAATAATTATTCGGTTCAGTTTGGGTGGAATGAGCTGGGGCAGATCGCGCCGGGGCGGAGGGGGGACATCCTGGTGGTGGATGGTGATCCAACGGTGAGCATCTGGAATGCGCGGCGGATTTCGACGCTGATTGTGGATGGGAATGTGGTGGATCGGGATGGGTTGCTGACGTCGAAGAAGTGATGTGATTCAGGCGCGAAGGGGACGTCGAATGACCCGTGACTGACGCTTGGCATGTGATTTAGGGGTAACGTGCGGAAAGTATCTTCAGGCTTGCTTGTTGCCGGAAACTGTTGCAAAGTCTTTTGTCAGCAGCGGGGGTGCTAGCATTCTTCCAATGTCACGCTTCATGAATCCAGTAGCGGGCTTCGCGGCACTTCTATGCTTGCTGGGCACGGTAAACCTTGCTCCGATGGCCGCACAAGGTCCAGGCTCCCGCCAGCCCGACGTTGCCGATTGGCGTCTTTTTCATCGGAACAATGATGCGTACTGGGCGCAAATGGTGGCGGCCTCCACCGGGTCTAATTTTTCCGCATCGGATGTTCGCAACATACGACTCGCCGCCGGGATAGCTGACGACGAGGCGGACGATCCGATCATGAATCTGGATGGCAGAGGGATGCGCCCTGATCAGTATCTCTTGTTGACCGCGAAGCGTGTTGGATGCGTGAAGGCTGCGGTCTATGAGCGCGGCATGCGCCAATTTAAGGAACTGTGGTCAAGCGACGAATTGGCGGATGAGGGCGATATTTGCCAACAACCCGGGTGTCCCGCACCACAGGTATCCATCGTTGAGAAGCACACGATCAGCGTTCGGATGTATTTTCGCTCGGTTTCAGGTAACCCGATTTGCGATCAATTGAAGACCACAACGTATGAGCCAAAGCGGAACACCTTTGAGAAGCAAGACCAACGTACTGGCACGTCAATGTGCTGGGTAGGCTACGATGCAGGCCTGAGTGCCGCCCTCTGGCAAGCTGCAGGGCCAGACAAGACACTCGCGATTGTCCAAGTCTTCCCGACAGTAGCGGCACACCCGGATCGATATGCGCTCGCATTGGCACGCGAAGGTGAACGTTTACGCATCGTTCGAATGGAGTGGCCCGAGAAGGGCTCGCCATACGTTGGCGATTTGAGCAAAGCAAGCGCATCTGACTGTTACTCCCGACTATCATCCGTTCCGATTCAGGCCACGGAATTAGAAGTCCCGCAAGTCAAAGCAGTGGAGTTGGCCACTGCACTCAGCGGAATCGATCTTCGGGCCGATCGTTGTGTCCGGAACGGGGAATCCCAATGCGCGAGGTTTTTTGACGGCAGAACTTTTCATGTTGAGGTGCGGGGTCATGTTCCGGTGAATGTGTTTGACCTGGAGAATGAGAAAGGTTATGTGAGCGAAAACCCAAAACTCTCGGAGTGGATTTACCAGTTGCTCGACGAATCGAAACTCGCAAAAGAGGCCGCAGCCAATTAGCCGCACTGCCGTGTTGAACCCGCCTGCATGATGACGAATTGGCTGTAATTTAAGCGCGGCGGGTGGCTTGGCGGGCTACTGCGGCGAGGATTTCTGGGAGGCGCTGCTGGCGGTGGGCGAACTGGCGGGTTAGCTGGCGGCGCAGGAGACCGTACGCAATATTGCCGAGGGGGCCGAAGGGCAAAGAGAAGTCGATTTTGTCGGAGATGAGTGTGCCTTCGACGCCGTCGCGGGTTTGGGACTCGATGCCGTGGCGATGGTGGAAGCTGGCGAAGGGGCCGTGGACCTGCTGGTCGGAGAAGTGGCTGTTCCAGACGAATTCGGTGATGCGAGCGGTCCAACCAATGCGTTTGGGGACCCAGCGAAGGGGCTGGAAGGTGATGAGGATTTCAGAGCCGATGCCGGCGGAGACGCCTGTGAAGCGGCGGGTGGGGTCGGGATTCAGGGGTTTGGGGGGCGGCGGAGTGAGGCGCGCGTCTTCGATGCGCGTTTTGAGCTCGGGCGGCATGAGGTGGGGCAGGTTGGCGGGATTGGAGAAGAAGGCGAAGACCAGCTCGACGGGATAAGGCACCCATTGGCTGGTCTCGAAGTGTTGGGTCATGGAGTTGATGGTACGGCCCCCGGGGCACGGAGTGCGACTAGAGCGCTCTGCGAGGGTTGATGCGAAAGTGCTATTCGAGTGAACGGGGCGCAATCGTTTAACGTAGTAGATAGGGTTCACTCGCGAGGCAAAGGCCAGAGCGAACCGCATGCAAGAGGACCTCATCGAATCCCCATCAACAAAGACCCAGGTACATCCGCACCACAACCGCTGGCTGATCCTGATTGCCGCATTCAAGCTTGCTCAGGCTGCGCTATTCATTGCTATCGGAGTGGGCGCGTTGCGCCTGGTGGGCAAGGATCTGGGCGACGTGCTGTCGCAACTGGCCGATCATCTGCGCTTCAATCCCGAGGGGAAGCTGGTGAACTTCCTGCTTGACCGGGCGGCATTTGTGGACGATCGGATGCTGCGGCGGATCGGGGCGGTGGTCTTTATCTATGCTGCACTGGACCTTGCCGAGGGGCTCGGCCTGTATCTCGAGAAGGCGTGGGGCGAGTACATGACGCTTATCATCACCGGGTCGTTTCTGCCGCTGGAAGTCTACGAGCTAATGCGGCGGCTTACCTGGGTTCGGTCAGGGCTGCTGGTAATCAATTTGCTGGTGTTTCTGTACCTGCTGAAGGTTGTGACGGAGCGGGCAGGGGAGCGGCGGGCAAGCCGGGTGGCGGGCGAGTAACCAACTCAAATCGGACAAACAACAGAAGTGGAGCTGAGTGGAGCGGCGAGAGGGAGAATTCCGTTGACGATTTTCGCTTTTTGTTCTCCTATCATGCCCGGGGTGACCTGTCCAGTGGGGGAACCCGAGGGATAAACACTACATCTTGTGGTAATTGGATCGCTTTATCTATTAGATGGAATTCCCACAAAACACACGTCAGAAATATGAGTTTTGGGCCATTTTGCTCTTGCGCAGGCAGCAGAACGGGCCTACTGTGGACTGAAGTGGTCAGAGATGGCCGAAAACGGAGTGATTTGGAAGCCGTTTTCAAGTCAACTTCGAGCCGGTTTTCAGGTCGCCAAGGCAGGAATTACAGCTACCGAGGCGAACAGCATTTCAAGTCTAGTCGAGATTTCGGTGAGTGCGCAGGAAATCCGGGAGGCAAGGGGATGTTGGGGAATCAGGCTGGGAAACCCGGCAAGGCAATGAGGCAAGGAAATGTTCAGGGGCAACCATCCAGCGAAGGTCGACGAGAAGGGCAGATTGAAGCTGCCCTCTGCCTTCAAGCAACTGACCGATGCCCAGAACGTAACGCAGTTTTATATCACGAGTTTGGATGGGAAGAGCGCGCAGATCTGGCCGTTGCCGGCGTGGGAAGAGTTTGAGAAGAAGCTGGGAGACAACATTCAGGACGAGCAGGTAGAGACCTATGTGGACTGGACCAGCTACTACGGGCAGCAGGTGGAGATCGACAACCAGTCACGGATTACGCTTCCGCAGTTGTTGAGGGAAGACGCGCAGCTCACGGCCGAAGTGGCGGTGATTGGAAAGATGAAATACGTGGAAGTGAAGAACGACGCGATGGTGAAGGAGCGAATGGCCTCGCGCCCGGTGACCTCAGAGATTCGGCAAAGAGTAGCGAATCTTTAGCAGCAAGCACGCAACACCAACCCCCCAGGGGGAGCACATGACCGAGAAGCAGGAACGCCATGTGCCCGTTCTTTTTCAAGAAGCGATTGATTTCCTCAGGGTGCGCAGTGACGGGACCTATGTTGACTGCACGCTGGGTTTGGCAGGGCATGCCGAGGGAGTTGTTCGGCGTCTCGGGCCAGGAGGCCGGTTCATAGGATTTGACCGGGACCCGGAGGCGCTGGAGCTGGCAAGTGCGCGGCTGCAGCGAGCGACCGACGAGATGGGCAGCCAGGCGCCGACGGTGGAGTTGATTGGCGAGGCGTTCAGCTTGATCGAGCAGCATATGAAGCCGGGAACGGTGGATGGTTTGCTGGCCGACTTCGGAGTTTCGAGCATGCAGTTTGACCAGGCGCACAGAGGATTCAGTTTTCAGGCGGATGCGGATTTAGATATGCGAATGGATACGCGATCTGGACCGACCGCCGCACAAGTGGTGAACGAGGCGAGCGAGCGTGAGCTGGCAGACCTTGTTTACACATACGGAGAGGAAAGGAGGTCGCGGAGAATCGCCAGAGCCATTGTTCGGGGACGGCCGATCAGCACGACGGGGCAGTTGGCCCGGATTGTTCGATCGGCAGCCCCGGCAATGAAGCAGGAGCGAATTCATCCGGCGACGAGGACCTTTCAAGCTCTTCGTATTTATGTCAATCGCGAATTGGAAGAGATAGAGGCGCTGCTGAAGGCTGCGCCGGGATTACTGAAGCCGGGCGGCCGGCTGGTGTTGATCAGCTTTCATTCTCTGGAAGACCGGCCGGTCAAGGATGCGCTGCGAGAGGGCGCATCGAATGGCGTCTGGGAGATTTTGACGCGCAAGCCCGTGACGGCGAGCGAAGACGAGACGGAGCGGAACCCGCGAGCACGGAGCGCAAAGCTGAGAGCAGCGGAGCGGTTGAAGAGTGGAGCAGGGGCGGAGCGGGCGGAATCCCACCCTAACCGCAAAAAACAGGAACGCGTTTAGGATGGGGCACCCGACCGCTGGTGAAGGGAAACGAAAAGCTGTAAATATCCCAGGTTAGCTCGCCCGCAGAACGGGCTCCCGAACCTGGGGCACCCGAGTTGAAGTTGAAGGAGACGGCGATGGCGGCATTCACAGCAACGTATACCTTTGAAGGCGGACGCGGGCTTGCGGCACGAGCAGCGGAGCGGAACGCGGAGTTGATGGCGCAGCAGGCAAAGCGGCGTCGCGGGGTGCGCACGCCGGAGATCTACTTTGCGAAGCATTTTGATAACTCGCGGCTGGTGAAGGCGAGCGATCCGGCGGTGGTACGGCAGATGCGGGTTTTCTGCGCGGCAGTCACGGTGCTGTTTTCGCTGGTGATGATTTACGGGTTGCAGCATTTCTCGGCGATCGAAAGCGGTTATCGCGTGGAGTCGGAGAAGCAGATTCGCGAGCAACTGGTGGAAGAGAACCGGCAACTGAAGCTGGCCGAGGCGCAACTGACGCAGCCGGGGCGCATCGACATGAAGGCGCGCGAACTGGGACTGGCCGAACCGCAGCCCGGGCAGATGGTACGCGCCGGCGGACACGCAGAGGGCGGCGGGCCGGTGATTGCGCAGGCGATGCCGCCGGCAGTTCACTAAGGCGTGATGACATTTGTTGGAACTTTGGCATGGTGGCTTCCCACCCTAGCCGCAAAAAACAAAGACGCGGCGAGGGTGGGGCACCCGGCAACTTTGGCATGGTGGCTTCCCACCCTAGCCGCAAGAACAGAGACGCGGCGAGGGTGGGGCACCCGGCCATTTCACGAGACGATTCAGATCGGGAGGCAGTTCCCGGAGCAGCCCGGCCATGCAGACAGTTATCGGAGCGACGGGTTTCAGTCATCCTACGGCGCGCGCCATTCCACTTAGGCGCGCGCGTTTTTGGCTTGTGTGCCTGTCTTTTCTTTTATGGGTGGTGGTGATCACGGGACGGCTTTTCTGGCTTCAGGTGGTAGAGCACACGGTGTTCATCGATCGGGCCGCGAAACAACAACTGCACACGTTTGAGGTTTCACCGCGGCGCGGGATGCTCTACGACCGCAATCTCCGCGAGCTGGCGATGACGGTGCAGGTTGACTCGATCTACGCCGATCCCAATGAGATTGCAGACAAGGCCGGCGCGGCGAAGACTCTGGCGGCAATTGTGCATACTGATCCCGAAGATGCCCAGACCTCGGAAGAGCAGATTTCGGCGCGCCTTGCGAAGGGCAACAGCTTTGCGTGGATTGCACGGCGGGTGACGCCCGATGTGGCGGCGCGCGTGAAGGCGCTGCCGTTGAAAGGGATCTATTTCGAGAAGGAGTTTCAGCGAGTCTACCCGAATAACGATCTTGCAGCGCAGACACTGGGTTTTGTGGGCGCGGACGACACGGGCCTGGGCGGCCTGGAGAAGAAGTTTGAGGCGGAGCTACACGGAACGTCAGGACAGAAGTACACGGCGATGGATGCGCGGCGGCGGGTGCTGGGCTCGAACGAGGATCATCCCGGAGAGCCGGGGCAGAACCTTATTCTGACCATCGACGCGAATATTCAGTTCATGGCGGAGCGGGCGCTGGACCGCGCGATGGCGCGGACGCACGCTTTGAACGGGACGGTGGTGGTGCAGGATGTGCATACCGGGCAGATTCTTGCACTGGCGATTCGGCCAGCATTCGATCCGAACCTGGCACGCAGGACGGATCCTCAATTGCTGAAGAATCATGCGGTGAGCGACGCGTACGAGCCGGGGTCAGTTTTCAAGCTGATGACGTATTCAGCCGCGCTGGAAGAGAAGGTGGTTAAGCCGGACGATCCGATCGACTGCCAAGGCGGGCAGATTACGCTGGCCGGGCGAGTAATTCACGACGATGTGGGCGAGCATTACCACGTGATCCCGGTGCATGAAGCTCTGGAGCACTCGAGCGACGTCGCGGCGGTGAAGCTGGCGCTGAAGGTGGGGCCGGAGAAGTTCTACAACTACATGCGCAGCTTCGGGTTTGGGAGCAAGAGCGGGGCGGAGCTTCCGGGCGAGACGCGCGGGTTGCTGCGGCCAGTGAATAAGTGGAGCGGCTCGTCGATCGGGTCGCTGGCGATTGGGCAGGAAGTGGCAGTGACGCCGCTGCAGATGGTGTCGATGGTTTCAACGATAGCGAATGGCGGGGTGTATCTGCCGCCGCACGTGCTGATGCCGGGACAGTTCGAAACGGGCGCAAATGGGCAGAAGACCGCGAGCGCTCCGGAGTCGACGCCGTTCAAACTGGACGAGGCTCTGCCGAATCCGCTGCCGCAGGGGGCGCATCGCGTGATCTCAGAGCTGACGGCTGCGCAGATGCGCAAGATGATGGAGGGGGTGGTTCTCTACGGTACGGGTAGAGAGGCGCAACTGAACGGGTACTCGTCTGGCGGAAAGACGGGGACGGCGCAGAAGGTCGATCCGCAGACGCATCGTTATTCGAAGACGATGCACATAGCGTCGTTCGCAGGGATTGCGCCGGTGAATAATCCGGAGCTTGCGGTGGCGGTGATCATGGATTCGCCTCAGGGCGACCAGCACGGCGCAATCGTGTCTGCACCGGTGTTCGCTGAGGTGGCGCAGGAAGTGCTGGAATACCTTGGGGTTCCGCACGATATTGAAGTTCGTCCATCGCGGCCCGCAGATAACAAGCAGAAGATGGTGAATGAGGACGATGGCGGGCAAAATGAAGGCGACATCAACGCGCTTTACGCCGCAGTGAACGACCTGCCGAGCGACGATCCGCTGCGGGATGGTGCTACCGGGCAGACGCAGGCGGGGGCGCAATTGGGAAATTCTGCGGCGGTGAGCGAGGCAAAGAATGCCACTGCGAAAGCGGGGATTGCCGGAACGGGGACTGTAGCGGCCAGGGCTGCGCAGTCGCCAAAACAGGTTCAGGTGGCGGGGGTCCAGCCGGGAGCAGGCGGGCAGGTGGTGACCGTGGAGGAAACCGGGACGATTCGCGTGCCATCGCTGATTGGGTTGCCAATTCGCAAGGTGATTGAGCAGGCGGGGGCCGTGGGGCTGGAGGTAAACATTCACGGCAACGGCACAGCGCGGGAGCAGGCTCCTGCGGCGGGGACGATGGTGGCTGTGGGCACGCAGATCGTAGTGAGGGCGGGACAGTAAGGGGCGGGGCAAACTGCAATGACCGACAATTGGGAACCATTCGCCGGGGCCCAGGACAAAGCCAAGGAAGCTGGAGCTGAGGCTGGGCGCGGCTCCGAGGGCGGGCACATCTTTCGCGATGAGACGCATGTGCTGGGCGCGCGCATCACCCTGGAACGGGAGTGCCATGTCGCACCCTACGCAATTACGTGCGGCATTTATGGTTGGATGTTTCACACGTGCTTTCTGGGCGAGGAAGGCAAGGCGGTCGAACGGTACGAGGCGATGAAGGCATTGATTGGCGACTTGCTGGAGCGGGCGGAAGGGCGGTCGGGCGATGAGGAAGGACAGCGCAGATTGATGATGGACGGTTGCGCACAGTTGGTGGAGCGGTTTCAGTAAAGGGCGAGGCGGGATCGCGCGCGGAAGCCTCAGGCGCGGGGCTGAGTGAAGTGCACGCAATAGAATTGAACACAATATGAATTGGAACGAATTGATTGCAGAAGTGTCGCATCTGGGGGCGGGTGGCGGGGCCGATGGCGCGATTACGGGCGTGGAGTACGACTCGCGCAAAGTGAAGTGGGGCGCGGTGTTTGTGGCGATGAAGGGCACCGAGACCGATGGCAACCGCTATGTGGCCAAGGCGATGAGCGCGGGCGCGCTGGGAATCATTACAGATTCGGCGGCGACGTTCGATCATCTGCTGGTGTATTCGCCGGGCGTGGGCGTGCTGGAAGTGGAGCATGGGCGGCGCGCTCTGGCAGAGGCTTCGGCGGCGTTCTTTGGGCATCCGGAGCGGAAGCTGGCGGCGACTGGGATTACGGGGACGAACGGAAAAACAACGACGGCGTTTCTGACGGAGGCGCTGCTGAATGCGGCTGGGCGCGGAAGCGTGCTGGTGGGGACGATTGAGTATCACGTAGCGGGCGAGGTGAGGCAATCGATCCATACGACGCCGGAGTCGCGCGACCTGTTCGCGCTGATGGCGGAGGGCGCGGAGCGGGGTGCGACGGAGTTGGTGACGGAGGTCTCGAGCCATGCGCTCGACCAGGGCCGCGCGGCAGGGATTGGCTTCGATGTTGCGGTGTTTACGAACTTCACGCGCGATCATCTGGATTATCACGGCACGATGGACAAGTATTTTGCGGCAAAGAAGCTGATGTTTGATGGGTCGGCTTATCCGGCGCCGCGCGTGGCAGTGATCAATGCGCAGGATGAGCGCGCGAAGCAACTGGCGGCTGCGGCACGGAGAGCAGGCGCGGAGGTGCGGCAGTATGGAATCGGCGCGGGCGAGTGGCGCGCGGCGAGTCACAGGTTGACGCCGGGAGGCGCGGTAATTGAGTTGGAGACGCCGGTTGGATCGGCAGAGATTGTGTCGCGACTGGCAGGGGAAGTGAACGTGCTGAATTTGCTGGCAGCGTTTACCGCGGCTCATGCGCGGGGAGTTTCGTTCGACGATCTGGTGCGGTTTGTGCCACAACTGGAGCCGGTGCCGGGGCGGTTTCAGCCTGTGGATGCGGGGCAGCCATTTTCTGTGATTGTGGACTACGCGCACACAGACGATGCGCTTAGGAATTTGACGAGGCTGGCGCGGCAGATGATTGCAGGATCCGGAGGCAGGGTGGTGACGGTGTTTGGTTGCGGGGGTGATCGCGACAGGACGAAACGGCCGAAGATGGGTCTGGCTGCAGGGGAAGGCAGCGACCTGGCGATTGCGACGAGCGACAACCCGCGGTCGGAGGAACCGAGTGCGATCCTGGCGGAGATTGAGCCGGGGCTGAAGGCGAGCGGCGTAAAGTACACGATTGAGGCGGACCGAGCGGCGGGGATTCGCACGGCATTGGCAGGCGCGGTTAGCGGTGACGTGGTGCTGATTGCGGGCAAGGGGCATGAGCGGGAGCAGATTCTGTCGACGGGGACGGTGCCGTTTGACGACGCGAAGATTGCGCTAGAGATTCTGCACGAACTGGGCTATGGTGGGGGGCAATGAAACTGACCCTCTCAGAAGCGGCGATGGGCGCGGGCGCGGTGCTGGAGGCGCCGGCGAGTGTGGCCAATGCTGGCGCGCTAGTGGCGAGTGGATACTCGATCGATTCGCGGACGGTTGCGAGGGGCGAGTTGTTTTTCGCTGTGAGGGGCGAGCGACTCGACGGGCATGATTTCGTAGGGGGTGCGTTGGGACGCGGTGCGGTGGGCGCGGTGGTGGCGCGGGCGCGGGTGGCGGCACTGCCGGATGTGGTGCTTTCCGCGCCGTTGCTGATTGTGGAGGATCCGCTGACAGCTTTGCAGTCGCTGGCCGCGCATGTTCGCAGGTATTGGGGCAAGCGCGTGGTTGCGGTGACGGGATCGGCAGGAAAGACGACGACGAAAGATGCGGTTGCTGCCGCGCTGGGCGCGGGGTTCAACGTGCTGAAGTCGCAGGGGAATCTGAACAACGCGTTCGGGTTGCCGCTGCAATTGCTGAGGCTGGAGCCGGAGCACGAGATGGCGGTGGTGGAGATGGGCATGAACCACGCGGGGGAGATTGCCGCGCTGTGCCGCATTGCAACGCCGGATTGGGGCGTGGTGACGAATGTGGGGACGGCGCACGTGGAGAACTTTGCTGATGGGCAGGCAGGGATTGCACGCGCGAAGTTTGAGCTGGTGGAGTCGCTACCGGCGAGCGGCGTGGCGTTTCTGAATTGCGATGACCCGTATGTTTCGCAGTTTGGGCGGGACTTCGCGGGGAGGGCGGTCTACTTTGGGGCGGGGCCGTGCGCCGATCCGCAACAGGTGGATGCGAAGGAGGATCTTAAAGGGCTGCATGTGAAGTTTCGCTCAGGCGAGCGCAAGGGTGAGTTCACACTGAAACTGCTGGGGGCGCACAATGCATCGAATGCGCTGGCGGCGTTGGCAGTGGCGCTGGAGGCCGGTGTGGATCTGGATGCAGCGGTACGCGCGCTGGAGAAGCTGAGCGCAGGGGACAAGCGTGGGCAAGTGATTGAGGCGGGGGGCGCGACGATTCTGAATGACAGCTATAACTCGAATCCCGAGGCGCTTCGGTCGATGATTCGCACACTGGCAGCGCGCCCGGCTGAGGGTCGGCGGATCCTGGTGGCCGGGGAGATGCTGGAGATGGGCGAGCACGGACCGGCGCTGCATGCGGAGTGTGGACGTGTGGCTTCGGAGGCGGGACTTGACCTGGTGGCCGGGGTGCGCGGGAATGCGGTGCATCTGGCGACGGCGGCTTGCACGAATGGGGTGGAGGCCGTGTTTCTGGCGGATGCGGAAGCGGCAGGCAACTGGCTGCGGAAGACGATGAGAGCGGGGGACGTGGTGCTGGTGAAGGGCTCACGGGGTGTGCACCTGGAGCGGGCAATTGAAGTGGCGCTGGAAGGCATTGGTGGCGCGACAGGGGACGATGCGCACTAGGACTGTCGCCGCGATGATGAGTGCATACGGATGAGGTTTCCTGTATCCCACCCTCGCCACAAATACAAAAACGTGGCGAGGGTGGGGCACCCAAATTGCAGTTACTGGATGCTTTCGTGCAGTGCAGTTCACGAAGGGGTTCATGGGGCGGCACCTGGATGGGGAATTGAGCGGCGAGTGCGGCGCCGACCTGTAAAATCAAGCTGATTCCGCTGAGTCGGCGTTGGAGGCCACTTGCTTTACTGGCTGCTTTATCAAAAGCTGTTTCCGTTTTTTCATCCATTCCGAATCTTTCGGTATTTGACGTTTCGCACGGCGTTCGCGTCCGGCACGGCGCTGATGATTGCTTTGTTTATTGGCCCCTGGGTGATTCAGAAACTGCGTGAGTTTCAGATCGGGCAGTATGTTCGCGACGACGGGCCCCAGTCGCACCTGAAAAAGACGGGGACACCCACGATGGGCGGGGTGCTGATCCTGATCGCGATCCTGGTGCCGACGGTGCTGTGGTCTGATCCGGCGAATCCGTTTGTGTGGGTTGCGGTGTTTTCGACGCTGGCTTTTGGGGCGATCGGGTTTGCGGACGATTACCTCAAGGTGGTGAAGCGGCGCTCGCTGGGACTGACATTCCGTCAGAAGATTTTCTTTCAAGCGGTGGCCGCGTTTATGGTTGCAGGCGCGCTGGTGGGATTGCAGCAGTTCAACATGTTTTCAACGCGGCTGACGGTTCCATTCATCAAGCAGTGGCGGCCGGACTTGCTTTGGCACTGGTGGCCGGTGACGCTGCCGCACATGGCGATTCTGGCGTTCATTCCCTTTGTTCTGTTCGTGATGTTTGTGCTGGTTGGGTCGTCGAATGCGGTGAACCTGACGGACGGACTGGATGGGCTGGCGATTGGATGCACCATCATCGCAGCCGGTGCACTGGCGGTTCTGACGTATGTGAGCGGGCACGTGGTTTTCGCCGACTATTTGGAACTGCAGCGCATGGAGAAAGTGGGCGAGCTGACAATCTTCTGCGGGTCGATGGTGGGGGCGTCGATTGGGTTCCTCTGGTACAACGCACACCCGGCCGAGGTGTTCATGGGCGACGTGGGCGCGCTGGGACTGGGCGGCGCGATTGGGACGGTTGCGATCATCATTCGGCAGGAGCTGCTGCTTCCATTCATTGGCGGCATCTTTGTGCTGGAAGCTCTCTCGGTTGTTCTGCAAGTGGGTAGTTACAAGTTCCGGAACAAGAAGCGGATCTTCAAGATGGCTCCGCTGCACCATCACTTTGAACAGCTTGGCTGGGCTGAGTCGAAGGTGATTGTACGGTTCTGGATTGGGGCGCTGGTGTTTGCATTGTTTGCACTCACGACGCTGAAACTGCGGTGAGCCTGCTCAGCAGAGCGGGCGGCGGTGCACAATAGGGAGTGACGGATGGGGATTAAGAAGAGGCAGCGCGGGCCGGAGGCCCACGCTACAGCCGGTCTGGAGACCGGCGCTACCCGAAGATGCCGCAGAGAGAAAGACCCGAGATGATGGAACTGAAGGGGAAGAAGGTTCTGGTGGTGGGGCTGGGTAAGTCCGGCCTGGCGGCGGCGCTGTTTCTGCGGCATCGCGGTGCGCATGTAACGGTGTCAGATGTGCGCAGTGCCGAGGCGCTGGCCAAGGACATTCCCGCGCTGCTGGACGAAGGGATCATGGTGGAGGCAGGCGGGCACGGGCTGCTGACCTTCCGCCGGCAGGATCTGATCGTGGTGAGCCCCGGTGTTCCGCTGAACACGCCGGAACTGGCGCAGGTGAAGAGCTTTGGGTTGCCAGTGATCGGCGAGCTGGAGCTGGCGGCGCGATTCCTGAAGGGGAGCATCCTGGCGATCACGGGGTCGAACGGCAAGACCACGACGACGGCGCTGGTGGGCGAAATTCTTGCGAAGGCCGGATTACCGACGCTGGTGGGCGGCAACATCGGCGTGCCGGTGGTGGCGCTTACCGATCACAGCACGGAGGCGAGCTGGCTGGTGCTGGAGGTTTCAAGCTTTCAACTAGAGACGACGGATACATTCCATCCGCGGATTGCGGTGATCCTGAACATTACCCCCGACCATCTGGATCGGCACGGAAGCTTTGAGAACTATGCGCTGGCCAAGGAGAGGATTTTCGCCACGCAGACAGGCGAGGATTTTCTGGTGCTGAATGCGGACAATGCGCGGGCGGCAGAGGCGGCAAAGCGGACGAAGGCGAATGTCTACTGGTTCTCGCTGGATGGCCCTGTGGAGCAGGGTGCGTTTGATGAAGGCGGGTATGTGGTTTATCGGCCGGCGAAGGGCGCGGCGGTGGAGAAGATTATCCCGGTGACGGGGATTCCGCTGAAGGGCGAGCACAACGTTGAGAACGTGCTCGCGGCAGTTTGCGCGGCGCGGCTGGCCGGGGCGCCGGCTGAATCGATTCGCGATGCGATTGAGGGATTCCACGCGGTGGAGCACAGGCTGGAGTATGTGGCCACGATCAATGGCGTGGACTACTACAACGATTCAAAAGCGACCAACGTGGACGCGACGGCGAAGGCGCTGGCGGCGTTTCCTTCGGGTATTCACCTGATTCTGGGGGGCAAGGACAAGGGCTCGGATTATCGCGAGTTGGAGCCGCTGTTGAGCCGGGTGAAGGCGGTGTACACGATTGGTTCAGCGGCGGCGAAGATTGAGGGACAACTGCGCGGGGCGGTTCCGCTGCACAGTTGCGAGACGCTGGCGGCCGCGGTGAATGCGGCGGGGTCGGTGGCGCATCCGGGGGATGTGGTGCTGCTGGCGCCGGCCTGCTCGAGCTTTGACCAGTTTGAGAACTACGAAGAGCGGGGACGCGTTTTTAAGGAGCTGGTGAACGAACGGCGAGGGTGGAAAGCATGGCAGCACGCGTAGGCAGCGATAAATGGCTGTTCTTCACCACGCTGCTGCTGATCGTGGTGGGGCTGGCGATGGTGTTTTCGGCGTCTGCGGTTGTAGCGCAGGAGCGCTACCACTCGGAGTTTGCCTACGTGGGCAGGCAGGCGGGATGGGCACTGGCGGGCGTGGCGGCGATGCTGGTGCTGATGAATATCGACACGAGTTTTTATAACTCGCCGAAGGTGATTTTTCCGCTGCTGGCGGTGACGACGCTGCTGCTGGTGATGGTGTTCCTGCTTCCGGACTCGCACAACACACATCGATGGATCCGGTTCGGAGGGCTGTTCACATTTCAGCCGTCGGAGATTGCGAAACCGGTGATGGTGCTTTTTCTGGCGTGGTTTCTGCAAACACGACTTGAAGCAATGCGCGACTGGAAGCGGACGATTCTGCCGGCGATTGTGATGCCGTTTGTGTTCATGCTGCTGATCGTGAAGCAGCCTGACCTGGGGACGGCGTTGGTGCTTTTTGGCGTGACGGCCGTGATGCTTTGGCTGGCGGGGATCGACTGGAAGTGGCTGGTGGGCGGCGTAGCGGCGGCATTGCCGGTGGTTGCGGCGTTGCTGTTCTTCGTGGCGTGGCGGCGGGCACGGATGCTGGCGTTTCTGAATCCGCCGTGCGATGTGAAGGATGCGAGCGGAGCGGGGTACCACATTTGCCAATCGCTGATCGCGGTGGGCACGGGGGGGCTGACCGGGCGCGGCTACATGGAGAGCATGCAGAAGCTCTTTTATCTGCCAGAGGCATCGACAGACTTTATCTTCTCGATCATCGGCGAGGAGTTGGGGTTTATTGGCGCGTTTCTGATCGTGATGCTGTTTGCGTTTCTCGGCATGCGCGGGTTCCGGGCGGCGTTCCGGACGAAGGATCCATTTGCGCGGCTGGTGGCGTTTGGGATAACGACGACGATCTTGCTGCAAGCGTTTTTCAACATCAGCGTGGTGCTGTCGCTGGTGCCGACGAAGGGAATTCCGCTGCCGCTGATTTCGTCGGGGGGGACGTCGCTTTTTTGTACGCTGGCGTCGATTGGGGTGCTGCTGAATATCAGCCGGAAAGAAGATCGGGTATAGGGTGTCAGGTATAGGGACTAGAGACCAGGGGCTGAGGGTCTAGACGGGGCGGAAAAAGGGAAACTAATTGGACAGTCTACGCGTATTGATCGCGGGCGGCGGGACGGGCGGACATATTATTCCGGCGCTGGCGGTGGCGCGTGAGTTGAAGAAGCGGCACGGGGCGGAGGTGGTGTTTGTGGGGACGGCGCGGGGGATGGAGACGCGGCTGGTTCCGGAGGCGGGATTTGAGCTGCGGCTGATTCATGTGGGTCAACTGAACAATGTGTCACTGATGACGCGGGTGCGGACGGTGCTGGGGCTGCCGAAGAGCCTGTTCGAATGCAGAGCGATGATGAAGGAGTTCAGGCCGGGGGCGGTGTTTGGCGTGGGCGGGTATGCATCAGGGCCGGCGATGGCGGCGGCGCTGTGGATGGGTGTGCCGACGATGGCGTTTGAGCCGAACGCGATGCCGGGGATGGCAAACCGCCTGGTGGGCAAGCGGGTACAGGCTGCAGCGGTAAATTTTCCGGATGCGGCGAAGTGGTTCAGGAACTGCGAGGTGACGGGGATTCCGGTGAGGCCGGAGTTTTTTGCGGTGCGCGAGGCGGCGGTGGGTGCGCAGCCGAGGCTGCTGGCGTTTGGGGGATCGCAGGGGGCACGGATCTTGAATACGAATGTGCCGAAGGTGGCGAAGGAGCTGCTTGACGCGGTGCCGGGGCTGACGATTCTGCACCAGAGCGGCGGGAAGAACCTGGAAGTGACGCAGCGGGCGTATGCGGCGAGCGGGGTTGGAGATTTGGATGCGGCGCGGGTTGAGGTAAGGGCGTTTATAGACGACATGCCGGCGCGGTTTGCGGAGGCGAGCCTGGTAATGGCGCGGAGTGGAGCGTCGACGGTGGCGGAGCTGGCGGCGGCGGGCAAGCCGAGCCTGCTGGTGCCGTTTGCGGCTGCGGCGGACGCGCACCAGAAGCGGAATGCGGAGGCGATGGTTGCGGCGGGTGCAGCGGTAATGCTGGAGGAGCCGGAGGTTGTGGAGCCGGGAAGGCTGCTGGCAGAGCTGACGGGATTGCTGAAGGATCAGGGGCGGTTGGAGGCGATGGGGGTCGCGGCGAGAGCGCAGGCGCACAAGGATGCGGCTGAGCGGATTGCGGATCGGCTGGCGGAGTTGGCGGGAGCCGGGAATTGATCTGGACTTGGCGGGGTGAAATGGACGCCCACCCTCAACGCAAACGACGCGGTTAGGATGGGGCACCCGCAAACTGGCTGATTGAGAGAAGGCGAGTTGAGATTATGGACGCCCACCCTCAACGCAAACGACGCGGTTAGGGTGGGGCACCCGCAAACTGGCTGATTGAGAGAAGGCGAGTTGAGATTATGGACGCCCACCCTAAACGCAAACGACGCGTTTAGGATGGGGCACCCGCAAACTGGCTGATTGAGAGAAGGCGAGTTGAGATTATGGACGCCCACCCTAAACGCAAACGACGCGTTTAGGATGGGGCACCCGCAAACTGGGCGCGCGGCAGAGAAACAGAAAGGCCCGCCTGCCGAAGCAGGCGGGCCTTTCGAGGGTAACTCCAGATCAGATCTGGGGAGACACGTCAGGAGTTACCGATGTCCGCCACCACCACCGCCGTGGAAGCCACCGCCGCCACCGCCATGGAAGCCGCCACCGCCGCCGGAGAAGGCGCCGCGTGCGCCGCCACCGGAGTAGCCGCCACGAGCAGCTCCACCTGAGTATCCGCCGCGAGCTGCTCCGCCAGCGTAACCGCGTGCCCCGCCAGCGTATCCGCGTGCCCCGCCAACGTATCCGCGGGCTGCTCCGCCAGCATAACCACCGCGGTATCCGCCAGCATAGGCGCCGCGATAGCCGTATCCGCCTCTATATCCATAGCCACCGTATCCGGCGCGGCCGTACCAACCGCGGTGGTACCAGGGACCGGCACCGATGAAGAAGCCGCCTACGAACCAATCAGGACCGTAGTACCCGTAAGGCGCGCAAGTATAGGGGTAATAGGGGTAGTAGCCCCAGTCACAGACCGGAGGACCATAGACGTCGGGGGCGTAGGCGACTTCGGGGCCGACTCCGACACCCACCGCAACCTGGGCTTTTGCCGTTGCCGCGAGGGGCAGGGCCAGAAGCAACGCAACCAGAACCGGGTAGATTTTCCGCATGACATTCTCCTTGATGCTGCCCCTTCCGGGTGGACTCGGTTTGGGGATTGGAACTGACTTCGAGCTTCAGCATTTGCCGGACTGCCGGGGATGCTCTCCCATCCGGCGTACACCTGTTAGAACAGCACTTCTCAGGAATAGTTGCGGTGCCTGGATAAAGAATGGTCCTAATCGTGGGAAGTGGCAAGGCACAGAAGCGGAGGTGGCCGAAACGCAAAGCGGCCTCCCGGGAAAGGGGAGGCCGCTGAGGGCAGATATCAGACTGATTAGCGGAGGATTAGCGGCGGAATCGAGAGCTGTCGCGATCCCGGCCACGGTCGTGATCGAATCCGCGGTCGAAATGGCCGCCGAGCAGCATGGGGCCGCGGTCGAAGTGGTCAAACGGTCCGACGCGGACGACACCGACGAAGTTCCAGTATCCGGGGACCCAGTAGCCGTCGGTGTAGTAGCCGGCCATCCAGACATATCCGGGGCCAGGGCATGGAGGAGCGTAGGCAACCGGCCCGCGAACGCCGATTCCATATTGCGCGGCCTGGGCTGAGGTAGCACCGAGACCCAATCCGCCGGCAACCACTGCTGCACTCAACATCCAATTCCGCATGCTTTTCATACAACCTCCATCCAGCTGGCCGATTGGCTCGATGCTGGCCCGGCTTCTTTCCGTTGGGAGGCTCGATTTTGCTGCCTCCACGTGCGCCGGTTATGTAGTGTGCAAACACTGGCAGGGGAAAAGGTTGAGGGGGCGGGAGCTAAATAAATTGGCGCAACTTTCTGCGAGGAGCGATGTAAAGAGCGCGGCGAAAGGAGGGCAAGTCAGGCAGGGTGCGGCTCATATGAACCCAAAGAATGGTGTATAGTGAGACTAGATGGAGGGCGAGAATGGCGCATGGAGGAACAACCCTTAGCGGGAGAATGGCGGTTCCGGTTTCGTCGGCCAGGAAGTCACGGGAAACAGGGCCCCGCACCGTAAGGCAGGGCTCCCTTTTGCCGAAACGAGAAGAGGCTGCGCATCTCGTCGAAGTCGCTCACAAGGCGGAGCGGGGCTTTTCGAAAGTCGAAGTTGCAAAGCTTGTTGGCACGATCGCGGCTGTATCGTCGATTCCGCAAGGCAAGTTGCGCGCACAGATTATTCCTGACTCGACGTGGAAGCGCGCAGGAAAGAGGCTTGGACCGCAGGCCAGCCAGACAGGGGCCAGGCTGCAACACGTGATTGGGTTTGCACAGCACATCTGGAACAACGAACGAGACGCCGCTACGTGGCTTACGACTCCCCATATGGAATTAGGATGGAAGACGCCTTTTTCATTGCTTCGAACTGAAGCGGGGGGACGTGCTGTAGAGGGAATACTGGCGGCAATCGAGTACGGATTTCCGGTCTAAATGTACGTATATCGAATGCATCGAATCAGTTCGGGCGCTTTTGACACCTCAGGGGCATTCCTGTATTCCGGGCGCTGGCATTCAGCAGGAACGCGAGTGATTTATGCAGCGCAGCATGTGAGCCTTGCCGCGCTGGAGATACTTATTCACTCCAGCAGACGTCCGGTGCCCGACATGTTGATGACCGAGATCGAGATTCCGGATCAGATGTCAATTGAACAGACCGAGTGGATGGAAATGGATCAGTCTCGGCGCTTTGGAAGCGAGTGGGTGCAGTCCGGCCGGAGCGCAGTGTTGCGCGTTCCGAGTAAGGCTGTGAATGGGCTGGAATTTAACTTTCTCATCAACCCAGTTCATGCAGACTTCCAGCGAATTCGGCAGGCAGTGAGCCATGACTTTGCATTTGACAGGCGGCTGTTTCCCGAGTTGTAAGAGCCGGTTGAGACGCCTGAATTAGCGCCTGAGCACCGAATGCTAACCTTATCGTTTGAAGAGCATGTTTACGACGACACAGCACGCGCATTTTATCGGGATTGGCGGGATCGGCATGAGCGGGATCGCGGAGATCCTGCTTAGCCTGGGGATGAAGGTGTCTGGGTCGGACCTGCGGCGGGGTCCGGTGACGGACCGGCTGGCGCAACTGGGGGCGACGATTTATGAGGGCCACGAGGCGGGGCATGTGGCGGGCGCGACGGTGGTGGTGACGAGCTCGGCCGTGAGCCCGATGAATCCTGAGGTGCTGGAGGCGAATGCGCACAAGATTCCGGTGATTCAACGGGCGGAGATGCTGGCGGAGCTGATGCGGCTGAAGTATGGCATCGCGATCGCCGGGATGCATGGGAAGACGACGACGACATCGATGGTGGCGTCGGTGCTGTCGGCCGGGGGGCTGGACCCGACGGTGGTGGTGGGCGGACGCGTTGACGCGCTTGGGTCGAATGCGCGGCTGGGGACGACGCAGTACCTGGTGGCCGAGGCGGACGAGAGCGACCGGTCGTTTCTGAAGCTGTCGCCGATATTGGCGGTGGTGACGAACCTGGACCGCGAGCACATGGACTGCTACAAGGACATGGCGGATGTGGAGCGGGCGTTTCTGGCGTTCATGGACAAGGTGCCATTTTATGGGGCGGTGACGGCGTGCATCGACAATGCTCTGCTGAAGTCGATTTTGCCGCAGGCGCGGCGGCGTGTGATTACGTATGGGACGGCGGCAGAGGCGGACTTTCGGCTGGAGTATCTGGGGTTTGAGAAGGTTGGGGTTTCGCGGTTTATGGTGCATGCGGCGGATGGGGCGATGGGCGGGACCATGGGGCCATTTGAGCTGCACAAGCCGGGGCGGCATAACGTGCTAAACGCAACTGCGGCTGTGGCGATTGCTCGGCAACTTGAGGTGCCGGCGGACAGGATTGCGGAGGGGCTGAGGAATTTTCGCGGTGTGGATCGGCGGTTTCAGGTGCGGGGGACGGCGCGCGGTGTGACGGTGGTGGATGACTACGGGCATCATCCGACGGAGATTCGAGCGACGCTGGCGGCGGCGCGGGAGTGCGGGCATACGCGGATTCATGTGATCTTTCAGCCGCACCGGTTCTCCCGAACTCTTGATTTGATGGATGAATTTGGCGGCGCGTTCCGGGATGCGGATACGGTGGTGGTGCTGCCGATTTATGCTGCGAGCGAAGAGCCGATCGAGGGCGTGACGGCGGAGAAGCTTGCGGAGAAGATTGAAGGGCCGAAGGTCGGGTATGCGGCGGACTTTGGGGCGGCGGTGACGGCGGTGAAGGGCGAGGCGAGGGATGGAGACTTGATACTGACGCTGGGGGCGGGGAGTGTGAGTCAACTGGCGCCGCAGATATTGGCGGCGATTGAAGGGGGTTAGTGCGGTGGGCTGGGCAGCATGGACTCCCATGTCCCCAAATGCGAGGGACATGGGGCACTCGCAGTTGGTAGATGACCAACGAAAAGCAGCCGCAGATCCTTCGACTCACCACCCCCAGGCTGAAGTGCGCCTGGGGCCCCGTTCGCTCAGGATGACAGCCACTTCTTATATTTAGAGGGCATGTGGAAGACAGGACTGGAGCAGCGTTGGCGCTAAGCATTCAAGAGCAGTTTGGGCAGATCGACATATACGTGTTCGATCAGATTTTGCGCGGCAACATCGAGGACGGCATGAGCGTGGTGGATGCCGGGTGCGGCTACGGGCGCAACCTGGTGCATCTGCTGCGGCAGGGCTGCAGGGTCTTTGCGATTGATCAGGATGCCGCGGGCGTGGAGCACGTGCGGAAGCTGGCCGAGTCTCTCAATGCTCGATTGCCTGGGGAGAACTTCCAGGTGGGGTCGATTGAGCGGATGCCGTTTGCGGATGGGATGGCTGACGTGGTGCTTTCGAGCGCGGTGCTGCATTTTGCGCGGGATGAGAAGCAGTTTCGGGCGATGCTGAAGGAGATGTGGCGGGTGCTGAAGCCGGGAGGGTTGTTCTTCTGCCGGCTGGGGTCGCGGATCGGAATGGAGTTTGAGCGGGTGCGGGGAAACATCTACCGGATCGGCGATGGGTCGGAGTGGTTCCTGGTGGATGAAAAGATGCTGCTGGAGCTCACGGCGGAGTTGAACGCGGTGCTGGTGGATCAACTGAAGACGACGGTTGTGCAGGATTACCGTTGCATGACGACGTGGGTGTTGCGGAAGCGGAGACGGTGAGGGCATAGTACCGCTACGCAATATGCGGCGACGAGGTGGTCAATACTGATCATCATTCTCTACGGAAGGGGCGTAGGGTGTCTTTACTGTTTCACTTTCTCTTTTTCTCCAGTCATGTGGAAAGCCTCTCGGAAACGAGGGGCTTTCGTGCGTTAGGGGGTGGTGGACGAAAAGCTATATATCTATCCCAGGTTAGCTCGGGCCGCTGGCGCGGACCTCGCGAACCTCCACCCCACAGACGAAGACCTTTCTGTGGGGGCCCCGGCCTGGGGCACCCCGGAACCTTTGCCTGATATGATTCGGCGTTGATTTGAATGACGGTTAGAGGGAGAGTCTATGGTGAACGGTACGCGCAGGGGATTTATGAAGGCGGCTGGGGCGACGGTGGGCGCGGTGGCACTGGCGGGGCGGATGCCGGCGTGGGCTGGGATGTCGGTTGGACTGGTGCAGGTGTGGAGCAGCTTTCGCGATAAGCGGCATGCGCAGGGTGAGGGGCTGAAGTGGAAAGCGGCGGGCAGCATCGCGGCGGATGCGATTGTGCTTGATCCGGGGACGGTGAAGCAGGAGGTTCTGGGGTTTGGCGGGGCGATGACGGACGCGACCTGCTACGTGCTGAGCCAGTTGAGCGAGGCGGAGCGCGGGCCGATCATGCATGACCTGTTTTCGCCGGAAGAGATGGGCTTCAACGTGTGCCGGACGTGCGTGGGGGCGAGCGATTATTCGCGGACGGTTTACAGCTTTGATGAGAGCGACGAGCCCGACCCGGAGATGAAGCATTTTTCGATCGATCACGACAAGGAGTACATTCTGCCGGTGCTGCGGGCGGCGCGGAAGGCTAATCCGGAGTTGTTTCTGTTTTCGTCGCCGTGGAGCCCGCCAGGATGGATGAAGGCGAACAAGTCAATGCTGGGCGGAGCGATGCGGAGCGGAAGCTTTCCGGCGTATGCGCAATACTTGATGAAGTTTCTGGAGGGGTACAAGGCGGAGGGCGTGGGGATTGATGCAGTGACGGTGCAGAACGAGACCGACGCGGAGCAGAACGGACGCATGCCGGCATGCCTGTGGGCGCAGGAGCAGGAGATCGAGTTTGTGGCGAAGTTTCTGGGGCCGGCGCTGCGCATGGCTGGCGCAAAGACGAAGATCTGGGTGCTGGACCACAACTACAACCTGTGGGGCCGGGCGATTGGCGAGTTGAGCAATCCGGAAGCGTATGAGTACATCGATGGGATCGCGTGGCACGGCTATGTGGGCGAGCCGACGGCGATGACGCGTGTGCATGAGGCGTTTCCGAAGAAGAATGCGTACTGGACTGAGGGAGGGCCGGATATTCTGGCGCCCGATTACGAGACCGACTACACGAAATGGGGCGAGACGTTCAACGGGATTCTGGGCAACTGGGCGCGGTCGATTACGGCGTGGAATGTGGCGCTGGATGAGAAGGGGAAGCCGAATGTGGGGCCGTTTTCGTGCGGCGGCGTGATCACTGTGGAGAGCGGCAGCCACAAGGTGACGCGGAGCGGGCAGTACTGGGCATTTGCGCATTATGCGCGACACATCAAACGCGGGGCGCGGGTGATTGCTGCGAATGGTGTGGGCGGGGACGAGAACGGAGTGACGGTGACGGCGGCGCGGAACCCGGATGGTGGGTTTGTGGCGGTGGTGGCGAATCGTGGGGCGGAACGGCGGGTGCAACTGGTGATGGGAACGAGCGTGCTGGAGGTGGAGTTGCCGGCGGATTCATTGCAGACATTGGAGTGGGCGTAGGGAGTCGATCTCAGCGGGTCAGCGAGTCAGCGGGTCAGCGAGTCAGCGGGTCAGCGATTCGGCAGGTCGGCAGGCGTGGGGCCAGGTTCTATGTATTCTGCTGCCAGAAGAGGTTCAGTAAGATGATGCGCTCGTTCCTTGTTTTCATGCTGATGCTTTCGCCGGCGGTGCTGGCGGCGCAGGTAGATTTGTGGAAGGAGGTCAAGCCGGACGCGGGACCCACGCGTCTTGCTCGGACTCCGCTGACCGACGCACAGCGGCGCGCTGTATTTGCGCTCTTCAGGGCGAAAGGCCAGACGCATGTGTGGGAGTGCGAAAGTGCGCAAGATGCGAAAGAACTTCTGAGTGGGTTGAGCTTCGCTAAGATTCCGGTTGCGGAGGCCAAGGCGGTGTACGTGGTTGAGGCTGGGGCGGGGTGTGGGCGAGGTGGCCAAGGATCAAACGGGGCGATGTGGCTGGTGCGTTTTGACGGGACTGGCCCGGTCCTGATGGCCACGCCGGATGAGAAGTTCGGAGGATGGCTTTTTTCGGTTCAACCAACAACCAGTCACGGCTATCGGGATGTTGTGCTGGGGTGGCACACGAGCGCCGGCGAGGCCGGGCTGACTTATTTTCGATTTGACGGTAAGCGGTACCAGCCTACCGGCAGCGCGACAGAGGCTTGGGATGAAGATGGTCACCCAACAATCACGCCGGAGCCTGAGTAAGGTGGAAGCCAGGTCTCTTTCCTGACTATCGGAGCATACCCGGAACCATGCCCGTTACCCCATGGGTTCCTTTTTGCTGCTTGCGGAAAAAACGAAGTGAGCGCCCGACTATAGTGAAGGCTGGCGACTCTCACGACCTTGCTCAGGCGTGATGAATCAGAGCAGTAATTCAACTCGTCCTTTTGGCTGGGAGGATGCAGCGGTCACGGAACCCCTATTCCGGCGTACGCGGCAGTCTGCGGATCCTGGCGGGCGGGCGCCCTTGTTCACGTCTCCGCTCACATCTCCGGGTATGCCGCTGGAGATGGCGGATCCGGACGGCGAAGAAGATGTACGCCCCGGGAAGGGCCGATTTGTCGGGCCGAAGACGCCGTGGTGGCGGCCGGCGAGCATGGCGGGGCGGGTTCTGCTGAGTGTGTCTCTGGTGACGGTTCTTTCCGGGGTCACGATTGGCGTCATTTACCTGAAGAACTATCTTGGGCGCGATGGGCGCTTCCGCATAGCAGGCTCGAGCAACATTGAGGCCACCGGTCTGACCGAAGTGAGCCGCAAGCAGATGCTACCTGTCTTTGGCGAGGACATTGGGCGCAACATTTTCTTTGTGCCGTTGGGCGAGCGACGGCGTGCGCTTGAGGAGATTCCGTGGGTGGAGCACGCGACAGTGATGCGGGTGCTGCCGGACCAGATCCGCGTATCGGTGGTGGAGCGGAAGCCGGTGGCGTTTGTGCGGCAGGGCAACACGATCGGACTGGTGGATGCGAACGGAGTGCTGCTGTCGATGCCGGCCGCGGCGATGGCGCAGCATCACTATTCGTTCCCGGTTGTGACAGGGATCGATCCGGCTGATCCGATTGCTTCTCGCCAGGCGCGAATGATGGTTTACCTGCGGATGCTTGCTGACCTAGATCAAGGTGGCCAGAAGTTTTCAGAGCAGATCTCGGAGATCGATTTGACCGACCCCGAGGATGCGCGAGTTCTGATGCCCGAGGGGGGAGACGACATACTGGCGCACTTCGGGGAGGACAAGTTTGCGGATCGCTATCGGCGTTACAAGGAGCACATCGCCGAGTGGAAGAAGCAGTTTCCGGGACTGAGGTCGGTGGATCTGCGCTACGACCAGCAGGTTGTGCTGGGGCTGAAGAACGCAGCGCCCGTTGATGAGAAGTCGGGTGCGGGAGACGAGGCGAGCGACAAGGCTGCGTCGGACGGAGAGAAGCCGGGCGGAACTAAGGGTGCAAAGCAAGGGGCGCTAGTTGGTGCAACGGCTGCGGGAGTTGCTTTGGCGGCTCATGCGGCCATGCAACCGGCAGCGGCAGAGCCGGTTGCTCTGAACACGTTGTCAGCGAAGACGACTGCGGCCAAGACGGATCAGGCGAAGCACGTGGCGACAAGCACGGCCAAGCAGAGGCCGCTGACGGCGAAACAGAAAGCTGCGAGAGAAGAGGCAGCGAGGGAGCGGGTGCTGGAACAGAAGGCAGCGCAGATGCGAGCTGCACGCGAGAAGGCTGCCGCAGCAAAGCAGAACAAGAATCAGGCAGCGCCGCAAGCTGCCGATGGCAACCTCACTCGGCAGAAGCCTGCCGCAACGGGACATCCGGCGCAAACCGGGATGCAGGGTCAATAGCCGCCATGAGTCAGAAGCAAGACAACATGATCGTGGTGCTGGACATTGGCAGCCAATGGACGCGAGTTCTGGCTGCGGACCTGAACGAGGCGTCGCTGCGTTATCGCGGGCATGGGGTTGTGGCTTCGGCGGGGATGCGCAAGGGATTGATCAGCGATCTGGGGCCGGCGGCGCGGGCGATTAAGGCTGCGAACGAAGAAGCTGAGCGGGTGGCGCGGGCGAACATCGACGAGTGCGTGGTGGGCGTGGGGGGGCCGCACATCCGCGGGATCAATACGCACGGCGGGTTTGAGCTGGGCAGCCGTATGCGGGAGATTACGCGCGAGGATGTGCGGACGGCGGTTGATCATGCGCGATCAGTGGAGCGGCCGGCGGACCGGGAGATTCTGCACCTGCTGCCGCGGCAGTTCATTTTGGACGGGCAGCCGGGGATCTTTGATCCGATCGGGATGGTAGGCGCGCGGCTTGAGGTGCATCTGCATATGGCGACTGCTTCAGGCAGCGCGCTGCAGAGCACGGTGACGTGCGCGAACCGCGCGGGGCTTGAAGTGACGGAGGCGGTGCTGGAGTCGATTGCCGCGGCCGAGGCGACGCTTTCAGTGGATGAGCGCGAGCTAGGAGTTTGCCTGCTGGATATCGGGGCGCACTCGAGCGAACTGGTTGTGTTCTACGAAGGGGCCGTGGCGTATACGGCATCGGTGCCGATCGGCGGGCAGCACTTTACCAACGACCTGGCAGTGGGGTTGCAGATGCCTGTGGCACAAGCTGAGGAACTGAAGCGGCATTACGGGCATGCACGCGTGACCGATGTGCCGGAGTTAGCAGAGATTGAGATTGCGAATCCCGATCCACAGAGGTTGCGGCTGCGCTCGATAGCTGAGATTCTGGAACCACGGGCACGGGAGCTGCTCTATTTTGTGAAAGAAAGCCTGCGCGCGGGGCGCGTGGAAGATGCGCTGGGCGCTGGCTGCGTGTTAACCGGTGGCGGAGCGATGTTGCCCGGGATGCCTGACCAGGTAGAGAGCCAACTGCACGTGGCTGCGCGGACGGGGATGCCGGTGAGGCTTTCGCATATGCCGGGCGAGCTGGTCAATCCGAGTTACGCGACAGTCATCGGAATGCTTTTGTACGCCCACCGCATGCGGATTTCGCGAGCTGCGGAAGACAATTCGCTGCTAGCCAAATTGCGTGCGATGTTTGCATCGAGTTTTTAGCGTCAAGTTTTCAGAGGAGGTTGAGACAACCATGGAACAACAAACGAACCGGGATACGAGCCAACAATTGAATCATGCGGGCGAGATGCGGATTCAGTTTCACGAGGAGAGCGTGCGCGGCGCGCGAATCAAGGTGATCGGCGTGGGCGGGGGCGGCGGCAACGCTGTGAACCGCATGATCCAGGCTCGGATGGAAGGAGTAGAGTTCATTGCCGCCAACACCGACGTGCAGGCGCTTAAACTTTCCCAGGCGCCGGTAAAGTTGCAGCTTGGGGTGCGGCTGACCTCGGGGCTGGGCGCAGGGGCCAACCCCGACGTGGGCAGGAGAGCTGCGCTCGAAGACTCGGAAAAGATTATCGAGGCGCTCGAGGGCGCGGACATGGTGTTTGTGACGGCGGGCCTGGGCGGCGGCACGGGGACGGGCGCGGCTCCGGTGATTGCGTCGCTGGCAAGCGAGATGGGCATTTTGACGGTTGCGGTGATCACGCGGCCGTTTGCGTTTGAAGGCAAGCGCCGGCTGCAGCAGGCCGAGCGCGGCATGAAGGAGCTGATCGACAGCGTGGACACGATGATCGTGATCCCGAACGAGAAGCTGCTGGTAGTGGCAAAGGACGCGGGCTTCTTTGAGAGCTTCAGGATTGCGGACGATGTGCTGCGGCAGGGCGTGCAGGGGATCAGCGACATTATTACGATTCCGGGCATCATCAACCGCGACTTTGCGGACGTGAAGACGACGATGGCGGGGATGGGCCAGGCGGTGATGGGGACGGCGGTTCGCTCGGGCGCGAATCGCGCGATCGAAGCGGCGCAGGCGGCCATGGCGTCTCCGCTGCTTGAATCCGGCGCGATTGATGGGGCACGCGGGATTCTGATCAACATCACGGGCTCGAGCTCACTGAAGCTTTCCGAGGTGAACGAGGCATCCTCGCTGATCCAGGCGGCTGCGCATGAGGACGCGAACATCATCTTCGGCGCGGTGCTGGATGAGCGTATGGGCGACGAGGTAAAGATCACCGTGATCGCGACGGGCTTCCGCGACCAGATGCCGGAACGCCGCGCACGGATGCTGACGGTTGAAGAAGCGCCTCTGATCTCGGTGCCGGTGATGTCGCTGGACAGTTGGATGCATGAAACGGGTCCGGCGGTGGAGGCGGCCACAGCGCGATTTCTGAGCCAGGTGGAAGAGGAAGAGAAGACCAGCGAACTGGTGAAGGAGCCGATTCCGATTCGGAAGCCTGCCCCCGCTGCCGTCGAAGGTACGTTCTTCGCAACGCATGAGGCCGTGGTTGACGAGCCGCTGGTTACGGGGCCTGTGTTTGCCGAAGAGGTGGCGGCGAGTGTCCCGGTGGAGCACGAGCCCGTGTTTGCCGCGGCGATAAACGGCAAGAATGGCAATGGGTTCCATCATGCCGAGCTTCATGTCGAGCATGAGGCCGAGGTCGAGGCGGTACACGAGCTGCCGAAGCCGAAGTTTGCCGAGCTGGCTGAAGAGCCGGCGTACACGCTGCTACCCAAGGAGTATGCGGCTGGCGGTTTTGGCAACGCTTCGCAGGCGGCGGTGGCCATCGACGAGCGCACAACGCAGCCAGCGACGCTTTTTCCTGAATCGGAAGGGGACGGGGAGCGCGACCTGGATGTGCCGGCGTTCATGCGGAGGCTGCAGTTCTAGGGCTTGTTACACGAACACCCAGCGATGCCGACCCGGGGACCTTCCAACTCCGGACCGGGGTGTATAGTGCAAGGTAAGCTCAAGAGATGATCTGTTCCTCGCAAGTTGTAGGTGAGGACTGTTGTGCTTTGGGTAACGCTTTAGGTATTTTGAAGAAATACAACAGTTGGCTGCCGTGTTGACTGATCAGGACTGGCTTAGGGACCCTTAATAGAAGTGGATTAGAAGGTTCCGGAACGCGGCTTGATGAAAGACTGGAAGCGAGCCGATTGAATGGATGAAGGTCCGGGCTAGACACAGGGTTCGCAGTTTCAGGTAAAGAGTATACGGTTGTGGGGGTTAGCTGGATGAGGGTTTGGCGGTTTTGGGCACTTGGTATAGCGCTGGCTGGGATTGGTTGGTTGAACGCCGGTGCGGCTGGACTTGACGTACAGCATCCGCTGCATCATGCCCGCGCCAGCGAATCACACCTGACGGAAACGCATGCTTCTGGCAGCGCGCGTCATCATACGAGTGGGGCGAGTGGGGCGAGCGCGGGGAATTCACGGCGGCCAATCCATAGTGTGGCGGGCAAGAGTACGGCTGGCCGGGCCGCGGCGACTCATTCCAGAACACATTTTGCGGCATCGAGCGGAGCGGCGGCGGTTGGCACGCGGGCCACGGTGCGCCGCGCCGCGCTGACCCGGCGGCATCACTACTACGAGCGGTTCACGGCGAGCTCGTTTGCCAAAGGCGACATTTTTGCGGACGACGTGACGGCTGGCGAGGACCCGGTGGTGCGCCAGGCAGCGATCGATGCTCTGGGCGACATGAACGGGACGGCGGTGGTGATCGATCCATCGAATGGGCGGATTCTGGCGATGGTGAACCAGAAGCTTGCGCTTTCGCCGGGAGCCGAGCCCTGTTCGACGATCAAGATCACGGTGGCGATGGCGGCGCTGAGCGAGGGGCTGGTAACGGCGGATACGCCGGTGAAGCTCGACGGCTTCCGCATGAACATGACGCAGGCGCTGGCCAAGAGCAACAACCTCTACTTTGAGGAGCTTGGCAGGGAGCTGGGATTTGAACGGATCCGGCACTATGCGAATCAGTTTGGGTTGGGTGAGCTGGCCGGCTACAACATTGCCGGGGAGCAACTGGGAGTTTATCCGGACGAGGAACTGCCGGCATCCGAGGGCGGCGTGGGCCGGATGTGCAGCTTTGGGCAGGGTGTTTCGCTGACGCCGCTGCAACTGGGCGCGTACGTGGCGGCCCTGGCCAACGGTGGCACACTCTACTATCTGCAGCACCCAACGACAATGGCCGAGGCTATGGAGTTCGAGCCGAAGGTGAAGCGGACGCTGGACATAGCTCGCTATCTTCCGGATATCGAGCAGGGCATGGCCGGGGCGGTCCAGTTTGGGACGGCACGGAGACTGCACGCGGAATTCAACCAGTTGCCTGTTTTTGGCAAGACTGGAACTTGCTCGGACAAAGGCACACGTTTTGGCTGGTTTGCGTCGTTCTCGCAGGCGCCGGGGGGCGGGGGGCTGGTGACGGTCTTCTTTCTGGAAGGCGGACGGCCGACATTTGGTCCGCGCGCGGCTGAGCTGACGGGGGCGTTCTACAAGAACCTTTGGGATCGCAACTACTTTGCGGGCAAGGGCGGGCAGGATGCGGCGTTTGCGAAGCCGGTATTTGAGTCGGGCAAGGCGGGCGGCTCGCAGTAGGACTGCTGAGCTTGGAATTCAGAAGCCGCCTGCGGGCGGCTTTTCTTGTTTCGGGCGCGGATTCTCTTCGATGAAGCGAAAGTGAACTCTGCGACATCCAAGGGAACAGCCGTTGAAGCATCGCCGAAAGGGTCGCGAATGTTTTTGCATGCGAACGTAACTCTTATTCACCAACCGAAACGGGATCGCTGATGGAACTGCCGATTCACATCTTGATGGTTTATGGATACCTGCTGCTGGCTGGGTGGGTTCTGACGGAGCAATTGGGGCTTCCGCTGCCGGCGATGCCGGTGCTGCTGGCGGCTGGGGCGCTCTCGGCTGAGCACGAGCTCAGTTTCGGCTTGGCATTTCTCGTGAGTCTTGCAGCAACTCTGGTGGCGGATACAACCTGGTTTCTGGTGGGGCGGCGGTATGGGCACCATGTGCTGCGGCTGCTTTGCAAGCTGAGCCTGGAGCCGACGATCTGCGTGCGGAAGACGCAGGACTCGTTTGGACGCCGCCGCGAGCTGACGCTTGTGATTGCGAAGTTTGTGCCAGGGCTGGCGACGCTGGCTCCGCCAGTTGCGGGCGAAAACGGCATGAGCTTTGGGCGGTTCCTTCTTTTTGATTCGATCGGCGCGTCATCGTGGCTGCTTGTGCTGCTGGGAGTTGGACGGTTCTTTGGCGACATACTGAAGCGCGATCCCCGTCTGTTGGATTGGGTTGGGCGATTCTCTGGGGCGCTGCTGGTGGTGGGTATCGTTGGGTTCTTTCTTTACCGGCTTTATCGGCGGCGCGTATTCATGAAGGAGCTGGTGGAGGCGCGCGTGCAGGCGGCGGACCTGAAGGGCCAGATGGATGCGGGGGAACTGGTATATATCGTGGATCTGCGGCATCCGCTGGAGCTTTTGCCTGATCCGTTCACGCTGCCGGGCGCGGTGCATTTTTCACCGGAGGGTCTGGCGGCGCGGCACAAGGAGATTCCGCGGGACCGCGACGTTGTGCTCTTTTGCACTTGCCCGAGCGAGGCGACGGCGGCGAAGACGGCGATGACTCTGTACCGGTTGGGAATTGAGCGGGTGAGGCCGTTGCGCGGCGGGTACGACGAGTGGAAGCGGCTAGGGTACCCGGTGGAGGCTGCGAAGTTGTCGAGGCCGCCGCTGGAACCGGCGCGGGCGATTTAAGCTGGAGGTTGGCTGCGCGCTGCGCGTGCAGTGGAGCGAAGCCTTGGCTTACGACGACCTGAGAGACTGGATCAAAACGCTGGAAAAAGCCGGCGAGCTGAAGCGAATCAAAGAAGAGGTTTCGCCGGAGCTCGAAATCACGGAGATCACCGACCGCGTGTCGAAGATTGGCGCGGGGGGGAAGGCGAACGGGAGTGCATCGGTCTCCCACCCTTCCGCAAAAGCGCGGAAGGATGGGGCACCCACATCTCCTGCGAACGGGGCGTATTTGCCAGGCGGGCCGGCACTGCTGTTTGAAAATGTGAAGGGGCATCCGGGGCACAAAGTTCTGATCAACCAGTTTGGCTCGGAGCGGCGGATGGCGATGGCCCTGGGCGTGGAGCGGCTGGACGAGATTGCTGAGCGGATTACGGGGCTGATGAACGTGAAGGCGCCGGAGGGGTTGTTCGACAAGCTGAAGATGCTGCCGCAACTGGGTGCGCTGACGGCGGCATTTCCGAAGACGGTTAGCGCGAAGGATGCGCCGTGCAAGCAGGTGATTCTGCGCGAGAACTTTGATCTGAACCAGTTTCCGATTTTGAAGTGCTGGCCGCATGACGGCGGGCGGTTTATTACGCTGCCGTGCGTGCATACGCGCGATCCAAAGTCGGGCAAGCGGAACATTGGCATGTATCGGATGCAGGTGTACGACGGGCAGACGACGGGGATGCACTGGCAGCGGCAGAAGGTGGCGGCGGAGCATTTCAGGAATGGGATTCGGAACGCGGCTGCGCAGGAAGCGAAGTCAAGCGGGACGATGAGCGAAGCAGTGGCGCGGGTCTCGGCGATGGCGGAGAGCGCGGGCGGGTCGGTGACGATTCCCGACGGGCCGATAGGCGGGCTGCCGCAGGTGGCGCTGGGGAAGATGAAGGGGACTGGACGAGGCGCCAGGCTGGAGGTGGCGGTGGCGATCGGGACTGATCCGGCGACGACGTTTTCGGCGATTGTTCCCGCGCCGCCGGAGATTGAGGAGTTTATGATTGCGGGCTTTTTGCGCGGGAAGAGCCTGGAGATTGTGAAGTGCGAGACGGTGGATCTGGAAGTGCCGGCTCATGCGGAGATTGTGTTGGAAGGCTATGTGGAACTGGGCGAGTTGCGGAGCGAGGGGCCGTTTGGAGATCACACTGGCTTCTACACGATGACAGACGAGTACCCGGTGTTTCATTTGACGTGCATTACGCATCGCAAGGATCCGATCTACGCGGCGACGATTGTGGGCAAGCCGCCGATGGAAGATGCGTGGATGGGCAAGGCGGTGGAGCGGATCTTTTTGCCGGCGATGAAGATGACGATTCCGGAGATTGTGGACGTGCATCTGCCGGCGGAGGGGGTGTTCCACAATTTGATGCTGGTGTCGATCAGGAAGAGCTATCCGGGGCAGGCGCGGAAGGTGATGAATGCGATCTGGTCGCTGGGGCAGGCGATGTTTACGAAGTGCATTGTGGTGGTGGATGAAGACTGCGATGTGCAGGATGTTGGCGAGGTGGTGCTGCGGGTGACGAACAACATTGATCCGGAGCGCGACATCCAATTCACCATGGGGCCGGTGGACTCGCTGGATCATGCGTCGCGGCTGCCGAACTATGGGTCGAAGATGGGAATTGACGCGACACGGAAGTGGAAGGCAGAGGGCTTTGAGCGGCCCTGGCCGGCGATGATTGAGATGGACCAGGCGACGCGGGCGAAGATTGATGCGATATGGGAGAAGCTGGGACTGTGAGCGGGTTCCTGGATTCTGCGTTATGCTGGCAGGGAGAGAATCCGGATGATTCTGCACGATTTGTTCGATTGGTCGAACTCTGGAGTTGGGCTGGCGGGCCTTGCGCTAACGGTTGGGGCGCTTTGGCAGGCGACTGGCGCGAAACGGGCGGCCACTGAAGCCAAGGAAGCCGTATATCGACGGAATGCGGCGGACTCCTTTGCAGAGATTTTGCGTCTCGCTGAACAATTTGCTACGTGGGTAGAATGCGAGAGGCGAGCGGAAGCTGTGGTTCAGGTGCGAGAAATCGTCCTTCGCATGGCGCGGGATCGAGGAGAGTACGATCGGTTTCTTGGTTCCGATGCCGATAAGATGAAGAGTGTAGAGTCCAGCTGCCAACGGTTAGGAGACTCTCTCGGTTATTCAGAATTTCCGGCAGGTGCTACAGAGAAGCGCGAGTTGTTTGGCGAGACATTAAAGATCGTGCAGGATTTGAGTGGGATACTAGGGCGTATCCGGGCAAGAAGCGATCAGGAGGGCAGATGAGCGATAAGCTTGACCAGTTTGCAAGAGAGCTTTTGGAAAAGACACGCGCCAATAAGCTCGAATGGAGGGTGTATCGCAATCCGGGAGGCCACGGACGAGAAGAATATCTAGCGGATGTCGGTGAGGGCTATTTCTTTCAAATCTGGCGCTGGGTTTCCGGGGACAATCGCACAATCTCCCTCCAACTGCGCGCCCCAGATCAACCTACGACTATTGACTCGACCGTAACCAATTGGCCTCCGCTCACCGGTTACGTGCCCGCACAAGAAACTGTCAGCAGGTTTCGACTGTATAGCGACCTTTTTGATGCAGTGCGCGAAAGTGTCTGCGGGCCTGAAGAAACACTCGGCAAAGTCGAAGAGCTGCTCAGGAAAATTGGTTGAAGGCTGCAACGCTAACACTAATTACACTGTTTTTGCTGATTGCGCCGTACTTGTCTGCGCAGCAGGACCCGTTTAGGTGGATGGATTTTCACGCGTCGAAGGACCAGGACATAGTGGCGTGGGTGACGCGGTCTTTGGTTATCGATGACTGGACGGCGATTCGCGAGATAGGTGTGCAGTACGATGCGGCACTGGTGGTGACGACCAAGCGGACGCGGCCCGATGCGCCGGCCAATGGGGACACGTTTACGATTTGGACGGTCTCGCTGACCTCGCACGATCATGCGCGGCTGCTTGTGGGCGTGAACCTTCGCTGGCTCGACTTCATGCAATTTGGCGACAACGGTCCGGAGCCCGCGGCCCTTTACGACAGTTGCCGCGAATGTGCAGTGGAGACGTATTTCACGACGTTCCACTACGTAGTGAAGAATCATGCGTGGTCGGCGCGATGGATGAGAAATGGGCAGGGAGTTCCGGTGTGGAGCACGAACACGCCAACCGGGATGACCTGGACGCAGGCGTATGCAGGGCTGGCGGAGCCGAATGGTCACGCTTTGATGGGCACGTGGAATCGGTTTGATTATGGGCCGCAAAAGCCTGTGGATGATTTTCTGTTTGTGTACGACCTGGACCCCAACAGCGGCCTGGAACGGACGCGGCGTTTGAGCGGGGCGGAGGCAGAGGCGCTTAAGGAGCGTATTTGCCGGGTGCAGGATGCATTGCCGGGGGTAGCGCGGGGACAGGATGGTCCGCTGTGCCAAACGGTGATACCGAAGGCAGAGCGGAGGCCGGTGACGACTCCGCCGACGAATGCACAGGGGAAGTCAACTCCGCCGGGGAAGAAGCGGCACAACTGAATCGGGCCATGATGGAGGATGTCGCATCCCTCCCTAGCCGCAAATGCACAGACGTGGCGAGCCTGGGGCACCCCGGGGTGGGTGAATAGAGATGGAAAGACAATAAGAGGCTATAGATATCCCAAGTTAGCTCGACCGCTGTTGCGGTCTTCGCTAACCTGGGGCACCCAGAGCGGAAGGCCGGTATTACTCGGCGGACTTGACTTTGATGGAAACCACGCCGCGGACCCAGCGGGCTGGGTGCTTTTCTTCGCTGGCAATCAGCTTGAGGGCGCCGTCATCGCCGAGGGGCTTGCCGTTGAGGGAGTCGGCCACGATAACCTCGGCTTCGCTTACGTTGGGCGTGACTTCGGCCACCGAGTAGACGACCTTGTAGCCATCGGCGCCTTCAGCTATGAGATAGGACTGAAGATCCTTGCCGTGCGGTTTTTCGGGGACGCCAAGGGGCTTGAGCAGATCGATCAGGGGTACGCCGGAGTAGGTTTCGCAAGCCGATGTGTGTTCGTTGTATACGGTGAGCGAGGTGTGCGGCTGGTGGGAGAGCGCGTCGGGGGTCCACTCGGCGGACTTGCCGGCAAAGGCCAACCTGAGCGCGCCGCCACGAACGGAGGGGTGCATCATCTCCATCCCGTTGCCCATGTCCATGCTCTTGCCGCTCGAAATGTCCATGGCTTTGCCGCCGGACTTCGAGCCGGGGACATATCCATGCCTTTCATGTCCTGGGCCTTTGGGCTTCCCTTGTCCATGCTATTGCTGCCAGACATGTCCATGGCCTTCATATTCATCATGCCCATGCACTTGCATCGGCACTGGCTCATGTCCATGTGCATGCCCTGCATCATGCCCATGCCTTTTTTGGTGTCGGGGCTCTTCGATTCGCCGGGAGTTTTGGATTGGCTCATGTCCATGCCGGCCATGGGATCGGGATTAGGGGTGGTGGGCTGGGCCGAGGCTGGCGTTTGCGCCCCAGCGGTTCCAACTGCCAAAGCCAGCACAACGGTAAGGGTGAAGGAAGGATTCCGCATGAACAGTTGCTCCCTTGGATGAAGGCGTTGGCATCCATCGTATACTGGTTGCATGTCAGTTGTAGGCAACATCGCTGCCATCGCCAAAGGCATGAGCATCACCTTCAGGGAGATGCTGGAGCCGTCGCAGGTTGAAAACTATCCGGATGGGCCGGGGCCTTTGCGCGGGGCGGTGTTTGAGCAGCGCTTTCGCGGCGCGCATGTGCTGCAGCGGGACGAAAACGGCCTGGAGAAGTGCGTGGCCTGTTTCCTTTGCGCCGCGGCTTGCCCTTCGAATTGCATTTTCATTGAAGCGGCGGAGAACACGGCAGAGAAGCGGATCTCCTCGTCGGAGCGGTACGCCAAGGTCTACAACATCGACTACAACCGGTGCATTTTCTGCGGCTACTGCGTGGAGGCCTGTCCAACGGATGCGATCACGCATGGGCATGGGTTTGAGCTGGCTACGTTGAACGCGACCAACCTGGTGATGCGCAAGGAAGACATGCTGTTGCCGGTGGCGGCGTTGACGGCGGCGAAGTAAGGCGTTCATTCGAGGTTCGGAACCACCTATATGATGCTCTTTGAATGTGGTTACGCGGGCGCAGACAAAGACAGGATTCGACTGGTTGCCGACCTTGATCGTGGCTGGAGCAACCTCGGCAATGTGTGGGGATTTGACCAAACGAACTATCTGGATTACGGGGACTCTAGGTTCCGGTGTCGTCTTCGAATAGTCGAGAAGGCGCCCAAGGTATGGGAGACGAGGACCACTTTTCATGAACGCTACCTTAGCGGACCACTACTTCTCGGCAACTGTTCTGTCTCTCTTCACGGAATGAAATTGGAAGTTGATGTGCCGCTATCTCAGCGCTGGATGCCTACAAATGACTCGAATCGGCGGCCAAGTGTTTTCGGATTTTCAGAGGACGCTTTTTCGATTGAGACGAAAGACGGGAGCATCTATTACCGCCTGCAAGTGTGGCTGGTTCTTCATGGGCCATCTAGGATGTTCGTGCCTGATCAACGTGAGCACGGTGACGGATTCGCCTGGATAGGTGGTCGCCCTGAGTCGAACCGCAGGAAGTTTTGAAGTCCCTCCAGTGAATCTCCCAGATCTTTCAATCTCCTAACGCGCTCTGCGCGCCATGTGCTGCTGATCGAGCGCCTGACGGAGCAGCGTTTTGATGACGGCCTGGCGGCTGATGTTTAGTTGTCGCGCAGCCTCGTCGAGTTCTTGAAGCATCGGCAGCGCAAAGTCGACGTTGACGCGCTGAATCGGCGGCATCATCTTGCCTTTGCCGGTGAAGAAGCGAGAGACACTCTGGCCGGAGTCGGCTAGATCCGCGATTTGATCAGCAGTTTGCAGCTTAGGGGATTCAAGTGTTTTTGACATACAAATCCTTTTCTTCCTGAGTGGATTTCCAAAGCGTGACGAGGTGGTTAAACTCTCCTTCCTCATCTTCGCGAACTTCAAAAATCAGCGAATACAATCGCTGTCCAACCCAACCGATCGCCCGAAATTGCTCGGGCATATCCGAACGTTGATCGAGATAGTACGGATGAGTGAAGATCTCCTGCGCCTCCTCGAAGCCGATGCCGCGGAGCGGGTTCGCCCTCAACCGCTGGCTCTTACGCGGGTCGAAGTGGAAGCGCATATGTATAACAGTTATACCATTATTTCAGGATCGTCAACTAGCGAAATACGCTCTGCTGTTGCCGGTTCGGTTGCCTGATTCCCCATTCCGGCAAGGAGAATGCTGTTCGCTGGGTTCGAATCTTTGATCAATGCACAGTCATATATCCTTGAGGGACGGGCACTTCGTGCCGACGACACACGTGTTGCTACCCAAGGAAGAAGATGACTCAAATCGCCGAACATCCGCTCAGGAAGCTTCTCGAGACACGCATCGCGATCATTGATGGCGCGATGGGAACGACCATCCGCACCTATGGGATGAGGGAGGCGGACATTCGCGGGGAGCGGTTCAAGGACGCGAAGAAGGACCTGCTGAACAATGGCGATCTTTTCACGTTGACACAGCCCACGATGATTCGCGATATTCACCGGCGGTTTCTTGAGGCCGGGGCCGACATCATCGAAACCAATACATTTGGGGCGACGAGCATTGCGCAGAGCGAGTTCTTTGTGGACGATCCGCGCGAGCATGGCGGACGCAAGGATCCAGAGTTTTACCAGAAGATCATCGACGATAAGTTTCTGAACGACCTGGCGTGGGAGATCAATGAGGAGTCGGCGCGGCAGTGCAGGGCGGAGGCCGATCGCGCGACTGAGGAGACGGGGCGCAGGCGCTTTGTGGCCGGGGCGCTTGGGCCGTTGACGGTGTCGTTGTCGAACTCGCCTGACGCGGATGATCCGGGATTTCGCGTGGTGACATTCGACCAGGTGAAGAGTGCCTACAAGCTTCAGGTACGCGCGTTGATTGCGGGCGGCGTGGACACGCTGCTGGTGGAGACGATTTTTGATGCATTGAATGCGAAAGCGGCCCTGGTGGCGATTCGCGAGGTGTTTGACGAGGATGGGTTGACTGCGCAAGGTAAAGAGTTGCCGGTGATGATTTCGGCGGCGGTGGGCCGGGGCGGGGAGACGATGATCTCAGCGCAGACGGTGGAGGCCTTCTGGATTGCAGTGGAGCACGTGAAGCCGCTTTCGGTGGGGTTGAACTGCTCTCTGGGACCTGACCTGATGTTTCCGTTTTTGAGTGATCTGGCGGCGAAGGCGAACGTGGCTGTATCGGCGTATCCGAATGCGGGGCTGCCGAATCCGTTGGCGGAAACGGGGTTTGATTTGGGTCCGGAGGACATGGCGCGGTATCTGAGAGAGTTTGCACAGGCGGGTCTGATCAATATTGCGGGCGGTTGCTGCGGCAACACGCCGGAGCATATCGCCGCGATTGCGAAGGCGCTCGACGGATTGCCGCCGAGAAAGATAGCGAGTCAGCAAGACAGCGAGTCAGCAAGTCGGCGGGTTAGCGAGTTGGCGGTTTAGCAAGCGAGCAGGTTGGCGGGAAAGTTCAACATATGGAAACGGCGTTAGAAAAACCGGTAGAGACAAGGCCGCTGCGGCTTTCGGGCTCGCAGCCGTTTACGCAGCAGCCGGGCATCTTCATGCTGATCGGCGAGCGAACAAATGTGGCGGGGTCGCCGAAATTTGCGCGTCTGGTGAAGGAAGGCAAGTTTGAAGAAGCGGTGAGCATTGCCCGGCAGCAGGTAGAGAACGGGGCGAACGTTCTGGACATCTGCATGGACGAGGGGATGATCGACGGGGTGGCGGCGATGAGCCGCTACCTGCAACTGCTGGCCAGCGAGCCTGAAGTGGCCAAGGCGCCTTTCATGGTGGACTCGTCGAAGTGGGAGGTCATTGAAGCGGGGCTGAAGACCCTGCAGGGCAAGGGCATTGTGAACTCGATCTCGCTGAAGGAAGGCGAGGAGAAGTTCAGGAGCCATGCGGCTGCGGTGTTGAAGTACGGCGCGGCGGCGGTGGTGATGGCGTTTGATGAGCAGGGGCAGGCCGCGAGCTTCGGAGAGAAGATACGGATCTGCGGGCGGGCTTATCGAATCCTGGTCGATGAGGTGGGATTTCCGGCCGAGGACATCATCTTCGATCCGAACATCCTGACCGTGGCCACGGGGATGGAGGAGCACAACAACTACGCGGTGGACTTTATTAATGCCACGCGCTGGATCAAGGCGAACCTTCCTCATGCCAAGGTGAGCGGCGGGGTGTCGAATATCTCGTTCAGCTTTCGCGGCAACAATAAGGTGCGCGAGGCGATGCATTCGGCGTTTTTGTATCACGCGATTGCCGCGGGCATGGACATGGGGATTGTGAATGCCGGGATGCTTGAGGTGTATGAGGAGATAGAGCCGGAGCTGAAGACTCTGGTGGAGGATGTGCTGCTGAACCGGCGGCCCGATGCGACCGAGCGGCTGGTGGAGTTTGGCGAAAAGCTGAAGGCCGTGGGCACCGAAGCTACGGAGAAGAAGGCCGAGGAGTGGCGCAGCGGGACGGTGGAGGAGCGGCTTTCGCACGCGCTGGTGAAGGGGATCGATGCATACATCGAGATCGATACGGAAGAGGCGCGCGTAAAGCTGGGCAGGCCGCTGTCGGTGATTGAAGGGCCGCTGATGGCGGGCATGAGCGTGGTGGGCGACCTGTTTGGCGCGGGCAAGATGTTTCTGCCGCAGGTGGTGAAGAGTGCGCGGGTGATGAAGAAAGCCGTTGCGCACCTGACGCCGTTCATGGAGGCCGAAAAGGCGGCGATGGTGGCTGCTGGCATGCAAGTGAAGGCGCAGGGGAAGATTGTGCTGGCTACGGTGAAGGGCGACGTACACGACATTGGGAAAAACATTGTGGGCGTAGTGCTGGCGTGCAACAACTACGAGGTGATCGACCTGGGCGTGATGGTGCCGTGCGAGAGGATTCTGGGACGGGCGAAAGAAGAGAGGGCGGACCTGATCGGGCTGAGCGGGCTTATTACGCCGTCGCTGGACGAGATGGTGCATGTGGCGCGGGAGATGGAGCGGCAGGGGTTCAAGCTGCCGCTGCTGATTGGCGGGGCGACGACCAGCCGGGCGCATACGGCGATCAAGATTGCTCCGCACTACAGTTCGCCGGTCGTACACGTGCTGGACGCGAGCCGGGCCGTGCCGGTGACGACGACGCTGCTGAGCGAGGACGGGAAGGCTGCGTTTGTTGAGCAGCATCGGGCGGAGAGTGAGGCGCTGCGCAAGGCACATGCTGCGCCAAAACTCGAATTGATGGCGCTGGAGAAAGCGCGGGCGCGACGGACGCCGATTGAGTGGCGGGCGGAGGACGTGGCAGCGCCGGAGTTTACGGGCGTGCGCGTGTTGGAAGACTTTCCGATTGCCGAGTTGCGCGAGCTGATCGACTGGACGCCGTTCTTCCACACCTGGGGACTGAAGGGCGTTTATCCGCGGATTCTCGATGATGCGCGGCAGGGGATTGAGGCAAGGAAGCTGTTTGTCGACGCAGAGGCGATGCTGGATCGGATGGTGAAGGAGAAGCCGATCACAGCGCGTGGCGTTTATGGGTTGTTCCCGGCGAATGCGGTGGGCGACGATGTGGAGCTGTACGCGGATGCGACGCGGAATAAAGTGCTGACACGGTTTCATTTTCTGCGGCAGCAGGCCAATCGTGAGGGAGAGCCCTGCCGGTCGCTGACAGACTTTGTTGCGCCGAAGGAGACGGGGCTGCCCGATTACGTGGGCGCGTTTGCGGTGACGAGCGGGATTGGGTTGAAGGAGTTTTGCGACACGTTCCGGGCTGCGCACGACGATTACAACGCGATTCTGGCCGAGGCTGTGGCCGATCGGCTGGCGGAGGCGTTTGCGGAGTGCCTGCACAAGCGGGTGCGCGCGGAGTGGGGCTACGGCAAGGACGAGAGGCTGAGCGTTGACGAGATCATTCACGAGAAGTATCGCGGGATTCGGCCGGCGGCGGGATATCCTGCCTGCCCGGACCACACAGAGAAGGGGACGCTGTGGGAGCTGTTGGACGTTGAGACGAAGACGGGCATGAAGCTGACGGAGTCGTTTGCGATGTGGCCGGGTTCGAGCGTGAGCGGGCTTTACTTCGCGCATCCGGAGTCGAAGTACTTCTCGCTGGGCAAGATTGGGCGTGACCAGGTGGAGGATTACGCGGAGCGCAAGGGGATGAGTGTGGCTGAGGTGGAGCGCTGGTTGGGGCAGAACCTGAATTACGAGGCGGTGGAAGTGCTTGTGGGGTCTGGGGTTTAGGGTCTGGGGTCTAGGATTCGAGGACAGGGAGTGCGTTAGGGGTCCTTTAATCTCGCTCTTCGGGTTCCGTTCACGGAGAATTCCAATGGCAAACGAGAATAGGTGTTCGAACTGCAATGCTCTCATCAAGAGAGCGGGTTTGTGCGGGCAATGCGACCAGGGATCTCCGTTAGCCGACAAGCGGCGGAGCTTGGGAGACGTCTTGAACCCCAGGTGCGCGCAATGTGGAATTTCGGAAACTGAACGATTCCGGTGGCTTAGGGCGAAGGAGGCAGGGGGGGCTTATGTCCTTTGGGAGCACTGGCCCGTTCTTCTTTACTGTGAGGACTGCCATAAACACTTCTGTGGCGGCTGCCAAATCGACCTCGGCCAGACCGCAGGTTGCCCTGTCTGTCGCTACGACCTGACGGAAATGAGGAGCGCTGCGAATCCTGATGTAATTGCGCAGGCCGAGCCGGATCCCGCGCAGTTGGAAGCCCTGGTGGAAGACCTGTACGCAAAGTGGAGGGCAGACCCACGCCCGGACAGGTTCGACACCGCACTCATGCGCGCTGCAAACTGGGGCGACCTGAAAGGTGTGAGGGCGCTCCTCGCTGTCGGGCACAAGGAATGGGACCGTCCGAATTATCATGACAGCAGCGCGTTTGGGAAGAGCACGGGGAGCACGGCGCTTTTTCATGCGGCCAGCAGGGGGCACGTCGAAGTGGTCAATTGCCTCATTGAGGCTGGCGCCGATGTCAACATGGGGGACAAAGAAGGAAGCACGGCACTGATTTCAGCTGTCCGCTTCGGACGCAAGGAGTGCATGGAGGCCTTGATTGCGGCGGGCGCTGACCCCAACGCCACTCCTAAAAATGCGTTCGGGATAGGCTGGACAGCGCTAAAGTACGCCATTTGGGACGTCCACCCCGACAGCGTAAGCCGCCTGATCGCAGCTGGCGCAGATGTCAACGCGAGGGGTAGAGACGGAGACACTCCGCTCATTGACCTTATGCGTGCAGCCAGCTCAGAATACCACCACTCGTGGGACATCCTGAATATCATCCAAGCGCTCGTTGCCGCTGGCGCGGATGTCAACGCCAAGAACGGGGGCGGTCGGTCGGCCCTTTGGAACGCCGCCACCATTGGCGGGGCCAGTGGTGGCGGGGCCGAGGTCGTCAAGGCGCTGATTGCTGCGGGTGCGGATGTCAACGCGAGGGATGGAGATGGAGTTTCTGCGCTTATGAAGGCCGCTGGAGAACTTTGTGGTCTGGATAGCGTTTTGGCCCTCGTAGCCGCTGGTGCAAATGTCAACGCAAAAGATCGCAGCGGCGAGACTGCGCTGATGAAGGCCGCTTCGGACGGCCATGGCGATACCGTCGAGGCCCTGATCGCCGCTGGCGCAGATGTCTACGCAAAGGATGGGGGTGGGAACACGGCCCTCCGGAAGGCCCTCGATGGCATGATGGACTCGGCTAGCATTCTAGCCCTCGTCGCCGCTGGCGCGGATGCAAATACAAGGAATCGCAATGGCGACACTGCGTTGATGAGGCGTTGGGGTAATGCCGACGTCCTCAAGGTTCTCGTAGCTGCCGGCGCAGATGTCAACGCCAGGGATAAAGATGGAGTTACTACGCTGATGGAGGCGGCAAGATATGGCTGCGCCGATGCCGTTAATGCCCTGGTCGCGGCGGGCGCAGATGTGAAGTTGAAGGACAAGAACGGAAAGACGGCCCTTGCGCTGGCTGATAGGGTACGTCATCCCGAAATAGTCGCTGCGCTCAAGGCCGCGACCCCGGGGCATCGGTGGTGGCCGTTCTAACACTCCTGAGGTTCCAAGAATGTAGTGGGCGGCCAGGTCCGACCATCTTAAAGCGATTGGGTACCCCAGGTTTCACTTCTGAGACCTTGGATAGCGCGCCGACCTTCCGCCGCTGCGTTATCCTTGTCGCGTCAGCCAATGTCCATCAAGCCCTCAAGCCGCGCCTCCTCGACAGCGTCGCAGCGCGGATTCGACGCTGAGCTTGCCGCGCTTGAGGCGCTGGGCGAGGCGATGAAGGCGGGTGCAGCGCTGGACGCGGCCGCCGTCGAGCGGCTGCGCAAGGGGCTGAACAATCGCAACAACTTTCTGGTTTCGAAGGCGGCGAAGCTGGTGGCTGAGGGGGAGGCGGCGGCGCTTTTGCCGGAGGTGCTGGCGGCGTACGACCGGTTCTTTCACGATGCGGCGAAGACCGATCCGAAGTGCTGGGCGAAAGAGGCGCTGGCGAAGGCGCTGGTGAAGCTGGAGCATCTGGGCAAGGACGCGTACCTGCGCGGGCTGCGGCATCACCAGATGGAGGCGAGCTGGGGTCCGCCGGTGGATTCGGCGGGAGGGCTGAGGGCGGCCTGTGCTCATGCTCTGGTGGCATGCCCTGGGATTCCGGACGACGAGTTGGTGGCGCTGCTGCTGGAGGCGCTGGTAGACCCAGACAAGAGCGTGCGGGTGGAGGCTGCGCGGGCGATTGGCAACGTGGGCGGGACGGGCGCCGCGCTTGCGTTGCGGTTGCGCGCGCTGATGGGCCTGGTGAAGCCGGATTTGGACACGCCTGAGGTGTTGGGCGCGGTGTATGCGGCGCTGCTGTCGCTGGAGGGGGTGGAGGCGATCAAGCTGGTGGCGGCAGTGCTTGAGGATGGGGATGATCTGGCGGGGGAGGCGGCGTTTGCGCTGGCGGAGACTCGGTTGCCGGAGGCGCTTGGGGTGCTCATTGCACAGCTTGGCGGGACAGGGCAGAAGGCCCCGGACCCGTGGTTTGTGGGGGTGCTGACGAGCGCGATTGCGATGTCGCGGCTGGCGGAGGCGTTGGATTTCCTGATCCGGCAGGTGGAGCGGGAGTCACGATATGCGCCGGCGGCGCTGGAGGCGCTGGGGCGGATCGCTCCTTCGCCCGAGGTGCAGGCGCGCATCGAGAAGGCCGTGGAGGCGACGGGCAGCGAGCGGCTTCGCGCAACATTTGAGGAACACTTCGCTTTTCAGGAACGCTCCGATTTTCAGGAAAACTCTGGGGCCCCACTCCCATAACGGAACCCGCGCAAATTTCTCAACGAGCGGTTTGCACATAATTTCCCATCTCTATGCCACAGTGAACATACAGAAGCGAAGTTCATGTGCGTGTCCTCCTCGAACGGCCGGGAGAAGCTACTTCGCGGCAGCCTCTTTCCGGCCGTTCGTCTTTTCCTCGTGGGCAGCTCTGGCGCTCCTCGCGCTCCCGGTCAACTCTGCCGGTGTGAATCCCTTCCAATCCCACTCCGTCACTGGAAGTTTGGTATCGCAAACACGGGTGTGATGCCTTGAATTGACGGGCTTGTTTTCCGGGTGGTTAAATTGCACGTTCGGAGTGTGCCGTTGTGCGGACTCCCGAACGGATGCATTACTTGGAGAGGCAAAGCCAGTGAGAGCTTTATTTGGAAGTGCAGCAGTATGTAGTGTGATCGTTCTACTTGGGTGTGGAAGCGGAGGGAGCGGTTCCAATCCGAATCCGACGCCCACGCCGACTCCAACCGCAGTGGCACCCACCATTGCGACTTCAACCAGCAATGGCGCGCAGAATGGCGCTATGATCGTGAGCCTGGCAACCACTACGACCGGCGGCACCATCTACTACACGACCGATGGCAGCACGCCAACGGCTTCTTCAACCCAGTACATAGCGCCGTTCCTTCTGACGTCGAATGTGACGCTGAACGCAGTGACTGTGGCGTCCGGTGATAACAACAGCACTGTGACGACCCAAGCAGTCGCGGCGAATGTTCCGAGCGGGCAGGTGGCGTGGAGCGATGAGTTCTCGAACTCGACGGCCGCCAATGGGCAGCCTAATGCGTCCACATGGACATACGACGTTGGGTTTCAGTGCTGTGGGAATGACGAGCAGGAAACCTATTGCGCCTGGGGCTCGACCACGGGCCCCTGCAATCCAGCGAGCCCAAATGCCTATATCGCACCGGGCGGCGGCCTGCACATCGTGGCCATGCAGCCGTCAGCCGGGGTATACACCTCGGCGCGCCTTAAGACCCAAGGGTTGTTCAGCTTCCAGTACGGGAGAATCGAGGCGCAACTGCAGATACCGGAGTCACAGGGAATGTGGCCGGCATTCTGGCTGCTGGGGAACAACATTTCGACCATCAATTGGCCGGCCTGCGGTGAGGCTGATGTGATGGAACACATTGACGGAGCCGAACCACCTGCGTCTGCGGGCGGGCAGTCACTGGGCTACGACTGGATCGCCGGCTCGGTGCACGGCGGCAGCAGCAGCAACGAATTGAACGGTAGTATGACCTACCATCCCAGCGGATACTCGGCGGCGGGCGTTCACACCTACGGCATGATTTGGACCAAGGGACAAATCCAGTATTACGTAGACGATCCGACGAAGCCCTACGCGACATACAACACCACCAACGGCAGTTTCAGCGCGACAACGTGGCCGTTTGACCAGGGGCCGATGTTCATTATTCTGAACCTTGCCGTGGGCGGAAGCTGGCCGGGGAACCCCGACGCGACGACGGTGTTTCCGAGCACGCTTGGAGTGGGTTACGTGAGGATTTACGCCAACTGAGGTTTGACGATTGCCGTTCGGTCGGTACTTTTCGATCCCACCCTAGCGACAAAGACAAAGACGTCGCGAGGGTGGGGCACCCGGATGGTTCAGGTTGAGAACAGGGCGGGAGGGCCAAACGGTGCTCCCGTTTCACTTTGATTCCGCGACGGTTCAGGGCGGGTCTGGCACCGTTGGCTGGAAAGAGGGTTGCGCGGCATTTTTCGGTGTGTTACAACAAAAACATTCAAGCCTGTTCTCTTGGACAGGCCTGAGTTTCATGCAGAGTGGCTGAGGGACGAGCCCAGTGACGCCACGACAACCTGCCCGCGCAAAACGGGAGTATGGTGTCAACTCTTGCCCGGAGACGGGGAACATGAGATTCGGGGGTCGCTTCAGCACTCTTTGCTTTGGCGGCTCGCACGGTTATTCGAGTCAATTTCACGTTCGCTCTCATCTGAGCCAGTCACTTGCTCGTAGCTTCAGGTCACTCGTGTCGATGCGAGGGACTCTTGACGACTGCTGCCTACGAACTGCGATGCCGGGAATGCGGACAATCCTATGGGATCCAGCCGCTTTCGATTTGCGACGAATGTTTTTCTCCGCTTGAGATCGTGTTTGACCTTGAGGCTGCGCGGAGCCGTTTTACCCGCGAGGCTATTGCGCAGGGACCGCTGAACATGTGGCGCTATCGAGCGCTGCTTCCAATTCCAGAGAACTACGACCCGCAGACCCCGGCAGGGCTTACGCCGCTGATGAAAGCTCCGCGGCTGGGTGCGAGGATCGGGGCGAGCAATCTTTACATCAAGAACGATGCCGTTTGCCTGCCGACGCTCAGCTTCAAGGATCGCGTGGTGGCGGTGGCGCTGGCTAACGCTCAGGGCTTTGGGTTTGACACTGTGGGATGCTCATCGACTGGGAATCTGGCGAACGCCGTTGCAGCGCAGGCGGCGCGATTGGGACTGAAGACGTTCATTCTGGTGCCTTCCGATTTGGAGCCGGCCAAGATTCTGAATACACAGGTGTATGGCGCTACGCTAGTGCGGGTGGATGGGAACTACGACCACGTCAACCGGCTTTCGTCGCAGATCGCAGATCGCTACAACTGGGGCTTTGTGAACGTGAATCTGCGGCCTTACTACGCCGAGGGGTCAAAGACGGTGGGATTCGAGATTGCGGAACAACTTGGCTGGAAGCTGCCCGACAACATCGTTTGCCCGATGGCTGGCGGGTCGCTGATTACCAAGATCAAGAAGGCCTTTTCAGAGTTGGTGGCGCTGGGGCTGGTGGAAGAGAAGCAGGTCAAGTTCTTTGGGGCACAGGCAACCGGATGTTCGCCGATTTCGACCGCGGTGAAGAACAACACCGAGACGATTGAGCCGCAGCGGCCAAACACGATTGCGCGCTCGCTGGCGATTGGGAACCCGGCCGATGGTTCTTATGCTTCGCGGGCGATTCGTGCTTCGGGCGGGTGGGCCGAGGATGTGTCGGATGTGGAGATTGTTTCGGCCATTCAGGAGTTGGCGGAGACCGAGGGCGTGTTTGCGGAGACGGCCGGCGGCGTGACTACGGCGGTTACGGCGCGGCTTTACGCACATGGCCGCATCCAGCCAAATGAGTTGACCGTTACCTGCATCACCGGGAACGGCCTGAAGACGACAGATTGCCTACAAGGCGCTTATGAGCAGGAGCGGGCGATTCGGCCGCGGCTCAGCGACTTTGAGGCCTATGTGGAAGAACGTAGTTCAATAAGCCAGGCACTTGCCCTGGCAGGAGAAAGCAATGTCCGTTAGGGTTCTGCTGCCGAATGCGTTTCAAAAGCACACCAACAACGTAAGGGAAATCACATCGAACGCAGCGAACCTGCCGGAGCTGATTACCGAAATCGAAGGTCTTTTTCCAGCGTTGCGCCAGCATTTGCGCGGCGAGGATGGGCAGATCCGCCGCTTCATCAACTTCTATGTGAACGAGGAAGATATTCGGTTCCTGGGCAATGAGAAGTACGCGTTCCAGGACGGCGATGAAGTTCTGGTGATCCCGTCGATTGCGGGGGGTTGATGGGGGCGGACAAGACGAGACTGATGCGGTAGGTTTTAGGCCGGACGCCGCCGAAGAAAAGGCGAAGGGTGAAGTCCCGACCTTTTTCAGGGTTGCGGAGGGCGGGCGTTTATCTTTGCGGTTCAGCGAAGATATTTGCATCGTGTTTGCATCTGGTTGACAGTCCCTTTACAATTTGCGGCGGATACTAAACCAGTGATACCGCAAGCTGGGTTCAAAGTTCCTCTGAAACTCGCGCTGCATTCCATCCCCGTGGTGGAGCTTGCGCTCCCCACCTACACCCCACATTTGTCCCTGCCGGCGGCACCGCCGAAACCGCATATTCATGCGGAGGTGGGGCGCTATCGTTTGCGGATGGCGCAAAGCGCGGAAGATCGCCTGGCGGCGTGCAGGTTGCGGTTCAAGGTTTTCAATATTGAGCTGGGCGAAGGGCTGGAGAGCAGCTACCAGACGGGGATCGATACCGACCGATTTGATGCCGTCTGCGAGCATCTTCTGGTGGAAGACAAGCAGGAAAACAACCCTTCAAAGCGCGTAGTGGGGACGTATCGTATGCAGTCGGGAGCGACCGCGGCGAAGAACCTGGGCTACTACTCGGAGCAGGAGTTCAGCTTTGCGCCTTATGAGGCGCTGCGTTCGGGGATTCTTGAGCTTGGCCGAGCCTCGATCGACCGCGAACATCGCACGCCCGAGGTGCTTACGCTGTTGTGGCGGGGTATCGCGCAGTATGCTACAGACATGGGGCTGCGTTATCTTGTCGGTTGTTCGTCGATCAACTCCAAGGATCCTGCCGAGGGCTGGCAGATGTATCGCCAACTGGAGCAGTACCGGGTTTTGCCGGAGTACGAGACACAGCCGACCGAGGCATATGCGTGTCCCATCGAGCCAGAGGGCGCGCATGCACAGCCAGCGCCCTTGTTGAAGGATGGGGAGGGGCTGGAGGCTTCGCAGGCCAAGGCTCCGAAGGTTCCCAAGCTTCTGCGGACGTACCTGACGATCGGATGCCGCATCGGCGGGCCGCCGGCCTGGGACCGTGAGTTTGGCACGATTGATTTCCTCACCTTGCTCGATCTCAAGATGGTTTCAGCCTCGGCGCGCAACCGCTTCCTGGCTCCATTGACGCAGTGAGTCTGCGCGGCGCGCGGCGTGCTGTGACGCTGGCGCTGGCCCTGATCTACAGCTTGTTTTGTTTCTGGCGTCTGCGGCTGAGCGGGCGCGACAGCCTGGAGCGCCGTGCGCAATGGCAGCATGAGGCGGCGCTGCGGGTGATGCGTGCGTTCGGAATCCAACTGAGAGTCACGGGCAGCTTACCGCAGGGCGGGCTGTTGGTAGCCAATCACCTGAGCTACCTGGATATTGTTACCTTTTCTGCCGCATTGCCGGTGTTCATGGTTTCGAAGGTGGAGATTGGCAGTTGGCCGTTTTTTGGTACATTGGCGCGGGCGGGTGGTGCTCTGTTTGTGGACCGCTCGAGCCGGGCGAGCGCGGAGGCCACAACTGAGCTGATTGCAGAGAGGCTTCGCGGAACGGTGCCAGTGCTCTTCTTCCCGGAAGGAACCAGTACCGACGGGAGCCAGGTGTTGCGCTTCCACTCGCGGTTCTTTATCCCTGCTGTGGATGCGGGGCTTCCGGTGACGGCGGCAGCGGTTCGATACATGGCGGAAGATGGAAGCCCGGAAAGCAACCTGTGCTGGTTTGGCGACACAGCATTTCTGCCACATCTGCTGAAGAATCTGGGTGGGCCGGACTTCTCCGCGGAGATTCGGTTTGGCGAGGCGCGCGTCTATGAGAACCGGCGCGTAGCTGCGCAACAGACTCACGATGACGTGGAAGCGATGCGCGGGACGGGTTTGGCAGGGGCGGAGTTGGTGGCGGAACAGGAGCCGGCCGAGCAGGAACCGGTGGCGTAGCCGCGAGTGATGCCAGAGTCGGGTGAGGACGGTGTCAGGCGGCGGTACTGATGGCGCCGGAGCGGCGAGCCTTGACGTCGCGCATGGGCGATTGGCCGAAGATGCGCCGATATTCGCGGTTGAATTGGCTTGGGCTTTCGTACCCGACTTCGAAGGCAGCGCTGGCAGCATCGAGACCATCTGCGATCATGCGTATGCGTGCGACGTGGAGGCGCAGGCGCTTCTGATACTGGAGCGGGCTCATGGCGGTGAGGGAGCGGAAGTGATGATGGAATGTGGAGACGCCCATCTGTGCGACGGAGGCAAGTTCTTCGACGCGCAGGGGCTTGGCGTAGTTGGTCTTGAGCCAACTCACTGCCTTTGCAGTGCGGTTGCTTTGCTCGCCGAGGGTGGCGATGGCACGCAAGTGGCGGCCAAGTGGGCTGCGCAGGACGCGGTAGATAATTTCGCGTTGCATGAGGCCAGAGAGGAACGGGATATCGCGGGGTGCGTCGAGCAGGTCGAGTAGCCGGCAGCAAGCGGTGAGGAGTTCGGGTGGGGTTTGACCGACGGCCAGGCCGTGCGCACCGAGAGAGGACTCGGGGGTGAGAAACTCCTCCTGGCTGAGGATCTCGCGGACTGCGGGCATCTCGAGCTTGAGGGCCAGAGCGAGGAAAGGCTCGCTCTTTGATGCCTTTGTGAATTGACCGACTACCGGCAGATCGATTGACGTCAAAAGGAATTTTGAACGGTCGCACACATGGGTGACGCCGCCGACGGTGATGCGTTTTTCGCCCTGAGCGAAGACGACTAGTTCAGGCTCGTAGGCGGCGGAATAACACTCTGTGGTCGCGCTCCTGCGGGAGAGGCCGAGGCCCGGCACGGCGGTGCGAGCCAAGCCTTCTGAGGGGATGTGAGCGGCGATCTTTCGTGCCAGATCGGCCCGCAACTTCTCGACCTCGGCCGGTGTTTCCTTCCCGGCGTTCTTCTGTTTCAGCATCTTGAATCCCCACGATTCCTACAGATTCAGGCTAACGCGAGTTTGGGCAATGGTGCGCGAAAAAAATCAATGATCGACAGGAATAGGCAATCAATGGGAAGGATCGGGATACCGCTTTGAGCGCAATCGTCCATAGGATCGGAATTGCGGAGATGGCCGAGAAAGCCAAGAGGAGAATTCGATGTACAACGCAAAGGCATATTCAGTTTCCAGTGCAACCTCGCCGTTTGAATCCACTGTGATCGCGCGGCGCGATCCCACAGAGCACGATGTTCAGATCGAGATTCTCTTTTGCGGCATCTGCCACTCCGATCTGCACCAAGCGCGCAACGAGTGGAGCGGGATGATGCCAACCGTCTATCCCTGCGTTCCCGGCCATGAGATTGTGGGCCGTGTGACGCGGGTCGGCTCCGCAGTGACGAAGTTCAAGGCCGGCGACCTGGCCGCGGTGGGCTGCCTGGTGGACTCGGACGGCACTTGCCCGGAGTGTAAAGCAGGATTTGAGCAGTTCTGCCCCAACATGACGCTGACTTACAACTTTCCGGACAAGCACACAGGCGGCGTGACGTATGGCGGGTACTCCGACAGCGTGGTGGTGAACGAGCGGTTTGTACTGAGCGTTTCCAAGAACCTTGATCTGGCGGGAACCGCGCCACTGTTGTGCGCGCGAATAACGACGTACTCGCCGCTGCGCCATTGGGGCGTGACGAAGGGCAAGAAGGTGGGTGTTGTCGGTCTGGGCGGACTTGGACATATGGGCGTCAAGTTTGCTCATGCGTTCGGAGCGCACACGGTTGTGTTCACGACGTCACCGAACAAGAAGGAGGATGCACTGCGCCTCGGCGCCGATGAGGTAGTGGTCTCGCGCAATGCCGACGAGATGGCCAAGCACGCGGGCAGTTTTGATTTCATCCTTGATGCGGTGGCAGCCGAGCATGACATCAACGCTTATATCCAACTCTTGAAGCGCGATGGGAACATTACGATGGTGGGCGCGCCGGAGAAGCCTCTGTCGGTCTCAGTGTTCGGGCTCATTTTTGCGCGGCGGAGCTTTTCCGGGTCGCTGATTGGTGGCATTGCGGAGACGCAAGAGATGCTCGATTTCTGTGGGGAGCACAACATCACATCGGATGTGGAGGTGATCCCGATCCAGAAGATCAACGAGGCATACGAGCGGTTAGCCCGGTCGGATGTGAAGTATCGCTTTTCGATCGACATGGCTTCGCTGAAATCGGAGTAACAACTGAGCGGCCCGGGCTCGATTCGATTGAGAGTGGTCCGCTCCTAACGCAGAACTGCACATGAGGCGGGAGAGACAAATGCAAAAGCGCATGTTGGGAAAGAGTGGACTTGAGGTTTCAGCATTAGGACTTGGATGCATGGGGATGACGTTTTCGTACAGCCCGTTTCCGGAACGGAGCGCGTCGATTGCTCTGCTGCGGGCAGCGGTGGAGCGTGGCGTGACGTTCTTTGATACCGCCGAAGTGTATGGCCCGTTTAACAACGAAGAGCTGGTTGGCGAGGGCCTGGCACCATTTCGCGACAAGGTGGTCATCGCCACGAAGTTCGGATTTGACATCAACGATGATGGGACCCATGGAGGCAGAGGCACAGACAGTAGTCCCGCGCGCATCCGCAAGGCCTGCGATGGCTCGCTCAAGCGACTTGGCGTGGATGTGATTGATCTTTTCTACCAGCATCGAGTGGACACCAAGGTGCCAATTGAAGATGTGGCCGGCACTGTGAAGGACCTGATCGCAGAAGGCAAGGTGAAGCACTTTGGGATGTCAGAAGCAGGCGCACAGACCATCCGCCGGGCTCATGCCGTGCAGCCAGTGGCGGCATTACAGAGTGAGTATTCACTGTGGTATCGGAAGCCCGAGGAGGAGATCCTTCCCACGCTGGAAGAGCTCGGCATTGGCTTTGTTCCGTTCAGCCCTCTGGGCAAGGGCTTTCTGACTGGGAAGATGGACGAGAACGCGACGTTTGACAAGACGGATATTCGCAGCAGCATTCCGCGATTTACGCCGGAGGCGAGGAAGGCGAACCATGCGCTGGTTGAGCTAATGGGAACTATCGGCAAGCAGATTGACGCGACGCCGGCGCAGATTGCCCTGGCGTGGCTGCTGGCGCAAAAGCCGTGGATTGTGCCGATTCCGGGAACCACGAAACTGCAACGGTTGGAAGAGAACCTGGGCGCGGCGGAGATCGAGCTGGGTGCGGAAGAATTGCACAAGATTACCGAGGCAGCCGAGCAGGTGAGGATCGAAGGGGCGCGGTATCCGGAGAACATCGAGAAGGGCACCGGGCTGTAGATCGCATTGCGATGGGCGGACGGACTCAAGCGCGCTCACCGATTACCTTTGCAGGAACAGGGAGGAAAGCTGTGCAGAAGCGTAAGTTGGGCAACAGCGGATTGGAAGTGTCGGCGATTGGACACGGGTGCATGCGGATGAGCGCGGGTCATGGCAAAGTGCCTGGGACCAAAGAGGAGATGATTGCGGTGCTGCGGGGAGCGGTTGAGCGCGGGATCAACTTTTTCGATACGGCGCAGGTGTATGGACCGTTTGTGAATGAAGAGCTGGTGGGAGAGGCGCTGGCCCCGGTGCGGAACCAGGTGGTGATTGCGACGAAGTTCGGATTCCAGTTCGACTCGACGAATGATCCGCATCCAAATGGGCTGAATAGCCGGCCAGAGTACATTCGGCAGGGTGTTGAGGGATCATTGAAGCGGCTTCGGGTGGAGACGATCGATCTGCTCTATCAGCACCGTGTTGATCCGGAGGTGCCAATCGAAGATGTGGCTGGAACGGTGAAGGATCTGATCGCGCAAGGGAAAGTTAAGCATTTCGGCTTGTCGGAGGCAGGTGCGCAGACGATTCGGCGGGGGCATGCGGTTCAGCCGGTTGCCGCGCTGGAAAGTGAATACTCGCTGTGGTGGAAGCGGCCGGAAGAGGAGATATTGCCCTTGCTCGACGAACTCGGCATCGGGTTTGTTGCGTACAGTCCGCTGGGCAAGGGGTTTCTGGCTGGGTCGGTGACGGCGGAGACACAGTTTGACGCGGAGGATAATCGTGGAAGTTTTCCGCGGTTCTCGGCTGAAGCACTGAAGGCAAATCGGCCATTGGCGGAGGTGATTGCGGGCTTCGCAGCGACGAAGCGGGTGACTGCGGCGCAGATCGCGCTGGCGTGGCTGCTGGCGCAGAGGCCGTGGATTGTGCCGATTCCGGGGACGACGAAGATGGAGCGGGTGGAGGAGAACATTGCCGCGGCGGAAGTTGAGCTGAGCGCGGATGATCTGAGAGAACTTGAGACGGCAACCGCATCGATCAGGGTCCATGGAGATCGCTATACGGCAGCGTCGGAGAAAATGACCAACCGGTAATGGGTTTTGGCAGTCACTGCAGGATCAAGCTTCGCGACTGGAAGACACGAGAACGCGATTGAGAGGATGGAGCATATGGAGATCAAGAGAGTTGGAACAGAGCCATCGGCAAAGGGACCATCGGATTGGTTTACCGGAACGGTTCGAATCGATCCGCTCTTTCAGGCGCCAGATCCTGCACGCGTTGCCGGGGCGCATGTGACCTTTGAGCCGGGGGCGCGGACGGCCTGGCACACGCATCCGCTGGGGCAGACGCTGATTGTGACGTCAGGGTGCGGGCGGGTGCAGCGCTTTGGAGGGCCGATCGAAGAGATCAGGCCGGGAGACGTGGTCTGGTTTTCGCCGGGCGAGAAGCACTGGCACGGGGCTGCGCCAACGACCGCGATGACGCATATCGCGATCCAGGAGAGGCTCGACGGGAAGGTTGTGGATTGGATGGAGCAGGTGAGCGCGGAACAGTACGGGGGGTAGGGATTGTTCACAGCGGAATTGGACCGAGTGTTCGGTGTCTGAGGCTCGCTTAAGGTGAACCAAAAGCAACCGCAGATCCTTCGACTCACCACCCCCAGGCTGAAGAGTACGCCTGGGGCCCCGTTCGCTCAGGATGACAGCTTTCATCATTTTGCCAATTACAGAGAAGGGCGGCTACGGGGTGGCTGGTTTGGCGGTGGAACCGCGGAGGACCAGGCTGGTGGAGACGAGAAACTCGCGCTGCATCTTTGGATCGCGGGGGTTTTCGGCTTGCTGACGTAGCGCCTCAAAGGCGGCACGGGCAAGGTCGGCGCGCGAGAGGCGGATGGTGGTGAGCGGTGGAAGCGTGAACTCGGCAAAATCGATGTCGTCGAGGCCGACGACGCTGAGATCCTGGGGGACGCGCAGGCCATCCATGTAGGCGGCGCGCAGGACACCGATGGCGGTCATGTCGTTGGAGCAGACGACGGCGGTGGGGCGCGATTGAAGAGCCTGCAATTGTGCGAAGCCGGAAACGCCGCCTTTCAGGGTGTGGTCGCACTCGATGACCCATTTCTTATCGACGGGCATAGCCAGGCTCTGCATTGCAGCGCGAAAGTCGTTTTCACGGGTGACGGCGGAGTGGAGCTTGTGGGGCCCAGCGAGGAAGGCGATGCGGCGGTGACCGAGATCGACGAGGTGATCGATAGCCGAACGGATACCGGTAGAGTAGTCGAGCAGGATAGTGCTGGTTTTGGGTGAATCGAGGCGGAACTCAGCCAGAACGATGGGTATGTCGTGGTGGGCAAGTTGATCGAGTACAGGCTCTTCTTCGCCGAAGGTGAGTACGGCAACGCCTTCGACCTTCCGTTCGAGCATGCGGCGCACACATGCGGTGAGGGTGACGGGATCGCTATTGGAGGAGCTGACCAGGATCTCGTAGCCGTGGGCGACAGCGATCTCTTCAAAGCTCTGGATAAGTTCAGGGAAGAAGGGATTGGTGATGTTTTCGACGATGATGCCGAGGATGCGGCTGCGGCCGGAGACGAGGCTTCGCGCATGGGTGTTGGGGAAGTACTTGAGTTGATCGATGGCCTGCCAGACGCGCTGGCTGAGCCGATCGCTTACTGCCGGGGAGCCGTTGATGGTGCGGGAGACGGTGGCGATGGAGACTTTTGCCAATGCGGCAACGGAGCGGATATCCGGGGTTTTGGGGGTGGTGCTGCGTTTTGCTTTTCGAACCACGAATCGATCCTCGTTCCTGCAAATCTGGAGCGTTTTCGGGGAGTGATGAGAGTGGATAAGCTCGCCTGCCCGAAAAGGAGTCCAATTGACGCAGGAGTCCTGGTCAGGTTGGAGTGTGAAAGCAATGTTACCGCATTGAGGGATGTTGTTGGCAGCGCCGCCGAGTGTTTGCTGTGGAAGTTTCTAACTCCGCGTTCCAGTTACTGGAGCTAGGTTTTTTCGGCGATGAACAGACGCAGGTCGCGGAGGTTCTGGCCGGTAGGTCCTGTAACTACGGAGTCGCCAAGGGCTGTGATGAGGGGGCAGGCATTGAAAGCAGCCAAAGAAGCCTCAGGATCGTAGCCAAAGGCCTTTGCACGGGCCCCGGTGGTGACGTCGACAATGGCTCCAGCCGAGCGGGTATTCCCGTCGATGCCGTCGGACCCGGCGCTGAGCACGGTAAGCCGCTCATGGGGATAAATTGCGAGATCAAGCGCACATTGCAGTGCGAACTGCTGGTTGCGGCCGCCGGCTCCGGGTGTGCGGTCCATGGCGACGGTGACCTCGCCGACGGAGATGAGGCACAGCCGGTCGTGGTTAACGCGGAGGGAATGGAAACGGTCGAGCAGGTAGCGAGCGGCTTCGGCGTAGTCCCAATCGTCGCAACTGTTGTCGACGGCGACGAAATATCCGGACCTGGCGGCGAGCGCGCGGGCGTTTTCAACCAGGTCGTGGCTGGAAAGCAGGATCTCGAATACCGAGTCGCGAAAGGGCTCGTCTTCGCCGGTCATGGTGGCTGGAGACAGCAGTTTACGCGATATTGTGAAATCGGCTTTGCGTGGGAAAAAACCAGGCAGCAAGCTCTTGTTGCCCGGGGACTCGGGCAGGTCTTCGCGCTCGAAGAAGCGGTTGACGGAGGCAGGGAACTTTTCGTTGAGGTTATAGCGCTCGATGAGCTCGCGGACTTCGCTGACGGTGGAATGGTCGGGAGAGGTAGGCCCTGAGGAGAGTGCGTCGAGGGTGCGGAGGGGGACATCCGGGACAAGCAGGCTCACCTTCTGCGCTTCGGGAGCGACGATGGCCAGTCGGCCGCCTTTGACAGCGGAGAAGTGCTTGCGCAGAGTGTTGATCTCGTTGATGGGCGCGCCGCA
>Ga0302270_10000075_pt1 | contig 99886 bp, 79 predicted proteins | sample III_Bog_E2_3_FD_198773 | JGI IMG/M metagenome (GOLD analysis project Ga0302270, IMG submission 198773) | Peat permafrost microbial communities from Stordalen Mire near Abisko, Sweden - III_Bog_E2_3 | ecosystem: Environmental > Terrestrial > Soil > Wetlands > Peat | place: Sweden: Abisko... | reverse complement strand
GTCCTCGTGGACGCGAAGCCCCAGTGTGTGGACTCTAGGGGGCGCGGATGCGCCCGCCCGGCGTCTGAGGGCAGCCTTGATGAGTCACCATCAAGGCCCGATGGTATCCGGCGGCGACCGCCGCCGCGCGCCCCATGGCGCGAAGCCAAGGGCGCGGATGCGCCCGCCCGGCGTCTGAGGGCACCCTTGATGAGTCAACGTCCAAGGCCATTGGTATCAGACCGGCACTGTGTGGTTGCCACGAACTCCCGGCTTTACGAGGTCAGGCGCTCCAGGGCGCTATCCTGGGACAGTTCCAGGCGCTCTCCGGTGGCGCGGTTCTTGAGTTCGACGGTTCCGGCTTTCAGGCCGCGCGGGCCGACCACAAGCTGCCAAGGCAGGCCGATCAGGTCCATGTCGGCGAATTTGACGCCGGGCCGTTCCTCGCGGTCATCGTAAAGCACCTCGACCTGAGCGGTGCGGAGGACGTCGTAAAGGTCGGCGCACACCTTGTCGCAGGCGGCATCTCCCGACTTCAGGTTGATCAGGCCGACCTTAAACGGAGCCACGCTTTCGGGCCAGATGATGCCGGCGTCGTCGTGGCTGGCCTCGATCACCGCCGCAACCAAGCGGGACACGCCGATGCCGTAAGACCCCATCTCCAGCGTCACCGGATTACCGTCAGGACCGGCGACCACTGCGCCCAGCGGCTTGGAGTATTTGGTTCCGAAGTAGAAAATATGTCCAACTTCGATGCCGCGTGCGGTAACCAACTGTTCGGCAGGCAGCGGGCAGGTGTCGGGATTGTGCTTTTCTTCGGTGGCGGCGTAGATGCCGGTGGCGTCGGCGAAAAAGGGCTCCAAATCCTGGTCATAGGCCGGAGCCGAAGCCAGCACGTCCCATTCCACCCAACGGCGGTCACAAAACACCGCGCTTTCGCCGGTATCGGCCAGAATGATGAATTCATGGCTCATGTCGCCGCCGATGGGGCCGCTGTCGGCCTTCATCGGGATGGCACGAATTCCCATCCGGGCAAAGGTCCGCAGGTAGGCCAGGAACATCTTTTGATACGCTCGCTTGGCTCCGGCAAAATCCAGATCAAAGGAATAGGCATCCTTCATCAGGAATTCACGCCCGCGCATAACCCCGAAACGAGGCCGAATTTCGTCCCGGAATTTCCACTGGATGTTGTAAAGCGTGCGGGGCAGGTCGCGATAGCTCTTGAGCGTTCCTTTGACGATGTCGGTGATGACCTCTTCGGCGGTCGGCCCGTAAAGCATTTCGCGGTCGTGACGGTCACGGATGCGCAGCATCTCCTTGCCGTAATCCTCGTAACGGCCAGATGCCCGCCACAACTCGGCGGATTGGACGGTCGGCATCAACAGCTCCACCGCTCCGGCAGCGTCCTGTTCCGAACGCACGATCTGCTCGATCTTGCGCAAGACCCGGTGCCCCAGTGGTAGCCAGGCGTAAATGCCGGCGCTGGTCTGGCGAATCATACCGGCCCGCAGCATTAACCGATGGGACAGAATCTGCGCCTCGGTCGGGGTGTCCTTGAGCGTTGGCAGGAAATAGGCGGAGAGGCGCATAGGAGGAATCTCGACTGAACAAGGGGGGTACGGACGCAGCGACTTTAGGGAAAGGCGGTGTGAGTGTCCAGGATACCGCGCGCTTTTCCCGAGCCTCCGCGTCCTATGGCTTCGCGCGCATGCCCGAATGGGCGTGCGGCGGTTGCGAGGGGGCGCCGGTTGGCCTAGTTTCGCGTTGGCAGGGGTTTTTCTCCAAACCCCTGCTGTGTCTGCCCAACTTTCCCTCTTTCTCCGACCGGACGCGGTGACATGCTGGCTTTGGGTCCGATCGCTTTTGCCGTGCCCTGGGTGCTGGGCGCCGTGCTGTTGTTGCCGGTGGTGTGGTGGCTGTTGCGCCTGACGCCGCCAGCTCCTCGGCGGGTGCGGTTTCCGGCGGTGCGTCTGTTGCACGGGTTGATCGCGCGGGAGGAAACGCCGGCGCACACGCCGCCTTGGTTGCTGTTGCTGCGGCTGATCATCGGGGCCTTGGTGATCGTGGCGCTGGCCGAGCCGGTGCTCCATTCCGATGCGCCCTTGCCGGGTACCGGGCCGATCTTGCTGGTGATCGACAATGGGTGGAGCGCCGCTCGCGATTGGCCGGCCCGTCAACAGATGATGGCCGATGTGCTGACCAGGGCCGAGCGTCAGAGCCGTTTGGTGGTGGTCGCCGCCACCGCGCCGATGGCGGCGCCCGGAAACGGCAGTGACCAGGGACGTGACCAGGGAGGGGCAAAGCCGCAGGTGATCGGGCCGATGGCGGTTGCCGAGGCCCGGCGGCTGGTGCAGGGATTGGAGCCGCAGCCTTGGCCCGAGGATCGGGCGGCGACACTGGCCGCCCTGAAGACGATGCGGCTGAGGGGTACGATTTCTTCCGTGTGGTTGAGCAATGGTCTGGAGGATAACGGAGCGGCCCCGCTGGTCGATTTTTTGAACCGATTGGGTGGTTTACGCGTGGCGGTGCCAGAGCCATTGCCGGATCTGCTGCGGCCTCCGGTAATCGAAGGAGAGGCTCTGACGGCGCGTCTGATTCGGGCGGCCCCAGGGCCGGAACGGGCGGTGGCGGTGCAGCTCTCGGCGGGAGATGGCCGCCCCCTAGCCGAAGAGACCGCCACTTTTGCCGCCAACGTCACAACGGCCTCGGTACGTTTCACCCTGCCGTTGGAGTTGCGCAATCAAGCCGCAAGGATCAGTCTTCAAGGGCAGGCGACGGTTGCGGCAACGGTGCTGCTGGATGAGCGGTGGCGGCGGAAGCCGGTGGGTTTGGTGACGGGCCGTCAGGGCGACGAGTCCCAGCCCTTGTTGAGTGATTTTTACTACCTAGACCGGGCCTTGGCGCCCACCAGCGAAATTCGGCGCGGCAGTCTTTCGGAGCTGTTGGCCGAATCCGTTTCGGTGCTGATCCTGCCTGATATCAAGGTGCTGGACGGTGACGAGGCCCGGATGCTAGGCGCATGGGTGGCTCATGGCGGCCTATTGCTGCGCTTTGCCGGGCCGCATCTGGCCCATGATCCTGATTCTCTTCTGCCGGTGCGGCTTCGGGCCGGAGACCGAGCCTTAGGCGGGGCGCTGTCTTGGTCCAAGCCGCTGCCGTTGGCGCCTTTCGATCCGGGCTCGCCCTTTGCCGGTTTGACTCTGCCGGCGGATGTCACCGTCGAGCGTCAGGTGTTGGCCGAGCCCACCGTCGATCTGGGCGATCATACCTGGGCACGCTTAAGCGACGGCACGCCCCTGGTGACGGCGGCCCGGCGCGGCCAGGGCTCCATCGTGCTGGTCCACACCACCGCCGGTCCCGATTGGTCCAATTTGGCGCTGTCGGGGCTGTTTGTGGACATGCTGCGGCGGGTGGTGGCGCTGGGAACCGGGCTTGACGGTGGCGGGCAGAGTCAGGCATTGGCGCCACTGGCTCCCTTGACCCTGTTAGATGGGTTGGGGCGGTTGGGTGAACCGCCAGCGACCGCACTGCCGATCTTGGCGAATGCCTTTGCCGGGACGCGGGTTGGGCCAGACCACCCGCCGGGCTTTTACGGTGTAACCGAAACCCGCCGCGCTTTGAATCTAACCGCCAGCCTTGAGTCCCTGGCACCGCTGGCGTTGCCGTCGTTCGGTGTGACCGTCACCGGCTATGCTCTAACCGGCGAGCAGGCCTTGAAGCCGGTGTTGTTGATGGCGGCTTTCGTTTTGGGGCTGTTGGATCTGGGGGTGGCTTTGGCGCTACGCGGTCTTCTGATCCCGGCGGCCTATGGCAACGACCCATCGCCAACCTCTGACCACGACGGCGGCCGCGTGTTCTCGTGGACGCGAAGCCAAGGGCGCGGACGCGCCGGGAGACTCCGGGGGCTGTGGTTGCTGGCGGGGTTGTCATTATCGTTGCTGTTGCCGTTGTCGTTCGTTCCGGCGTGGGCAGCGGCGGATGACGAGGCCGCCGGGCGGGCCACCGCCAAAACTTGGCTGGCATATGTGGTGACCGGCGATGCAGGCCTGGATCAGACCAGCCGGGCCGGTCTCGAGGGGTTGTCGCGGGTGCTGATCCGGCGGACTTCGGTGGATGTTGGCGGCGTAGCGGCGGTCTCCCCGGAAACCGACGAGCTGGCGTTTTTTCCGCTGCTTTATTGGCCGGTGCCGGCGGCTCCGGTCGGGTTGTCAGAGGCGGCTCGCCGCCGGATCAATGACTATCTGCATCATGGCGGCACCATTCTGTTCGACAGTCGGGATGACCAGGGCATGGGGGCTCCGGCGCTACGGGCGGTGACGGCGGGGTTGGATTTACCCCCCCTGACGCCGCTACCCTCAAATCACGTCCTGACCCGCTCGTTCTATCTGCTCCAGGACTTTCCCGGACGCACCGACGGCGGCGACGTCTGGGTTGAGGCACGGGAGGATCGGCGGTTGGATGGCGTATCGTCGGTGATCGTTGGCGAGAATGACTGGGCTGCGGCCTGGGCGGTGGATGCACAGGGGCAACCTTTGTATGCCACGGTTCCCGGCGGCGAGACTCAACGCGAAATGGCCTATCGTTTTGGTGTCAATTTGGTGATGTACGCCCTGACTGGCAATTACAAAGCCGATCAGGTTCATGTGCCAGCGATTTTGCGAAGGATCGGGCAATGACCACGCTGGCTTTGACTCCGTTGTTGCCCTGGCCGATGTTGGCGCCGGTCCTGGTTCTGGCTTTGGTGCTGGTGGGATATGCCTTTTTTCGTCGGTCGCGGGGGGCTTGGTGGCGACTGGCCGGATTTTCTATGCTGGCCCTGGCGTTGGCCAACCCGTCGATGGTTTCGGAAAAGCGCGCACCGATTCGGGATGTCGCGACCGTGGTGGTGGACCAGTCCCCCAGTCAGGCGCTGGGGGACCGTACCGCCCGCACCGAGCGGGCTTTGGCGGAGTTGCGGACCAAGCTGGGGGCGCTGCCTGATCTCGATCTGCGGGTGGTGCGGGTCGGCGGGCTGGGAGATGGTTCTGGGGCGGGAGCCGTCACCGAAACCCGGTTGTTCGAGGCGTTGGATCGGGCGGTGGCCGATGTGCCGCCGGGCCGTCGGGCCGGAGCGATTCTGATCACTGACGGTCAGGTTCATGACATTCCCACCGATCCCAAGGCGGCTTTGGCCTATGGCCCGGTTCACACTCTGTTGAGCGGCGATCATGACGAGGCCGATCGGCGGTTGGAGATCGTCGAGGCGCCGTCCTTCGGTTTGGTTGGCAAGTCGGTGACGCTAACCTATCGGGTTGACGACCAACCCAAACCGCAATCGGCCATGGCGCTCGTGACGGTGCGTCAGGACGGTGGGCCGCCACGCCGGTTGGCGGTTCCGGTTGGGCGCGACGTGACTTTGGACGTGGCGTTGTCCCATGCGGGCCAAAATGTGCTTGAGCTGTCGGTGGAGCCGGCCCAACGGGAACTGACTTTGGCGAACAACCGGGCCGGGGTGGTGATCAATGCGGTGCGGGACCGCTTGAGGGTGCTGCTGGTTTCGGGCGAGCCCTACACCGGGGAGCGGACTTGGCGCAACATCCTGAAAGCCGATCCGGCGGTGGATCTGGTGCATTTCACCATTCTGCGTCCTCCAGAAAAGCAGGATGCCACACCGATTCGTGAATTGGCGTTGATTGCTTTTCCGATCCGGGAGCTGTTTGAGATCAAGCTGGCCGAGTTCGATTTGGTGATTTTTGACCGCTATCGCCAACGTGGCGTGCTGCCGCCTGCCTATCTCGACAACATCGCCCACTATGTCGATAACGGCGGCGCATTGCTCGAGGCCGGCGGTTTCGGCTTGGGCACGTCGTTGGGACTGCCGGGGACTGCGCTTGGCGATGTGCTGCCGGGTGAGCCGTCGGGGAGGGTGATTGACCAACCCTTCAAACCCACCGTCACACCTTTGGGTCGGCGTCATCCGGTGACCGCCGGTCTTCCCGGCGATGATCAGGCTGGTGGGCCGCCGGCTTGGGGCCGGTGGTTGCACCAGACCGAATTGACGGCGGTGCGTGGGACCGTGGTGATGACCGGCGCCCAGGAGAGGCCTTTGCTGATTTTGGACCGCGTTGGCAAGGGGCGGGTGGCGCAATTGGCTTCGGATCAGATTTGGCTGTGGTCTCGTGGCTTTGAAGGTGGCGGTCCCCAGGCCGAATTGCTGCGCCGACTGGCCCACTGGCTGATGAAAGAGCCTGAGTTGGAGGAAAATGATCTGCGGGCCTCGGTCGAAGGCAATCGGATCACCATTGAGCGCCGGAGTTTGCAGGAGGAGACCCGGCCCGTGCAGTGGGTTTCGCCTTCGGACGAAACGCAGACGGTGACGTTAAAGAGCGACGGAGCGGGCGCCGCGCGGGCCGTGGTGACGGCCCCTGAACCCGGTCTGTATCGTCTTTCGGATGGCGAGCATCAAGCGGTGGCGTTGGTTGGGGGCGTCGATGTGCCGGAATTGGATGACATGCGCACCACGCCGGATCGGCTGGCTGGCATTGCGCGAGCAACCGGAGGCGGCATTTTGTGGCTGGCTGACCTGGATCATCAAGCGGGCGGTTTGGTGGTTCGCCGCTCGCGCCCGGATCGGGACGCGTCTGGGCCGGGGTGGATCGGGTTGCGGGCCAACGGGGCCTCGGTGCTGGTTGGCGTCACCGACACGCCGCTATTGCCGTCGGTCCTGGTGCTGATCTTGGCGCTGGGGGCCTTCCTGGCGGCTTGGCGGCGCGAGGGGACTTGAGACCGGCGAAGCCGTGACAACGGACTTGCCGCCGGCCCTTGGGCTGCGCCCTGCACCCGCAAGGAAGCATAGCCTCCTTGACCTCAAGACGTTACGGAAGAAACGTCACGGGTTCAAAGGGCCGACCGGCCCTTTGCGGGTGTGGGCAGAGCCCACGAAAGGCGCCTATGGGGCCAATGCCCCCTTTTCATGCGTTGCTTTTAGCGTGTCGGCTTTATTTCCTGGCGATGTTGATGTTTTTCATGAGTTGGGCTTGGTCATCCAGGGCCGCGAGTTGCTGCTTGATCAGGTCGGTCTGACTGACCAAGCCGATCAGCTTACCATCATCCACCACCGGCACATGACGGATGCGGAACTTGGCCATCATCTCCATCATGTCTTCGACGCTGTCGGACGACTTACAGGTGCGGATGCTCCGGGTCATAATGTCTTGGACCTGGAGGGACAGGCCCTTGCCGCCCAAATCGCCGACGATGCGGATGATGTCGCGTTCCGACATGATTCCGACCATAGTGCCTTTGGCGTCCACCACGAGTAACGCGCCAAACTTGCGATCCCGCAGGACCTTGGCCGCCGCTTCGATACCGGCGGTTTGGAGGATGGTGACGACCTCGCTACCTTTGCTCGCGAGAATGTCAGAAAGGCGCATGGGACTGGTTCTCCTTGGCTATACTCTGGGTGATCATCGAGAGTGTGTGCGCCGCATGGGGCTTGAGACTTGAAGCGTAGAGCCCGGAGCGGTCGGCTTGGGCGACTGTCACCGTGGTTCAGGCTAAAGCGAGGCCATTGTAACACAAATGCAGCCATGTCGGGTGTCGGCGGTGGGGTGGGCGGGACGCGTGCCGGACGCAGATGACGCTGTAGGCATTCCTGCCATAATCCGAGGCCCAGCGGGAAGCCTTTGGTTATGTGTTTATTTCTTGCCGTGCGAATCCTCTGCATTTAGGGCCGGGCGGTCGGTGCGGCGTGGCCTCGCGGCACGCCGATACCATTCTGATCCCGTTTTGCTGCGCGGCTTTGGGGCCCGGCACCGGGGCCCGGACTGTCGACTCGGAGACATCAGGGCGTTCGGTGTTGCGCATGGGGCTAGAGAACCGTCATCAGCACTTCGCCGCTGCCTCGCCAAATCATCTCCAGAGCGACATAGAGGATGATGGCGACGCCGACATAAGCCAACCGAGGCCAACGCTGGAACAAGGGGGCAATGACTGATGAGGCCACCCCCATCAGCGCCACCGACAGTAACAGCCCAAAGATCAGCGCGATCGGATGGTCACGAGCGGCACCCGCTACCGCTAACACGTTATCAAGGGACATGGAAACGTCAGCGACGGCGATCTGCCCAATAGCCGCGTGCATGGATTTGGGAAGCGACGCATGAGTATCGTCATCGTCGTCACCGGCAGCCAAGTGCGCGCCATGAACCTGTTTTTGGGTTTGCCACGTTTCGCGGAACAATTTCCAGCAGACCCAGAGCAACAGAATGCCGCCAGCCAGGGTTAACCCGACCACCCCCAGCATTTTCATGGTAATCATGGAAAAGACGATCCGCAGCGCGACCGCTGCAACCATTCCCCAGAAGATCACCTTGATTCGTTGTTCGCGCGCAACACCCGCCGCCGCCATCCCGACGACAATGGCGTTGTCACCGGCTAGGACGATATCAATCAAGATGACTTGGGCTGCAGCCGTCAGTTCTGGGAGAAGGTCAAGGGTCAAGATGGCGCTCACCATATCGCAAAGGTCGCCCTGAAGGCGATCACAGCCCGGCCATCATAACCAACCCCTGATCATGACGCCACCTTGACGCTGGCCGGACGACCGGCGACAAGACGGGCTCGCGATGGCGGCTCCGCGCGCCCATGCGCGCGAAGCCAAGGGCGCGGATGCGCCCGCCCGGCGTCTGAGGGCCGCTTTAATGTGTCAACATTAAAGCTTAATGATGTGAGGGGATGAGTGGTGATGAAAAAGGTAGAACTTTTGATCGAGCGGATTTTGCTCGGATGCCGTTGGCTGTTGGTGGTGTTTTACGGCGGGCTCGCGGTTGGGCTTGGTGCCTATGCCATTAATTTCATAGATAAGGTTTGTAGCCTATGGACTCATGTTTTGGTGGTCAGCGAAAAAGAACTGTTACTCAACATGCTCGCCCTAATCGATGCGACTCTGGTGGCCGGTCTGACCGTTATGGTGATGATTTCTGGCTATGAAAATTTCGTCAGTCGGTTTGATGATGTGGAGAATGGCGGAGAAAAAGACTTGGCTTGGTTAGGCAAGCTCGATACCGGCGGGCTCAAGCTTAAATTGGCGGCTTCAATCGTGGCGATTTCGTCGATTGGCCTACTGGAAGTCTTTCTGAATATCGATAAACATTCTGAGGCCGAGGTTCGTTGGTCGGCGATTATCTACCTGATCTTTGTGGTCAGCGCCGTGCTATTGGGTTTGGCCGAACGTTTGCCAGTGATTTGGAAAGGCAATTCTCACGAATAAGACCGGCCAGCCCTAACAATGATACCATCGGGCCTTGATGGTGACTTATCAAGGCTGCCCTCAGACGCCGGGCGGGCGCATCCGCGCCCTTGGCTTCGCGCGCATGGGCGCGCGGGGCCGTCGTCGCGGCCCGATACCGGCAGTGTGTCATTGTTATAGCTCGCCGGTATCAGACGCCGGGCGGGCGCCTCCGCGTCCCCTAGAGTCCACACACTAGGGCTTCGCGTCCACGAGGACGCAAGGCCGCCGTTGCGGCCCGAGACGACGGGGGCAAAATGCCCCCGATCACGACGCCGGTCGGGCCAGGTCGCTGAGCTTGTTGAGCAGATAATCGATATCGGCGGATTCCAGGCCCTCATATTGGGTCAGAATACGCTCGATCATGCGTCGGCTGTGGCGCTCCCGGTCGCGCTCTTCCCCGTCAAAGGGGGTTTCGCGGGCAACATCGACGGCGATTCGGACCACCGGCAACAGGCCGGGCGGTAGGCCGGCTTTTTTGTAAATCGCGTTGATGGCCAGTACGCCGCCATCGTGGATCAACAGACGGGCGTTATGAAGCGGGACCGCCGCTAAGTGGGCCAACGCAACCTCAAAGAAAACCATGTCTCCCATACACAGGGAGCGGATGAGGAGGGACGGCGTAAGGCGCCCGCCTTCGGCCAACTGCGTTACCAGTTGTTCTACGGCCTTTTCGTCGGTGCCGCCGGTCAGCAGGCTGACCGTTGCTCGTTCCCGGCTTTTCAGGATCAGATCCGACGCCGTATCGGCGGGCAGTTCATGATGGGAAACCAGATAATTTTGGAGCGTCTCCGAAACGAGGGTGACCATGCGTTCGGCGACGGTCAGCGGCAGGTGCGAACGATGGACCAAGGGGCCCTGGATTCGTTCGCTGGAGCCGAATCGGTCGATGACCTGATTCAGGCTATTTTCCCCGAGAACCGCACCCTCGTTTCCCACCAACACCGCGACGGTCTCTTCATCGCCGATGCGGATCAATTCGCTGGCCAGCGGTTCGGACACTTCAGGACGGCTCGCGATGGCCGACTGCTTGGCCGACGAGCCGGAACGGACCAGCTCCATCAGGTCCGTGTCGGACAGGGCCTTGGACATGGCGATGAAAGGAACCGCGACCGCTTCCACATCCCGCGCCAGAGTCATGGCCACGTCGTGGGGGAGATTGGGCGACGTTTTGAGATTCTCGGCCAGGGACTGACGAACCCGAGCAATCGCGTCGCGGGCCATGATGCGAATGATATCCTCGGCCAGCTTGCGCTCAGAAGCCGTAAGCTTATCATTGTCGAAATGGTGCGCCATTTTGCCCGCCAGCACGGTCCGCTGGTCAGGAGACGGATCGGCCAGCAACTTGGCAACATCGTCTTTGGTCAGATAGTCGGTCATGCTCTCGCCAATCTTGGCCGATTCTGGCCGATTTCGATTCGGGGTGCCGATCTGCCGACGGCGCGGGCGTCCGCAAGCGATACCGTCCAGTGTACAACAAACCTAAAGCCAGACAAGCTGGTTCCTACTCGTAGGCCGATGATCCTTCGGGCGCCAAGGCTTTTTCGGCTGGCCTTTGCTGTCGTTTCCGGCGCTGTTGGGGCTGGGGAAAGAAAATGATGCAAATAATCTAAAATGCCATCGAGTTCGGACGTCGAGGCGGTATCGCGGATACGCCTTTTGGTCAGTTTTGCTTGCCCTTTCTGATTTCGGATTGTGGGTCGAGAGCCTTTTTGGCGGCGTATGTGCTGTCTGCGGCCTTTGCCGGGCCTTGATCCGCGAGGGCCATTGCGACTCGGTTCAGGCCACGAGACCTGGAGGCGAGCGGGCTCGAGGCTGTTGCAACAGAGGGGCGTCAAGGTCATAATCGGGCAATCACGGGAAGGATTCGATGACGATGCAGGTGGAAAACAAGCTGCTTGATGATTTGGCCCGGGTGGCCGGTGGTGCGCTTGGCGCGTTGTCGGGGCTGCGGGGCGAGGTGGAGGCGCAGTTGCGCCAGCAGTTCGAGCGCGTTCTCAGCCAGATGGACGTGGTTAGTCGTGAGGACTTCGAGGCGGTCAAGGAGATCGCCGTGGCCGCCCGTTCTGAGCAAGAAGACTTGGCCGAGCGTGTGTTGGCGCTGGAAGCTCAGGTGGCGGCGCTGGCGGCCAAGCTGGAAAAGTCGGAAGGTTAAGGGCGCAGATTCGACGCGGCGGACCTTCAGGGATGGGGTTCCGTATGGACCTTGGAGAAGGTTCCGTGACAGCGCGTCGGATCCTGTTGCTCTGCGGGAGCCCTTCTGGCACGGTCGGCTCTTGATCAATTCGAGGAGCAAGGGGGGCGAGTGCCGGTTCCAGAGGGATCGTTTTCGCCTCCGGGGCTTTCGTCGGGTTGATGCTTTCCGGTGCCGGACATGAGGAGGATGCGTATGTCGACAGCGGCTCTTGAAACCGCAAGTGCGACTCACAATCCCCTCGACATCGTCGAGGAGATCGTCACCGCCAACGAATGGCCATTCGACCGCGCCAGCGATGATGAAATGGTGGTGGAAATTGGCGGTCGTTGGTGCGACTACCGCTTATATTTTGTCTGGCAAGCAGATCTGAGTGCTATGCAGTTCTCATGTCAATTCGACATGAAGGTTCAGACGCATCGTAGAGGTGCGATTCACGAGCTGTTGTCAGAGCTTAACACGCGCATGTGGCTTGGCCATTTCGATGTGTGTAGTGAGGAACACACGCCGATGTTCCGTCAGACCACGTTGTTGCGGGGGGCTCACGGCGCGAGTGTCGAGCAGCTTGAGGATTTGGTGGAAATCGCTCTTTCAGAGTGCGAGCGATTCTATCCAGCATTTCAGTTCGTGATCTGGGGCGGCAAAACACCAGCGGAAGCGGTGACGGCGGCCCTGCTTGATACCGTGGGTGAGGCGTGATCCTGTGACTTTGACCTTGTTGTTGGCCGGTTGCGGCAAGATGGGTGGGGCTTTGCTTGAGGGCTGGCTGGCCACCAATGTCGCCGCGCGGGTGGTGGTGGTTGAGCCAGGGGCGCCGGGGACGGTGTCCGGCAACGAGCGAGTGTTGCTGTGCGCCAGTGCCGATGCTCTGCCGTCGCGGTTGACCCCGGATGTTGTGGTTTTTGCGGTCAAGCCCCAGGTGTTGGGAGGCGTCGTGCCCGACTACCGTCGTTTTGTCGGGCCGGACACGGTGTTCTTGTCGATTGCGGCGGGCAAGCCCATCGCATGGTTCGAGGAGCAGTTGGCACCAGCGGCGGCGGTGGTGCGGGCCATGCCGAATCTGCCAGCGGCGGTGGGGCGGGGCATTACCGTGGCCTGCGCCAACCGAGCGGTTAGCGAGGAGCGGCGCATTCTGTGCGAAACGCTGTTGCGTGGGGTCGGGGATGTCGCCTGGATTGACGACGAGGCTCTGATTGATCCGGTTACGGCGGTTTCGGGCAGTGGCCCGGCTTACGTCTTTTTGTTGATCGAGGTTTTGGCTCGGGCCGGCGTTGCGGCGGGATTGCCGGAAGACCTAGCCATGCGCCTCGCGCGCGCTACTATCTCAGGGGCGGGGGAATTGACCTACCGTTCCATCGAGCCGGCGGCGCAGTTGCGCCGGAATGTCACCAGCCCCGGCGGCACCACCCAGGCGGCGCTCGAGGTCTTGATGGCCGATACTGGATTGCAGCCCTTGTTCGATCGTGCGGTGGCGGCCGCGACCGTTCGGGCGCGTGAACTGGCCGGTTAAAGCCGGTTGAAATCCGAGGTGAGATGAAGGCCCTGTTTTCGGGACTTGGCCAGCGTCGTCATATGGCTCTGCGAGCCCGGTTGGCGTGGTTGGTGGTTGCCTGTGTGGCGCCAGTTTGGTGTGCGGCGGGGGTGCTGGTTTATCACGCCTACCAGGATAAGCGAGCCCAGATCAAACAACAGATGTTGGACACAGCGCGGGCGCTGGCTCTTGATGTCGACCAACAATTGGCCAATACCGAAACCGCGTTGCGGGTGTTGGGGACGTCGCCGCATTTGATCTCTGGGGACTTGGCGGCGTTTCACGCCCAGGCTCGTGTGGTTTTACGCGATTATCCGGCGGCAGATATCATTTTGGCCGGTGTTGATGGCCAGCAATTGGTCAATACCTATCGTTCGTTTGGTGATTCGTTACCACGTCGGAATATCCCCGACGCGGTCGCCCAGATTTTTCAGACGGGCAAGCCTTTTATCAGTAATCTGTTCAAAGGAGCTGTGACCAAGCGTCTGTTAATGAGTCTGGATGTGCCGGTGTTTCGGGATGATAAACCGATTTATGATCTGTCTATGACATTTCCCGCCGATCGTGTCGGGCAAATTTTATTGAATGAACGCTTTTCGTCGTCGTGGTTGGCGGAGATTGTTGATCGTGACGGTGTGGTGGCGGCGCGGACTTGGGAGATAAAGCCCTATGCCGGCCAGCCGGTTCCGCCGGCTCTTCAAGAGCGGTTGACCGCCGGTGAGGGCTGGCTTGAGGGCCTGGCCATGGAAGGAGGGACGGCGACGGCGACGGTGGCGTTCAGTCGGGCGTCGACGTCGGGATGGTCAGTGGTGGTTGGCATGCCCACGGCAGAGCTAACGGCGGACCTCCGGCAATGGCTGGGGTGGACTGTGGCCGGTGCCGGTTTGCTCTCTTTGATCGGCATTGTCCTGGCCATGGTGTTGGGGCATCGGATCGCCCGCTCGATTCAGGGCCTGGTTGCGCCGGCTTTGGCGTTGGGCCAGGGGGAGCCGGTCAGGCTTTCGAATTTGAGCATCAGGGAAGCCGACGAGGTCGGCCACGCTCTGGTGAAGGCCGCCAAATTGTTGGAAGAGCGGGCCTTGGAACACGACAAGGCCGAGCGGGCCGAGGCTGCGAACCGTGCCAAAAGCGCCTTTCTGGCTAATATGTCCCATGAAATCCGCACGCCGATGAATGCGATTTTGGGATTTGCCCAAATTATGCTAAATAATTCCATATTAGAGCCACGGGATCGGGAAAATCTTGAAATTATCCAGAGAAGTGGACGGCACCTTCTAACATTGATTAATGATATTCTCGAAATGTCAAAAATTGAAGCTGGTCATATCGATTTTGTACCAAAAACATTTGATATTCATGCGGTTCTTGATGATATTTATGCAATGCTTAAGGCTCCGGCAGCGGCAAAAGGGTTGCACTGGGAATTAACATTGGCGACCAATATTCCGCACTATATCGTGACAGATGAGGGAAAGCTGCGACAAATCATCATTAACCTGGCTGGGAATGCCATCAAATTCACCGATGCTGGTGGTGTGGTGCTGCGGGCTGGTCTGGTGGCGACGGCCGGGACTCGTTTGGTGATCGAGGTCGAGGATACCGGGCCGGGGATTGCACCCGAAGAGTTGGGCCGGGTATTCGAAGTGTTTCACCAGACCGCCGCCGGGCTTGCTAAGGGCGGAAGCGGGTTGGGGTTGGCGATCAGTGGTCGTCATGCGCAAGTGATGGGTGGCGAGATCACCGTATCCAGTGTTCTGGAGCAGGGCAGCGTGTTTCGGATTGAGATTCCCATAACCTTGGGGACTGCTGCCGATGTTCGTCCGTTGCGGGTGGAGCGGCGGGTGTTGGGGTTGCGATCAGGGCAGGGCGAGGTCCGGGTTCTGATCGTCGATGACAAGGCCGACAACCGTTTGTTTCTGCGGCGGCTGTTAGAGCCGTTAGGCTTTTTAGTGCGCGAGGCGAGCAATGGAGTAGAGGCCTTGGCGGCTTGGCAGGAGTGGCAGCCCCGGTTAATCCTGATGGATATTGTGATGCCTCTGATGGATGGTCACGAGGCCACCCGGAGGATTAAGGCCGCGCCGGGAGGCGACGCCGTGGCGATCGTGGTGTTGAGCGCCAGCGTGTTTGATGAGGACCGGGACGCGGTCATGACCACCGGGGCTGATGACTTTGTGCGCAAGCCGGTGACAGGCGAAGAGCTGTTAAGGATTATCGGCTGTCATTTGGGGTTGGTCTATGACTATGCCGATGGCGACGGGGGGGGCCAGACCGCAGACGTGACGGCGATGGGAAGGCAAGCGCGGGCCCTTGAAAGCCTCGAAGCCCTTGCGACGGACAGGCGGGAGGCTTTACGTCGGGCGGTTTGGCGGGCCGATGATCAGGAGATGGCGGTTCTGATCCAGGCCCTCCATTCTGACTATGTGGACTTGGCCGAGCAGCTTCAAGACATGCTTTCTCATTACGATTGGGATGCTTTAGAGGCTTATCTGGGGATCGATCGGAGCCTTTCATCCGAGGATCAAAAGGACATGTAAGACCATCGGGCCTTGATGGTGATTCATCAAGGCTGCCCTCAGACGCCGGGCGGGCGCATCCGCGCCCTTGGCTTCGCGCCATGGGGCGCGCGGCGGCGGTCGCCGCCGATACCAACGGCACGGATCATTGTCTAGGGCCGTTGGTATAACGCCATCGGGTTTTAATGGGCCTTATCGTGTCCCCAGGAGTCCGGGTAGCCAAATTTTCCATTAAAATCATCGTAGAGCATGCCCAATTGCCGGACCAGGGTGGCGTTGATTGATGGCTGCTCGCGGGAGTAGCGGCCAACGCTGTTGATCGAGACCTCTCCGCAATGCCGGGCGATTTCATATTCGCGATAATACAGGTCAAGATTACGGTCAATATCGCCGTCTAGTGGCCAGGATAACCAATCAGCCAAAGCGTTTCGTTCGTTTGGAGACGAGACCAAATCTTCGTAACGGCAGATCCGCGTATTGGGGTCATCTCGCTCGCATAAAGCCGCAAGGGCCGTGCAGCAATCGCTCAGATATTCCAGATGAGAGAGATGCGCCCAATGGCAGCCCAACAGTCTGTTCTGGTGCTCCAGGAAGCTCAACAGCACATCTCGGACGTCCCGCACCAAAATAACCGTTTTGCGGGGCCGTAAAGCCGTGATGGCGGTGTCATGCTCGGGACCGACCTCTTTGATGCCCCAGGCTTCCAAACGGGGGAGGCAATCGGCCAATTGATCCAGGATTTGGCGCCGGCTGGTCAAAGTTGCTGCTGCCCGGCCCGCCGGATCGGCACCCGAAGCGGCCAAAAACCGGCTGATCTGGATCGGTAATCCTGATGAGGGTCGGGGATGGTGCAGGCCCGGTTCCACCAGAATCCAGCGGTTGGGTGGGCAAGACAACAGATTGGCTAGCATCGTCGCGCCAGAGCGAGGGAGCGCGGCGATATACAGGTCCGCACGGGGCAGTTTTTCGGGAATCTCGCGGGAAAAATCGCGATCGTTCGGGAATGAAACCGTGGTGGTTAACATGACTGCCTCTATTCTTACCCAAACGGACCGCTTATGGCCCATCGCCGGTCCTTGGGCCGCGACTCCAGCCCCGCCCGCCCGGCCTTTGAGGGCAGCCTTGACGTGTCAGCATCAGGGCTCGATGTACTATACGCGCCGGCTTGCTGAATCCTGCGGTGCTGTGGGGGGGGTACCCATCAGGTTGGCGGGCGGGCGTTCTCTTATACCGGCGAGCCCTGATACTGATACCATCGAGCCTTGATGTTGACTCATCAAGGCTGCCCTCAGACGCCGGGCGGGCGCATCCGCGCCCTTGGCTTCGCGCGCATGGGCGCGCGGGGCCGCCGATACCAACGGCACGGATCATTGTCTAGGGCCGTTGGTATTACCCGTTGGCGGCCAAGATGCCGCCAACGGGAAAAGGCTCTCGCCCCTATAGGGCCGCCGTTGCCCATGGCCACGAGGCATCCTAATCCCAATGCCAACAGGACAGGGCGATTCAAAGAAATCCATTCTTGATGGTTGCGATGGCGCGGAAGCGGTCTTCAGCGAAGATTTCACGGATTTCTGCGAGAGGACCGGCAAAGCTGTGAGCGATGCGCGCCAAGGTGTTGCCCATTGCGGCCATGGCCTGGGGAGCGGCGCCGGATCGTATCGGGCTGGCATCTTCTCCAAGGATGACATCGCGTCGCCAGTGGAGACGATTCTCGATCCTCCAGTGGTCGCGGACGAGGGCGAGCAGGGCTTCGGGACTGGCATCGGTGCGTGACAGGCTGGTGATAGCGTAGACGATTTCGTGACTAGTCTTGCCTTTGATTTCGCGGGTTCGGGCGATCCGGCAGACCCAGGTTACGCTCGGCCAGTCCAGGGACGGCACAACTTCGCTACTGACGGTGATGTGGCGGGTTTCGATCCGACCGTGTTCTTTCTCGACGGTCTGAGCGCACTCACGAGCTGTAAGGTGGCTAGTGCGAATAACTTTCTGGTGATAATCGTGATGATTGTGGCCCTTGGTGGTGAAGGGTTTGGTGACGGTGCTGACGGTCGAGTGCAGTGCGGGAGGGTGGTGAGGGCTCAAATGCCAGCTTGAGGCTTTCAAGCACCAACTCGGTGTCCACACTCACGGTTCCCTCACCTACACAACTCCTAGAACCGATGGTCGTCATCAAGCTGCGTGGAGGTAGGCAGGAGAGCAGGCAGATCGGCCAGCGTCCGCACGGCTTGTATGCCAGTCAGAAAGACCGGCGATGGCTTGTCTGGTCGAACCATCATCTGCGCTTGCGCCGCCGGGTCTCCTATGTTCGGAACCGGGGGCGTCCAAATTCCTTGCAGATGGATGGTGCGGAAGGGGGCGCCGAATACGTCCTTGTATTCGAGTACAACCTCGTAAGTCTGATCGGCAATGGCGTGAAAAGCCTGGGTCGGATTCCATCTCTCGCCGTCCCAGGCGTGCATAATATCGCGCTCTGTGATCTGAACATCGATTGCTGTTGTCTCGCCGCCAGCGACCAAACCAGACGCGAGCACCGGACGAGTCAATCGTACTGCGCCATCCTCACCTTCGCCGAGGCGCGTGTTGAGATAAATGAAAACATCTTTGGCGGGACCGCTGCCTTTGTTTTGAAGCTCTCCACGGATGAGGATGTCAGGGGTAGATGGTTGTCCGTTCGTCACGCCTGCCAGCGTGGGCTGCCGTCGCGACTTCGGATCGAAATCGAGACCAAAAGGAAGTTGCTGACTGGCGTTAGAGAAGGTAATTACGCAAAATGGTCGCCGATTTTCCTGATGGTGCCGGTCGGCCTGCTTCGTAGCGTCAGCAGTATCGTTCCCAAGTCGCCTAGTTACGTTCGCAAGGTAGTAAGTGGCACCTGCCATCACCACGGTTGCTAGCGCGACAATCGAATTGATCCAGTCACCGGCTGTCATCGCGCGCTATCTCCGCTCGGTTCACTGCACTGCCGTATTCGACGTCTGGACGATCTGCTCCTGCTCGCGCCGCTCGCCATTCCAAATCGCTTCCGCTTTCGCGAACGCCGCGCGCAGATCATGCTCTATCGAAATACCGCAAGCAAGCGGTATTCCGGCAGCAGATCATGCCGCTTGGCATTCCCTGTACGTGGGTCAGGCAACGCCTCGAACGCCTTCTCAAACCAGTTCATCCGAGCCTTCTTGTCGGACGCTTCCTTTGAAGCCGATTTCAGTCGGCAGATCTACCCCTCATTTTTCCAAATGCGATTCCCCTGCCAACAGGAGAGCCCCCATGGACTCCGGGCGCTCATCGCCCTATAAATCTTCCATGACTCTGCCTTTCCTCAAAATGCACGGACTCGGCAACGATTTCGTGGTGTTCGACGCCCGGACCACACCGCTGGAGTTGTCTCTTGCGGCGGTGCGGGCGGTGGCCGACCGGCGAACCGGGGTCGGCTGCGACCAATTGATCATCATTGAACAGCCCCGAAGCCCGGAAACCGCCGCCTTCATGCGCATTCGCAATGCCGACGGCGAAGAAGTCGCAGCGTGCGGCAATGCCAGCCGGTGCGTGGCGGCCCTGTTGATGGCCGAAAGCGGTCACGACGGTGTGGTGCTGGAAACCAAAGCGGGCCGCCTGGAGGCCCGTCGGACTCCAGGGGGGCGAATCACCGTGGACATGGGGGCGGCTCGTCTCGATTGGCGGGAAATTCCGTTGGCGGCCCCTGCGGACACCGGGGCTTTGGAGATCGGCCATGGGCCATTGAACCACCCGGTGGCGGTGAATATGGGTAATCCCCATGCGGTGTTTTTTGTTCCCGATGTGGATGTCGTGCCGCTGGCGGAGATCGGTCCTGTCCTTGAGCATCACCCGATCTTCCCAGAACGAGCCAACATTGAGATTGTCCAGGTTTTGGGGCCGGCCCGTCTGCGTATGCGGGTGTGGGAACGCGGCACCGGACTCACTCGAGCCTGTGGCACCGGCGCTTGCGCGGTGCTGGTGGCGGCGGCTCGCCGAGGGCTCACCGGGCGCACCGCCGAGGTGGTGCTGGACGGCGGTTCGTTGGACATCACATGGCGGGCCGATGGCCATGTGCTGATGACCGGCCCAGCCACCACCAGCTTTTCCGGTCGGTTGGCCCCCGGCCTACTACCAGCTTTGCCATGACCGACCCCGCCACTCCGTTTCCGGTTTCCGACCTGTCGGCCTCCCATCCATCGGCCTCCCATCCATCGGCCTCCCACCAGGACGACGTGGAGATCATCACCTTTGGGTGCCGGTTGAACGCCTATGAATCCGAAGTGATGCGGGCATTGGGCGATTCGGTTGGTTTGGGGGGAACCGTGATCGTCAACACCTGTGCGGTGACGCTGGAAGCCGAGCGTCAAGCGCGTCAAGCGATCCGCAAGGCTCGACGCGAGCATCCCGAAGCTCTGATCGTTGTCACCGGCTGCGCCGCGCAGATCAACCCTCAAGCCTTTGCCGCCATGCCCGAGGTGGATCGGGTACTAGGCAATGTCGAGAAACTGGCCTCCGAGACCTACGCTGGAACGCCGTTTGGCGTCGGACGCGAAGCGCGGGTCCAAGTCAACGACATCATGGCCGCTCGCGAAACCGCTGGTCATCTGATCACCGGATTCGAAGGCCGCAGCCGGGCTTTCGTCCAGGTTCAGCAGGGCTGCGATCATCGCTGCACCTTCTGCATTATCCCATTTGGGCGTGGGCCGTCGCGTTCGGTGCCGGTGGGGGCCGTGGTCGAACAGGTGCGGACCCTCGTGGCGGGTGGGACTCGCGAAGTGGTTCTCAGCGGCGTCGACATCACCTCTTACGGCGGTGATTTGCCTGGCCAGCCGCGCCTCGGGCAACTGGCCCGCCGTTTGTTGGCCCATGTTCCCGAATTGCCGCGTTTGCGCCTGTCGTCCCTGGACCCCGCCGGGATTGACGAGGATGTGTGGCGGCTGATTGCCGAAGAACCCCGCTTGATGCCGCATCTGCATCTCAGTCTGCAAGCCGGCGATGACCTGATTCTCACCCGCATGAAGCGGCGCCACCGTCGGGCCGACGTGATCGACCTGTGCCGTCGGGCCCGCGCACTCCGGCCAGACCTAGTGTTCGGCGCCGATCTGATCGCCGGCTTCCCCACCGAAACCGAGACGATGTTTAGCCAAACCCTCGCTCTGGTCGAAGAGTGCCGCTTGACCTGGCTTCATGTTTTCCCATACTCCCCACGTCCAGGCACGCCAGCCGCGCGGATGCCTCAATGCCCGGTGGAAGACCGCCGAGAGCGGGCGGCTCGATTGCGAACCGCAGGGGCGGCAGCGGCGGCCCGGTTTTTGGAGTCGCGCGTTGGAACCGAGGCTGAGGTGCTGGTGGAACGAGCCGATCAGGGGCATACCGAGCAATTCGCAGAGATTCGGTTGGATCAGGCGGCTCCGGTTGGCGCCTTGGTTCGAGCCGCCATCACCGCCACCGATGGCACCCGGTTACACGGTATCTTGATGCAGGAGGCGGCATGATCAGGTTCTGGGGCAGCAAGTCAACCGACCACAAGCCCGACTCTCCTCCCGCTTCGGCGCGCCCTGCGCCCACGGTTGCTCCGGCTGCGCTTCCACCTCCGGTCTCGGCCCTACCGTTGGCTTCGTCTCCCGCTCCTGCCGAGCCACCCAAGGCGGGTTGGTTGGCTCGGTTGCGCCAGGGTCTCACCAAATCGTCCAGCAAGCTGACCGAGGGCATCACCGGCATTTTCACCAAGCGCCGGCTTGATCACGCGACCCTGGAAGAGTTGGAAGACCTGCTGATTGCCGCCGATCTGGGGCCGGCCACCGCCGCGCGTCTGACCAAAGACCTCGCCACCGCCCGTTTCGGGAAAGAGATCACGTCCGAAGAGGTTCGGGCCTTGTTGGCTGCCGATATTGCCGGCTTGCTGGCGCCGGTGGCCCGCCCCCTGGTTCCCGACCCGGCCCATAAGCCCCATGTGATCCTCATGGTCGGGGTCAACGGCACTGGCAAGACCACGACCATTGGCAAATTGGCCCATCTGTGGCGGGACGAAGGCCGATCGGTGACGCTGGTGGCCGGCGATACCTTCCGGGCGGCCGCCGTGAGCCAGCTTAAAATCTGGGGGGAACGCTGCGGCTGCCCAGTGGTGGCGCGCGAGACCGGCGCCGATCCTGCGGGCCTGGCCTATGATGCTCTAGAACAGGCTCGCCGCGACGGCACCGACCTGTTGCTGATCGATACGGCGGGCCGGCTCCAGAACAAAAGCGACCTGATGGCCGAGTTGCAAAAAGTAATCCGGGTCATTCGTAAGGTGGATCCATCGGCGCCGCATTCGGTGCTCTTGACCCTCGACGCCACCACCGGACAGAATGCCCATTCTCAAGTGGAGGTCTTCCAGGGCTTGGCCGGCGTTACCGGATTGGTGGTGACTAAACTGGATGGCTCTGCTCGCGGTGGCGTTCTGGTGGCGCTGGCTGAAAAGTTCGGGCTGCCGGTCCATGCTGTCGGCGTCGGTGAAGGCATCGATGACCTTCGGCCCTTCGACTCGACCGCTTTCGCCCGCTCCTTGATGGGGCTGGAATGACCGCGAACCTTGATTATGGCGACGCACTCGACTAACCACGAGCGTGTACGCTCGCCCTCGCGTACACCCACAACCTTGGCTCGGAACGCCGCCGATGTTCGACATCTTCGCAACGATCCTTTCTGCCGGCGTCGTGATTTCGGTGGTCACGCTGGTGGTTCACGAGCCGCTGTTGCTGGCCGCTGGCATCTCCACCATCCTTGGGCTGATGTTCGTGCTCCTGCCGGCCTTTGTGGCCATGGTGCCGATGCTCGGCTACCTGTTGATCTTCACCGGCATCGTATTGCTCGGTTACGGGGTCATCAGCACCCGATCCTGGCTGAACGCCCTGGAAGCCAAGCGGGTTGCGGCGCTGGCGCGTCGGCGGACGCTGGCGGCTGCCAAAAACAAGTCGGATGACGACTCGGGATTGCGTCGGATGCCGCGCATGTCCAGCTTGGCTGGGAGCGGCGAGCGGATCGGCGGCAGCCGTGGCGAGAGGAGCGAGAATGGGACCGGCGGAGCCTTTCTCCCGGCAAGCCGCTCTGACGATCCGTCCGTGTCACCGCCATTGCCTGTTCGGAAGGCGGCAACCGCGCCCGTTGGTGTGTCTTCGCAGGGCCGTGGGGCCAGCGAAGGCGGCGGGATTTCCGGCTCGGCCCTGGGTCGGTTGGGGCGCGGAGTGACCCGCGAGACCTTCAGTCCTTCGTCCGACTCCTTTGCCTCTCCGCGCTCGGCGTTACGGGAGGCCCGAAGCTCCGACGTCGATATCGCCCCCAAGGCGCCTCCGGTTACCGTGTCGGCTGTGGCACCGATTGCCGTCCCCGTGCCTGTCGTGTCTTCGCTGGTTGCGCCTCCCGCGCCCGTGCTGCCCGTTTCTGTGGGGCTTCCCGTTCCCACGCCTGCGGCTCCTCCTGCCGCCAAGCCCAAAAGCCGGGGCGCCGAGCGCATCGAACAGATCAAGGCCGAGTCCCGCCAAGCCAACCAAGCCCGTCGCCGCAAGTCTGCCGCTCTCGGAAAGCCCGTGGCGACGCCCGAAAAGGACGAAGATCGGGACGAACGCCCGCCCGAAAATATGGCATCTCCTCCTCCTCCTCCGGTCGTGATCACGGCAGCCACGGCAACCGTTGCGACGCCACCTTCTGCCGAGCGCCGGAGTCAGATGGAGCGGGATTTACGGGAGTTGGGTTTGCAGAATCAGGTTCGGCTTGAACTGCCCGAACCTGGCCCGGATAAGGCAGGCTCCAAGCCCTTTGTTGCTCGACTGGCGCGGCGAAGCTGAAAGAGCGAAGAGGACGCTGCGGGGGGTGATCTGGGGGCGGATAAACACACATTTTTTGTTGATTAATGTTTTTTTCACATATCCATTGCATGATCCTGGATGGTGAATTATCATATTCCACAGAAAATGGCTTTGGCATTGCCCTTGCGGCTCGTGTTTTCAGCCACGCCGTTTATGAAGCCCCCTCTGTCCACTGAGGACGTCCGGTCAGCATGTTCGCCGAGGTTAGCCTTCCCCCCTACGATTCAGATGCCCTGCAAACTCAAGCCGCCGGCCTTGCCGCACGGATCGGTGGGTTGGATGGGTTGGACCTGTTGAACGCAGTGCTGCGCGTCGAGTTTCCGGGTCGGATCGCCCTGGTCTCGTCTTTCGGCACGGAGTCTGCGGTGCTTTTGGCATTGGCGGCGGAGGTGGATCCGGCGGTTCCAGTGCTATTTTTGGACACAGGCCGGTTGTTTGGAGAGACGCGGCGTTATCGCGACCAGCTCGTGGCCCGGTTGGGGCTGACGGGCGTTCGTACCCTCAAGCCTGAGCCGTCCGAAGTTAAAGCAGCGGATCATGACGAGCTGTTGTTCCAGCGAAATGCGGATGCTTGCTGTCATCTCCGCAAAGTCCTGCCGCTCGATCGGGCGTTGGGCGGATTCGCGGCGTGGATTTCCGGGCGCAAGCGTTACCATGGCGCCAGCCGGGCCGCGTTGCCGGTGATTGAAATCGACCGGGCCTGGATCAAGATCAATCCGTTAGTCAACTGGTCGCGCGAGCAGATTCAGGCGGAGTTCGAGCGGCGCGCTCTGCCTGCCCACCCGTTGGAAGCCGATGGCTTTTTGTCCATTGGCTGTATGCCCTGTTCGTCTCGGGTGGCGCCTGGAACCGATGTTCGGGCCGGGCGTTGGGCTGGCAAGGAAAAGACCGAGTGCGGTATCCATCGCCCGGCAACCGCCATTCCCGACCTTGAATCGGTTCAAACCGCAGCATAACGACCCGTCGTCTGAAGGAAAATCGGTCCATGGATCAGCTTTCGGCCCTTGAGGACCAGAGCATTTATATTTTTCGCGAGGCTTTCAATAAAATTGATAAGCTCGCTATGCTATGGTCGATCGGCAAAGACAGCAATGTCATGCTGTGGCTGGCCCGCAAGGCCTTTTTCGGTCATGTGCCCTTTCCTGTGGTTCATGTCGACACCCACTACAAAATTCCCGAGATGATCACGTTCCGCGACCGTATGGCGCGGGAGTGGGGGCTGGATCTGGTGTTAGGGCAGAATCAGGCCGCGCTGGATGGCGGCATGGGGCCGCAACGGGGCCGCATCACCTGCTGCACGGCGCTGAAGACCGACGGCTTGAAGGCCGTCATCGCCGAGCAGGGCTACACGGCGGTGATTGCCGGCATCCGTCGGGACGAAGACGGGACGCGGGCGAAAGAGCGGGTGTTCAGTCCGCGCGGCGTGAATGCCGAGTGGGATTTCCGCGACCAACCTCCGGAGTTCTGGGATCAGTTCAAAACGACATTTCCTCCTGGCACGTCGTTGCGGGTTCATCCGATCCTGCATTGGACCGAGCTGGATGTGTGGAAATATATCCGGCGCGAAAATATCCCGGTGGTTGACCTTTACTTCGCCAAGAATGGCAAACGCTACCGCTCCTTGGGCTGCGCTCCCTGTACCACGCCTATTGAAAGCAACGCCACGACGGTCGACGAGATCATCGCGGAGTTGGAGCGAACCCGGACCTCGGAACGCGCCGGTCGCGCCCAGGATAAGGTTTCGGAAGACGCCTTCGAGCGACTGCGGGCCGGCGGCTACATGTAACCGGACAGTCCAGTCGCCGGGTAATTCGTATAGTCGGGCCTCTTGGTCGCCCTCTTTTCTATTTTTGGGATTTCTCCACCCATGAACGCCATCGCTGGACGCCGCCCGACCGAGTCGCCCTTGCCCATCGTGATTGTCGGCCATGTGGACCACGGCAAGTCAACCCTGGTTGGACGCTTACTCAACGACACCGGCTCTTTGCCCGAAGGCAAGGTCGAGGCTCTGCGGGAGATGAGCCGTCGGCGGGGAATGCCCTTCGAATGGTCGTTCGTGATGGATGCGCTCCAGGCCGAGCGTGATCAGGGCATCACCATCGACACCACGCAGGTTCGGTTTCGGACTGTCGTGCGTCCTTATGTGATCATCGATGCGCCCGGCCATAAGGAGTTCCTTAAGAACATGATCACCGGCGCCGCCAGCGCCGAGGCGGCGCTGTTGGTGATCGATGTCCAGGAGGGCGCGCTGGAGCAATCCCGCCGCCATGCCTATCTGCTGCACCTGTTGGGTGTTCGGCAGGTGGCGGTGGTGATCAATAAAATGGATATGTGCGACTTCAGTGTCGACCGCTATCAGGCGGTCAGCGAAGGCATTCTTGGCTATCTGTCTGAAATCGGCGTCACCCCTTCGGCGGTGATTCCGGTGTCGGCCCGCCATGGCAACAATATCGTCCAGCGGTGCCGTCACATGTCCTGGTACACGGGGCCGACCGTAACCGAGGCTCTGGATGCCTTCACCACGGCCAAGTCCCTGGCTGACCGGCCCCTGCGATTGCCGGTTCAAGATGTCTACAAACTCGACGAACGCCGGATTGTCGCGGGCCGAATCGAAAGCGGGCATCTGAATGTCGGTGACACCTTAACTTTTCTGCCGGGCGGTCGCACCGCCACCATTGCCACCATCGAAAGCTGGAACGAGGCGACACCCCGGACCCGTGCGGTGGCGGGCCAGTCGGTGGGCCTTACTCTTGACCAACCCATCTTCGTTGAGCGCGGCCACGTCGCTTCGCTGGTCGCAGCCCGGCCCGTGGAGACCCATACCTTACGGGTTCACCTGTTTTGGCTGGGTCACGAGCCCTTGACCATCGGCAGTCGCTACACGCTCAAGGTGGCCACCGCCGAACATGACGTCACCGTTCAGGCCATCGAGCGGGTGATTGATGTGGAAGACCTGTCCAACCACGGCGGGGATCGGGTCGAGCGTAACGGCGTTGGTGAGGTGATTTTGCATAGCCGTTCGGCTATGGTGGTCGATGATTTTATCGAGGTTCCCCGCACGGGACGGGCCGTCATCGTCGATGGCTATGATGTGGTGGGTGGCTGCATCATTCAACAGCCGAAGGCCGACGAGATGCCGGCCCGTAATCTGATCACCACCAGCCACACCGTCACCCCCGAAGAGCGCATCAGGGTGAATGGGCATCTGGGGGGGGTGTTGTGGTTTACCGGGCTTTCGGGGGCTGGCAAGTCAACCCTGGCCATGGCGCTGGAGCGAGAGCTGTTCCGCAAGGGGATTCAGGTCTATGCCCTGGATGGCGACAGCATCCGTCAGGGGCTCAATGCCGATCTGGGATTCTCGCCGGACGACCGTAGCGAGAATATCCGTCGAGTGGCCCAGGTTGGCCGTCTATTCGCCGAAGCCGGCGTGATCGTCGTCACCGCCTTGATTTCGCCGACCCGTGCCGACCGGGCGTTGGCCCGCCGTATCGGGGGCCGGCATTTTCACGAGATATTTATCGACGCCGACCTTTCGGTGTGTGAAGCCCGCGACACCAAAGGCCTATACCGCAAGGCCCGCGAAGGGTTGATTTCCGAATTCACCGGCGTTTCGGCTCCCTATGAACCACCCGTAACGCCGGAGTTGACGCTGCATACGGGAGGCCAGACGGTAGAGAACTGCTTGGCTGAGTTGGTGGCCTATGTTGAACGCATCTTGATTCGCCCCGCACGGCACGGCGGAGCGTGAGGACCGGACTTTTCGTGGGCTGTAGCCCACACCCGCACAGGATCAGTCGGCAAAGGATCGGTCGGCCTTTTGAATTCGTGGCGTTTTATCCATAACGTCATGAGGTCAAGGCGGCTATGCCTCTTTGCGGGTGTCGGGCGGAGTCCATCGAAAGCCAAGACAAGGGCGCACTCCTAAGGTCTTGAGGCTTTATCCCGGACTTAATACCAACGGCCCTAGACAATGATCCGTGCCGTTGGTATCGGCGGCGACCGCCGCCGCGCCCCCCATGGCGCGAAGCCAAGGGCGCGGAGGCGCCCGCCCGGCGTCTGATACCGGCAAGCTATAACGATGACACACTGCCGGTATCGGGCCGCGACGACGGCCCCGCGTCCTCGTGGACGCGAAGCCAAGGGCGCGGATGCGCCCGCCCGGCGTCTGATACCGGCGAGCTATAACGATGACACACTGCCGGTATCGGGCCGCGACGACGGCCCCGCGTCCTCGTGGACGCGAAGCCAAGGGCGCGGATGCGCCCGCCCGGCGTCTGAGGGCAGCCTTGATGAGTCAACATCAAGGCTCGAGGGTATGAGGGCGCCGCAGACGTGTCAACGTCCAAGGCCATTGGCATAACTAGCCGTGGGTCTTTAAAAACCACAAGGCTAGGCTGGTCCAGGATCGTTACAATAGGGATCAATCTTCTTCGGCGGCTTGGTTGACCTTGTAAAGCTGGAAGCGCCGTCCGTCATAAACCCGAGTCAGCAAGTCCGGTGCTGGGTTGGCGGTTCCATCCGTGTACAAAATGTACACATAGTCGAACTGTTCGGTCCAATGGCTCCAATAGTAGTCCGACGCCCCGGCTCCATCATGGTCTGGAGTGGCGTCGCGGTCCTGATTGGCGGCCGCAACCAACTGGCTGACAGTCGGCGGATCGCCATCCTCGGTGTCAACCCGGTCGCGGTACTTGGGATTGACCGATAAAATCTGCTTACCGGCAACGCTAAAGGCCGTCGACACGAGGCTGGACCGCTCGATGATGGCCATACAAGCGGCGTGGGATAGCGGCATGTTGAAGGCGTCGCTGCCGGTGGGATCATCGGCATTCGCCACCAGAATCGTGCTGCCGGGTTCAATCATGGCCACCGATTGCCGGAAATCGGCGTAGGCATGATCGATTTGTTGCCAAACCAGAAATACGCTGACAAATCGGGCGCAGGCAACGCCCAGGACGAAGACATAGAGGAAATAACGCGCCCAACGGCTGTCATCTTTGAAACTGACAAAGCCGATGGTCAAGAAGGCCAGGGCAATCGGCAGACGTTGATCAGCCACCCAAGAACCGAAGAACATCCGAGGCATGGCCATATAGACGACCAACCCTAACCCCAACAAATACCATCCCACCGCGTGCAATGCGATGATGCGGGCTTTGGCGGCCCAAATGATGGCTCCGACCACCAGAGCCGTCAACGACAGGTCAAAGATGTCGGAATAGTTCTGGAAGATGTAGTAAAGGCCATCCAGTTTGCCGGTGGGGTCCCAGTAATTTTCGGTGGCCAATCCTGTGGTTGGGCTGATCATCATCAAGGGGATCAGCGGCACAAAGGGCAATCCAAAAGCCAAACTATCCCAGATCAGCGTCGAACGGGTCAGTCGGCCTTCGGCCTGCCTGCGATTCCGCAATATCCAGGCCTCGTAGCACAACAACCCCATGCCGTAGACGCCGACATCAAACAAATGGCAGGTAAACAAAATCAACACGAAAGCTGTCGACGTCGCCGCCCGCATCCATGACCGTTGTGGCCGCAGCAGCACCCAAACCGCTACGCCCCACAGCGCAACCCCCAGCCCGAACAGATAGTTCATGAACCCAAACAACAAGATATTGTTGTACAGGAGCAGGAACGATACCAAAGGCCAAGCCGACCAGCGACGATGGATGGCATAGTGGACGGCGAAACTGCCCGTAACCAACAAAGCCAAGGTTAAAACAATGAAAAGTTGTCCGGCGGTGTAAATATTGACCCATTGACTAAACAATGGGACCACCAAATCCATCACTAAATTAGGAATGACCGCCCATTCAATGCCGTAAAACTTTGCGACCAAAGGATCGCGGTCGCCGTTGGTTAGAACATACATTCGCGCCAAATGGTTGATATAATCTTCCAGTGGCGGCACCTGAACCGAAAAGATTGGAGCCACTGCAGCTCCGATAAGAACCAAAAGCACCGGCAGCAACAGCCTCGACGTAGCCAGGGGCGCTGCCAGCACCCCAGCTTGTACCATTCCCGCTCTCCGCTGGACCATGAACGCCCCCTGGGCATAATCGAACGCAAAATCGATTGAAAGTGACAGACTGGTCGCGCCGCCTTCCGATCATCAACAGACGCGCACACCCCGCCAAGCCCCTTCTTGTGAAGATCACTGGGTAAGCAGGATGGTTTTCAGAGGATGAGGGAGCGCCATGGCTCAAACTCGACGCCCGAGTCGAACCGGGGCAATCATGTGACGGAGGCGACACTCTGTCAAGTTTCGGCTCGGTCAGCCGAAGAAAAACGGCGGGACTGGGTCCAATTGGCCATCATCGAAGCCCTGCCGCTCTATGCTATGTTGGTTGGGCAGGGTTAGAGGGAGGCAGGGGATGCGCGTTCTGGTGCTGGGAGCCGGTGGCGTTGGCGGGTATTTCGGGGGTCGGCTGATGGAGGCCGGCGGCGACGTGACCTTTCTGGTCCGCGACCGGCGGGCACAGCAGCTTGGCAAGACCGGCTTGGTGGTGCGCAGTCCGCTCGGTGATTTCCGCGCGCCAGCGGTGGTGACAACCCGCAACGATATTCGCCCGACCTTTGACCTCGCGGTGCTGTCCTGCAAAGCCTATGACCTTGACAGCGCCATCGAATCGGTCGCGGCGGGTTTGACGCCTCAAGGGCGGGTTCTGCCCTTGCTGAACGGCTTGGCTCACCTTGACACACTCGACGGGGCTTTTGGACGGGAACGGGTGCTGGGCGGCCTGTGTCATGTGTCGACCACCTTGGGGCCAGAGGGCGACATTCTGCACCTCAACCCGTTCCACCGGATCACGTTCGGAGAAAGGGCCGGGGATCGCCTGCCAACCCTGGCAACCCTCGAGACTTTGTACCGCCAAGTCGGCGTCGAGGCGTTTTACAGCCCCGAGATCATGACTCGGATGTGGGAGAAATTCGCTTTTCTGACCACGCTGGCGGCCATGACGTGTCTTATGAGGTCTTCCATTGGTGCCATCCTGGCCACCCGCGATGGCCGGGGCTTTGTGCTGGAGATGTTGGAGACCTGCCGCCGAGTCGCCACCGCCGCCGGCTATCCGCCCAGCGAGGCCGACCGGATTCTGTCGGTGGATTTACTGACGCAGCCGGGCTCGACCCTGACCTCTTCGATGCTGCGCGACATGGAACACGGCGGCCCCACCGAAGCCGAGCACATCGTCGGCCACATGGTCCGGTTGGCCGAAGGATTCGGCATCGCCTGCGTTTCTCTGCGTCTGGCCTATGCTCATCTCCAGGCCCATGAACACCGACGAGCCCAAGCCGGGGGCCGCGCCCCGACCTAACCGTTAAGGCCTATGGCCTTGGACGTCGACACGCCCGCAGCGCCCGCCCGGCGTCTGATACCGGCGAGCCCTGATACTGACACATCGCCGGTCCTCGGGCCGCGACGGCGGCCCCGCGTCCTCGTGGACGCGAAGCCAAGGGCGCGGATGCGCCCGCCCGGCGTCTGAGGGCAGCCTTGATGAGTCACCATCAAGGCGTGATGGTATGAGTTCCCATCAAGGAGGCTTGGTATTATGATCGAGGGACTCGATGCCCGGAGACAGCGGCTATGACGTTGTTCAAGCAATATAACTTGTATGAAGAAATCTTCGAAAAACGCATGGAGATCGTTCGTGCGCGGATTGCGCAGCGGCGGATTTTGCAAAAGAAAAAAGAATTAGAGAAAAAGATAAAATCATATGATCTCAAGCGGTCTCTTTATCGATTGATTCTGATTTTTAGTGCCTTATCTGTATTGTTTGTTTTTGTGCGCATTGTTAATGATCTTTACTATTTAATAACCGGCATTGACTATGAAGTCTTTAAAGGCTTTTTCGTTCAGTTTTAAGCGCGGTGGGTTCCACCGACACTCGCAAAGGGCCCGCCGGCCCTTTGAACCCGTGACGTTTTGAGGCCAAGCTGGCACCGGCAAAGATCATCCCCCCATCCGGTCGCCGTCCCCTGGCGCCGGCACCTGGAAGCCGTCGTCGGTGTATTGCTTCAGCTTGTTGCGCAGGGTTCTGATCGAGATGCCCAAGATGGTTGCGGCATGAGTGCGGTTGCCCAGGCAATGCTGGACGGTTTCGATAATCAAATCCCGCTCAACCTCGGCAACGCTGCGGCCCACCATGCCGGTGGGCATGGTCACGCCGGGTGCGCTGCCCGGAACCGACACCGCCACCGGAGGCGGAACGGCGGCTCGGCCATAGCCGCCGGGCAAAACCGGCATGGGTGGCGGCGATGGTTGGGCCGCATAGCCGCCCTGACCATAGCCGGGAACAAAGGGTTGCGGCCCTCCACCGTAAGGACCGGAGCCACCGGCCTGGGGCGGTGGAGCCGGTGGTGGGCGGCCATTGTCCCGTGCCATCAATTGGCTGGTCAGCATGATGGCGTCGGGTTCGATTTGAGTGCCATGAGCCAGCAGCACCGCCCGGTGCATGGCGTTTTCCAGCTCGCGCACATTGCCACGCCAATGATGGGCCAACAGGATCGCGGACGCAGCGGGCGATAGCGGGCGCGGCGGAACCCCGTTGGCTTCGGCATATTTTCGGATGAAATGTGTGGCAATCAGCGGAATATCCAAAGGCCGCTCGCGCAGGGCTGGCAATCGGATATTGAAGACATTCAGGCGGAAGAACAAATCCTCGCGGAAATCCCCGGCCATGACCGCCTGTTCCATGTCGCGGTTCGAGGTGGCCACCAACCGGATGTCAACCTTGACCGGCTGCGAGCCGCCAACCCGATCGATTTCTCGTTCCTGGATGGCCCGCAGCAGCTTGGCCTGAAGCCGCACATGCATTTCGGTGATTTCGTCCAACAGCAGGGTGCCGCCGTTGGCCTCTTCAAATTTGCCCAACCGTCGGGCCACAGCCCCGGTAAAGGCACCCTTTTCATGGCCAAACAGTTCCGATTCCAAAAGATGTTCGGGAATCGCGGCACAGTTGACCGATATGAAGGGTTGTTCGGCGCGTCGGCTTTTGCGGTGAATATAGCGCGCCATCAATTCTTTGCCGGTTCCGGACTCGCCGGTGACCAGCACCGAGGCGTCACTCGGCGCGACCTGATCGGCGAGGCGCAACACCGCCGCCATCACCGGATCCTGGCTGACAATGGCGTGGCTTTCTTCGGCCACCGCCTCCAGCACCGCCGCGATCAGTTTGGCGTCAGGCGGAAGAGGGATATATTCCTTGGCGCCGGCCCGGATCGCCCGCACCGCTGCTGCCGCGTCGGTCCCAACGCCGCACGCCACCACCGGCACCAGGAACCGCTCGGCTTTCAGGGCGTCGATCAACTGGCCGACATCCAGCTTGACGTCGATCATCACCAGATCGACCCCCGCCGCCGCTCGCAACGCCGTCATCGCCCCATCGATGCTGTTGGTATGAGAGACCTTGGCGCCCCGCTGGTGCGCGATTCTCCCGGCCTCGGTCAAGTGGCCTTCCAACGTCCCGACGATTAACAGGCGCATGATCCCTACTCTCCCAGACGGGGGCGACCGAACGGCAAGCGGCCCATAACAGTCGCTCCAACCGCGATCCTAATCGAAATACTGCACCCGACACCCTGCGGGCAGCACGGAATTCAAGAGCATTTCCAAGCGCCGGGGGTTCTCTTGGCGAGCGATCGAGATCGCCCCGGTGAGATACAGGGTTCGGATCAAATTGTCCTGTTCCGCGTTGCTTTCCAGCTTGCCTGCCAACGGGGTCAGGATCATGTTGCCCAGCACCGCGCCATAAAAAGTGGTCAACAACGCCACGGCCATCGCCGGCCCGATGGCCGAAGGGTTGTTGAGGCTGCCCAACATTTGCACCAACCCCACCAACGTCCCAATCAGGCCCATGGCGGGCGCCACTTCTGCCGCCCGTCGCAACACCGCAGCGGTGCGCAGGTGAGCCGCCGTGGCCACCTCGGCCTCTCCGCCCAACACCTGTTCGATCTCGTCGGCGGGGTGGCCGTCGATGGCCATCACGAGGCAACGGTACAAAAAGGGCTCTCCCCGCAATTCGGGCAACAGTTCCCCCAGCGTCTCCACTCCGGCCCGACGCGCGGCCTCGGCCAGCAACAACATCTGCCGGGCCACTGCGCGCGGATGCGGGTTTGGGCGGAACAGGGCCGACGGCACCATCCGCCAAGCCAACCCCAGATCACGGGTCGAAAATGAAACAGCTGTCACCGTTAAGGTGCCGCCACCCACGATCATAAAGGCCGGTAAATCCAGATAGGCGCCGGGGGTTCCGCCGCCGACCATGGCCACCGCCACCACGCCAAAGGCTCCGGCCAACCCGAACAGCGTTGCCAAATCAAACGCCGAGCGGGCGCGCATGCCGCCAGAGCCGGAAGCCGGGTGCGGGCTATTGTTCGTTGAAAGAGGGCGCACCATGAACACAGTCCGTCATCAGGAAAATAATTCTAGGAAAAAATGGCCCTCAATGATCAGGTCCGATCGGACTTGATGATTTCCGTCATGGTCACACCCAAACGATCTTCGACCACCACCACTTCACCGCGCGCTACCAGCCGGTTATTGACATAGATATCGATAGCCTCACCCACCTTGCGATCCAGCTCGACCACCGCACCCCGGCCCAATTTCAGCAATTGGCTCACCTGCATGGTGGATTTCCCAAGCACGGCGGAAATCTGCACCGGGATATCATAGACCGCCTCGAGATCCTTGGCTGGCGTTGACGAGATCTCGAAGCCGGACGTCCCGCTGTCAAGCTCATCAAGATCGAACCCACCCGCACTCGCCATGTTTGCCGCCCAATGTTTAGCTCTTTTGTTCCGACATCACTCTTGCGTGCCCAACATCCGTTCGGCAATCGCCGTGATATCGGCCAGCAGTTGCTCGGTATTCCGTTCCGCGCCGCCGTCGGCCCATTCGATCCGTGCATCGCTTGGCCCTAGGCGAGCATCCCCCAGAATGATCAAACGGCCCGCAAAGCCCCGGTCTGCGGCCATGGCTTCAATATGGGGCCGAAGGGCTGCTACCATACCTTCACTCACCTTAATCGCGAGGCGGGGTTCGTCGATGGCTTCGTTCAGGCAGGTCGCGATAAAAGACTCCAACTCGGTGGCGCCGTGGCTGCGAATCAGGCTGGGGAGCAGCTTGTTGACCATGGCCATGGCCATGGCTAGGGGCTGCCCGGTTCGAGCTGCGTTGAGATCCTCGCGATCGGCCACCAGAACCTCGACGCCATCGGCTAGGCGCACCAGAGCGTCGGTTAAGGCCGCCTGCATCTGTTTTTCGGCCTCGTCTCGTCCTTGCTGAAGACCGGCGGCTAGCCCCGCCTTCCGGCCTTCGGCATGGGCCTTACTCCGAGCCTGTTCCAACTCTTCGGTGCTAAAGGTCGGCGGCGGGGGGGGCGGTGGCACCTCCGCCGCTTTGGCCTTCTGACGCCGTGCTTCCTCGTCGTCGGTGTCAAAGGAAACGTCGAACAGGAATTTTTGAACCGCCACCTACGTCCTCCCAAACTGTGCCGAGACGCCGCCCGGTCAGCCACACCACCGGGCCTTGATATTAACACATCAAGGTCGCCCTTATACCATCGGGCCTTGATGTTGATTCATCGAGGCTGCCCCTGGACGCCGGGCGGACGCATCCGCGCCCCCCTAGAGTCACACAAGGGCTTCGCACCCATGGGCGCGCAGGGCCGCCGTCGCGGCCTATACCGGCGGTGTGTCAGTGTTATGGCTCGCCGGCTTCAGTAGATCAACTCGTCCTCGCCTTTGCCTTCCGACATCACAATCTCGCCACGGGCGGCGAGATCCTTGGCGGTTTGCACCATCAACATCTGAGCCTCTTCCACATCGCGCAGGCGCACCGGCCCCATCGAGGCCATTTCTTCGCGCAGCATCTTGCCCGCGCGTTCCGACATGTTGGTAAAGAACAGGTCGCGTAGGGTTTCCGAAGCTCCTTTGAGCGCAATGGAGAGTTTGGATTTGTCCACGGCCCGCAGCATCGCCTGAACGCCGCTGGGGTCGAGTTTGCCTAGGTCTTCGAAGGTGAACATCAGCGCCTTGATTCGTTCGGCACTGTCGCGGTTTCGTTCTTCCAGAGCGGCAATGAACCGATGCTCGGTGGCGCGATCCAGGTTGTTGAAAATTTCCGCCAGCATTTCGTGGGAGTCCCGACGGCTGGCGCGGGCCAGGTTGGTCATGAATTCGGTGCGCAAGGTCCGTTCGACGTCGTCGAGCACCTCCTTCTGCACCGCTTCCATCCGCAGCATTCGCATGATGACTTCCATGGCGAAGCTTTCGGGTAGAATGGTCAGCACGCGCCCGGCATGCTCGGCGCGAATCTTGGACAAAACCACGGCCACGGTCTGCGGATATTCATTCTTAAGATAATTAGCCAGCACATTTTCATTCACGTTTGCCAGCTTGTCCCACATGGTGCGACCGGCGGGACCGCGAATATCTTCCATGATGGCGTCGACCTTGTCCTTGGACAAGGTCTTCATCAGCAACCGTTCGGTGCTGTCGTAGGTACCAACCAGAGAGCCGGTGGCCGACATCTGTTCGGCGAACTCGACGAACAGGCGCTCGATCAGGTTGGCGCTCACCGTTCCCAGATTGGCCATGGTCTGGGAGATTTCCTTGATCTCCTCATCGTCCATGTGCTGGAACAACTTAGCCGCGTGTTCCTCACCCAAAGATAGAATCATAATGGCGGCCTTCTCTGGGCCGGTCAGGGTGCGATAATCTTCGCGAACACGCATCGCCACGGCTTATTCTCCCTCACCCGAGATCGGTTTGCCGCCGCCCATCGCCTAAGTTTCCTGGTACAGCCAGTTGCGCAGGATTGAAACGGCTTCTTCAGGATGCTTTTCGACGATTTCACCAACCTTGCGCAAGGACGAGGCGCGCACCCGCCCTTCGACGCGGTTGATATCGATCATTTGCTCCAGCTCTTCGTCGGCCTGGGCGGCCTCCAATGCCAAATCCTGGGCCAGCGCCCCCGCCGGAGCCGCCAACTGGGCCGGCAACTGGGCTTGCTCGGCCAGCAACTTCTCCATGTCCTCCTCGGACTCGCTGGGCCGCTCGAACGCTCGGGTGATCAGCGGACGGACCACCAACAGAATGACCAGGATTGCGACGATGCCCAGGATCAGCATCTCGGCAATTCTGAGGACATCCTCTTTCGGCATGCCCAGCAGCATATCCGTGGCGTTGGTGAATTCGCCTTCGGGCACGACAAAGCGCATGTTGACGACTTCGAGGGTATCGCCGCGCACCGCGTCGTAGCCAACCGCTGAACGGACCAACGCACTGATCTGGTCGAGTTCTTCCTTGGGTCTTTGGCTGTAGACCGCAGGGCCCCCCTTGGGATCGGGGGTATAAACGCCGTCAACCAACACCGCGACCGACAATTTGCGGACCTGTCCGACTTCGCGAACCTGACTTTTAACCGTCTTGCTGATTTCGTAGTTGACGGTTTCCTCGTTTCGGTTGGTGCGGTTGCTGGTGATTGGGCCGGCCCCGCCGCTGCTGTTGTTTGCGCCTCCCGGTACGTTGTTCTGAACCGTCACCGAATCCATGGGGTCGCGGTCTTGGGCATCGGCTTTGTCATCCACCGTTGCGGTCGAGCGCACCACTTGACCTTCGGGGTCGTAGATCTCCGAATTGGTGGTAATCTGGTCGAAGTCGAGATCTGCCGACACCTCGGCGCGCACCTTGTCGTAGCCGACGGTGCGACCAACCAATTCCTCGATGGTGTGACTCAGCCTATGCTCGTAGGTTTGCCGCTTTTCGTCGGCGGTGGCGGCCATCGTCTCGGCGGTGTCAGCGCCCGTGCCGCGAGCCAACAGCTTACCATGGTCATCGATGATGGCCACCTGCGCAGGACTGAGCTTGGGGACCGACGCAGCGAGCAAATGCTGAATCGCCGAAATTTGCTCGGGGTTGAGGTGAATGCCGGGCCGGAGCTTCACAAACACGCTGGCGGTGGCGGTGGCTTCGGAGCGGCTGAACATTTCGCGCTTGGGGAGAACCAAATGAACCCGCGCCTGTTCGACTCCCTCAAGCGTCCCGATGGTCCGCGCCATCTCGCCTTCCAGGGCGCGCATCTGGTTGATGCTCTGCATAAAGCTGGTGACGCCGAAGCCCTCGCCCTTATCGAAGATTTCGTAGCCGACCGATCCTCCGCTCGGGAGTCCGGCCTGGGCCATCTGCATGCGCAGCCGACCCACCTGATCTTGGGGCACCATCACGCGGGTGCCGGTCTCGTCAACCTTGTATGGAACTTTTAGCTCGTCCAGCTTCTTGGCGATCGCCCCGGCGTCAGCCGTCTGGAGATCCGCGTAGAGCAACTCCATGTTTGGTTGAGAAAGGCGACCTGTCAGAAAGACGAAAAAGCCAAGAAGGGCTATGCCGACAACCGCAATGGCAGCAAGGCGAGCCGCGCCGAGATTGCGCAAGGTTTGCATAAACCCATTCACGAGACAGATCCCCGAACGGCCACCAATCAAGCGGACCGACAGAGGCGGTGGCGAGTCAGTCGGCCCCCTTCATTATAATGCGGTTTCCGCTCAAAAGGTGGGTTAATTTCCCAGAGCCTTCAAGCGGTCGGACTGTGTTGGTATCCTGGATCTGCCGAGCGTTGCGGGGCTCAACAGCCCCCAGCCAGAGCCAGAATATCCCGAGCGCGCTGATCCCAGGTGTAGCGTTCGCCAACCCATTTCTGACCGCGATCAGCACGAATCAAGGCCGCCTCAGGGCTTTGTTTCAGAGCGCGCAATTGAGTGGTCAGGCTTTCAGGATCATCCAGGTCAATGAAGGCCACCTGATCGTCATTCACCACCTCGGTTACAGGGCCCAGCCGACTGACCACCGTCGGGGTTCCGCTGGCGAGCACCTCGAAGAGCTTTAACGGCGACATCCAGCGGTGAGTGGCAACCGCGCGGGTGTAGGGCAGCAATACGCTGCCATAAGAGCGCAGCAGCCGGGGAATCAGAGCGTGGGCAACTGCGGGCTGAACAACCACATTGGGCCGATCCAGATCACGAGCGCGGGCGGCCTCGACCTCGGCAGGGGTGCCTCCGATCAACACGAAGCCATGATCGGGCAGATCGCGGGCCGCTCTCGCGATCAGATCCAGCCCGCGTTCCGGGCGCAAGGTGCCGTAGTACAGGTGAACCGGCGCCTCTGGCCCCAAACCAGCCGGCCAGGGCCGGTCGGCCATCGGCAGCGGTTCGGCTTGGGCGAAAGGGGCAAAATCAACGGCGTCATGACAGGCCACCACTCGTCCGGGCGGTAGTCGGTAGTCCTGGATCAAATGCGTGCGCAAAGACCCAGAAATCGCAACCCAACGAATCCGCCGCCCCAACAATGGCACCACCCGGCGAGCAACCGGAGACAGATCTTGATGCAGTTCCAAAACCAAGCGTGGGGTCAGCCATTGACCGGCCAACGCCACCCCTAAGCTTCGACTCATCACCATCGCATCCCGATTCCCGTTCCCGATCAGCCGGTGCAGCTCGGGCATTAACCGGGCGGTGAACTCGGCATAGCGGGCCTTTCCATACCGGGCCCGGCAGTGAATCGGACGGTGGTCGATGGGCAGTCCCGCCAGAACATCGACGGTTCGGCCATAGCCCGGCCACAGATAGGTGACATGACAGCCGATCCGCGCGAACGCCGCCAACATCTGGCAGGTCTGAAGAACATGCGCGGTCTCAGCCTCCATGATCATGTTGTTGGCCACGATCACGGATGTCGGCAAGGGGGAAACGAGGTTGGGCATCGGCCCTTGTGAAGCTAGAGGAGAAGACATCCTCCAACAACCGGGGGAAGGCAGACCTCCCCCAGATGCTGAGATGAGAAGGCTTTTGCGGGCAGCGTATCGACACCCGCAAGGAAGCTCCGCTCCCTTGCGGGCTCAGGAAGGGCCCGCCGCAAAAGCCAAGGCATAGGGCGTGACATTGGCGCCCACCACGCAAAGCCGAACACGAAACCCGGCTTTGTCCGTTCTACCGATCCCGAGCCATTCGGCCCAGCCGTAGCCGCAGGGCGTTCAACTTGATAAAGCCTTCGGCATCCTGTTGGTTGTAGACGCTATCGGCCTCGAACGTCACATAATCCAGGCGATAGAGGGAGTTTGGCGACTTGCGGCCCGCCACCGAAACAGTCCCCTTGAACAGCTTCAAGCGAACCGTGCCGGCCACCCGTTCCTGGGTCTGATCAATCAGGGCTTGCAACGCCTCGCGCTCTGGGCTGTACCAGAAGCCGTTATAAATCAGCTCGGCATAACGCGGCATCAGCTCATCTTTCAGATGCATGGCGCCGCGATCCAGGGTCAGGCTTTCCACCGCACGATGGGCGACGGACAGGATGGTTCCGCCCGGTGTTTCGTACACGCCTCGGCTTTTCATGCCGACATAGCGGTTTTCCACCAGATCAAGCCGGCCAATGCCGTTGGCGCCGCCCAGGTCATTGAGTCGGGCCAGCAGTTTGGCCGGAGACAGGGCCTCGCCATCCACCGCTACGGCATCGCCGCGCTCGAAGGTGACCTCGACATAGGTCGCCTTGTCGGGAGCCTTCTCTGGCGACACAGTGCGGGTGAACATCTGCTCGTCGGGCTCAACCCATGGATCTTCCAGTGCCTTACCTTCATAGGAGATATGGAGAAGGTTGGCGTCGGTGGAGTAGGGGGCCTCGCCGCGTTTGTCTTTGGCGATCGGAATCTGGTTCTTCTCGGCATACTCGATTAACCGAGTCCGGGAGTTCAACTCCCATTGGCGCCAAGGCGCGATCACCTTGATATCGGGCTTCAGGGCGTAATAGGTCAGCTCGAACCGCACCTGATCATTGCCCTTACCTGTGGCGCCATGGGCCACGGCGTCGGCGCCGACTTGCCGGGCGATCTCGATCTGGCGCTTGGCGATCAGTGGGCGCGCGATCGAGGTTCCCAGCAGATAGACCCCTTCGTATAGCGCATTGGCCCGGAACATCGGGAACACGAAATCCCGCACGAACTCTTCGCGCAGATCATCGATGAAGATGTTGCCTGGCTTGATGCCCAGCAATTCCGCCTTGTGGCGTGCAGGCTCAACCTCTTCACCCTGCCCAAGGTCAGCGGTGAAGGTCACGACTTCGCAGCGGTAGGTTTCCTGAAGCCAGCGCAAAATGACCGATGTGTCGAGTCCGCCGGAATAGGCCAGGACGACTTTCTTGATGTCTGAGGGCGCAACGACGCTCATGGAGGAACCCACATCCAAGGAAACAGGGAAGATCAATCAGGCTGAATCCGGGTCGGGCCCGGCCAAAACCAGGGCCGGGCCAAAACCAGGGCCGGGCCAAGATTAGGACGGCCTACGGCTTCCTGCAAGCCAGTTGCAGCGATCGAGAGCCCAGGTTTCCCCCCACCTTTCGCCGAGGGTCGGAGGGGTAGGAGGAAAACCAATCTATTTCAAGGAGATACCCTAATATCCTCGAGACTTGATCGTTGACTCATCAAGACCACCCTCATACCAACGGCCCTAGACAGTGATCCGTGCCGTTGGTATCGGCGGCGACCGCCGCCGCCGCGCGCCCCATGGCGCGAAGCCAAGGGCGCGGATGCGCCCGCCCGGCGTCTGAGGGCAGCCTTGATGAGTCACCATCAAGGCCCGATGGTATCAGACACCGGATGCGCAAAGCCGTAGCCCCTGGTTTCAAGCCAGCCACGGCGGCACATGGTCGAGGGCCAGCAGTTCGGCATAGTCCAGGCGCGGACGAATGATCGCGAACTGATCGTCTTTTACCAGCACTTCGGGAACCAATGGGCGAGTGTTGTAGGTGGACGCCATCACCGCGCCATACGCTCCCGCCGACAGGATCGCCAACAGGTCGCCGGGTTGGGGAACCGCCAAGGGCCGTTGTACGGCGAAGGTGTCGCCGGTTTCGCATACTGGCCCCACCACGTCGAAGGGCTCGACCAGATCGCCGGGGGCGGACTCGGCCACCGGCAGAATGCCGTGCCAAGCCTCATAGAGGCTCGGGCGAATCAGATCATTCATGGCGGCATCGACGATGACAAAGCGGCGATGCAGGCCGGCTTTGACATAGAGCACTCGGGTCAACAACACTCCGGCATTGCCGACCAAAGCCCGCCCTGGTTCCAGCACAATCCGGCAGCCCAACCCTCGAGTCGTCTCGGCGACCAGTGCCGCATAATCGGCCACGGAAGGCGGCGTCTCTTCGCGGTAGACGATGCCCAACCCGCCCCCAAGATCAAGCCGGTCGATGGCGTGGCCATCGCCACGCAGGGTTTCGACCAGATGCGCCGCTTTCTTGAAGGCGGCTCGGAACGGCGCCAGGCTGGTCAACTGAGAGCCGATATGGACCGCCACGCCGACGGCCCGCACGCCAGGCAACCGAGCGGCGAGAGCATAAGCCTCCCGCGCATGATCGAAATCGATGCCGAACTTGTTTTCTTTGCGTCCGGTGGCAATCTTGTGATGGGTTCCGGCGTCGATATCGGGATTGACCCGCAACGCAACCGGCGCGACCACGCCCAGATCGACGGCCACCGCGCTTAATGCTTCCAACTCGGGCAGCGACTCGACATTCAGTTGAAAGATGCCGGCAGTGAGGGCTGCCTTCATCTCGGCCTGGGTCTTGCCGACTCCGGAGAACACGATTCGCTCGGGCGGAACGCCGGCGGCCAGCGCCCGCCGCATCTCGCCTTCCGAAACCACATCGGCCCCGGCCCCTAACCGTGCCAGAGTCCCCACCACCGCAAGGTTGGAATTGGCCTTGAGGGCATAGCAAATGCCGACATTCTGATCGGCAAACGCTGCGGCAAAGGCCCGATAGCCTTCGGCCAGAGCCGAGCCCGCATAGCAGTAAACCGGGGTTCCCACGGCGTCCGCCACTTGGGCCAACGACACCGCCTCGGCATGGAGCCCTCCGCTCCGATAGGTGAAAGCGGTCATGGCTTGGTCGGGAAGGTGCCGGTGCTGCCCAACACCCCATTTGGCTGCAAGTCTTCGGGCCGGATGATCTGGGGATAGGCTGGCTTGGGCGCGGTGGATGGCGGCGGAGCCAAAGCCGGCGTCGTTGAGGTCGTGGCGTCCGGTGCTGGCGGAATCACCGCCGGTGACGGCGGAACTGTGCCCTGCGGGTCCAGTCTCGTGTCAGGGTAAGCCCTGGGATAGGCGATGGCGTCTGGCCCGGCGTCTTCCGCCGGAATGACGTGGCTAGGTTTGCGACCACAGCCGGCCAAGGCCAGCGCCGCGCCGGCCAACACCAGTCCGGTAAAGCCGCGACGGCTTGGCCGGGCCTTCGTAAGCACGGTTTTCACGGGAACCTCATTCATAGGAAAGACTCTCGAGCCCGAACGATCGCTGCACGGACCCGTTCGGGGGCGGTGCCGCCGAAACTGCGACGACTGGCCACCGACGCATCCAGACTCAGGGCCTGATAAACCTCGGCGGTAATACGTGGCTCCACCCCTTGCAGGGTTGCTAAATCCAATTCGGCGAGCCCCTTGCTTTGATCGTCGGCGAGCCGGACCAGACGGCCCGTGACGTGGTGGGCCTCGCGGAATGGCATGCCCAAGTGTTGCACCAGCCAATCGGCCAAATCGGTCGCGGTCAGAAAGCCGCGCTCGGCGGCGCGGCGCATGGCGATCGGGTCCGCCACCATGTCGCGCACCATGCCAGCGGTTGCCGCCAGACACAAAGCCAGGGTTTCGTCGGTCTCGAATACCGGCTCTTTGTCTTCCTGCATGTCCTTGGAATAGGCCAGCGGCAACCCCTTAAGCGCCACCAACAATCCGGTCAGCGCCCCGATCACGCGCCCAGCCTTGGCCCGAACCAGCTCGGCGGCGTCGGGATTGCGCTTTTGGGGCATAATCGAACTGCCGGTGGTGAAGGCGTCCGAAAGCCGGATAAAGCCGAACTGAGCCGTACACCACACTACGATTTCTTCGGCAAAGCGCGACAGATGGACCGACAGGATGGCGGCCGTCGCCAGATAATCCAGGGCGAAATCCCGGTCAGACACCGCATCCAGGGAATTGGCGGTGGGCCGATCAAACCCGAGCGTCGCCGCCGTCTGGTCGCGGTCGATGGGATAAGGGGTGCCGGCCAGCGCCGCCGAGCCCAGCGGACATTCATTCAGGCGGACCCGAGCGGCCTTGACCCGGCTTCGGTCCCGTCCGAACATTTCAACATAGGCCAGCAGATGATGGCCGAACGTGACCGGCTGGGCGGGTTGCAGATGGGTGAAGCCAGGCATGACCGTATCGGCGTGCCGTTCAGCCTGCTCGATCAGGGCCGCCTGGAGGTCGCGCAGACCGGCATCAAGCCGATCCAGGGCGTCTCGTACCCACAATTTGAAATCGGTGGCCACTTGGTCATTGCGCGAGCGTGCGGTGTGCAGCCGCTTGGCCGGGGCGCCGATCAGTTCGGCCAGCCGGGACTCGACATTCATGTGAATGTCTTCCAGGGCGGTCTTGAACGGAAAGGTGCCCGACTCGATTTCCTGGAGAACCTGGGTCAAACCGGCATGAATGCGTTGGGCGTCCTCTTCCGAGAGGATGCCCTGTCGGGCCAGCATGGCGGCGTGGGCCTGGGAGCCGGCAATATCTTGCGCCGCAAGCTTGCGGTCGAAGCCGATGGAGGCGTTAATCCGCTCCATGATGGCAGCCGGCCCGGCGGCAAAACGCCCACCCCACAACTGGTTGGCGCCCGGATCGGTGGACGGCGCGGCGGCAACGGCGGTATCAGAGGACGAATCGGTCATGAGCATATCAGGAGGCGACGGGGTGAGGGACTCGAACGGTACTATGCGCGTTTTGCGCGCCGTCGCAATGGCGCTGTTGCTGTTGGCGCTGTCGATTTCAGGAGACTCTGCCGCTGCCGAGTCTCATCCGTTCGATCCGGCGCCGTCGCTCTTGCCGGCCCCCCCCATGACATTTCTGGATGGGACCGGCCAACGGCTTGGGTTGGAGGCCTTTGCCGGAAAGCTGGTACTGTTGAATCTCTGGGCGACGTGGTGCCCGCCTTGTGTCGACGAAATGCCCGCCCTGGACCACTTGGAAGCCACATTCGGCGGCGATTCCTTTGAGGTTGTGGCGGTTTCGATGGATCGCGGGGGGCGCCAAACCGTCGAGCCCTTCTTGCAACGTCATCACCTTAGCCATTTGGCGCTCTATCTCGATCCCACAGCCGCCGCGCTCGGGGCCTGGAGCAGCAACAGTCTGCCAACTTCGGTGCTGATTGCTCCCGATGGTCGGGTGTTGGGCCGGATCGAGGGCGAAGCCGACTGGGAGTCCCCTGAAATCTTGGCGCTGATCCGCCACTACCTTGCCAAACCGGCCTCACGCCCCTCGGAATCCTACGGGCTCATCAAAACCAGCGGATAACCGACGCCATGACCATCGAGAGCCTTCGGTTGCGGAATTTCAAAAGCTTCCAGGATGCCGCTCTGGACACTCTGCCCAGTTTCGCGGTGGTGGTTGGTGCCAATGGCACCGGCATGACTGATACCCTCGAGCCTTGATGTTGACTCATCAAGGCTGCCCTCAGACGCCGGGCGGGCGCATCCGCGCCCTTGGCTTCGCGCGCATGGGCGCGCGGGGCCGTCGTCGCGGCCCGAGGACCGGCAGTGTGTCATCGTTATAGCTCGCCGGTATGAATTGGTCTTTCTGCTAGAAGAGCCGTCTGCTGGTGCGATGTTGGGTGGCCTTTTGCCCCGTATTCTTCCCCCGGAATGAACGATCGCCAAGTTTCAGGGCGCTCGTCACCGGCATTCAGAAATTGATTGAAGCCGGAAATTCAAACGCCTAGGACGTTTATTCTGCGGCTAGGCTTGCCTTTGCCGATGTGTTCCGATACTCTGCTGACATGAAAACTCATTTGAAGCAGATGGTAAATCCGTAAAAGGAGTATGATAATGGGTGGTTTTTGTGAGCAGGTCGAAACTTTGAAAAATATGCTTGTTAATGAAGGCGACTTTAATAATGTTATCGCTTACTTTCTCAGCAATTTAGGAAGTATTCGTGTGTTTGCCAATCAAGGAAAGCCAACAAAAAACAAAATACTACGGGATATTTTGAGTTCTATTGCCGTAAAATCTTACGGAGAAGGCTTCACGGTGACGCAACTGAAGCTTTTTAAAGTTGGTAATGGCCCTTTCTGTCATGGAACCTGCCGTCTAGGGCCTGAGGTTGGAGCGATTTTCTTTTTTGATGATTTGAATATCGGCATGCTTTCCTTAACGTCTTTGGAGCCCATGGGGGGGACATCCTATATTCGCTTTTCAGGAACCTTCTTGGATGCCGACAAAGCAGCGTTTTTTACCGACAACGACGAGAACGCGACACGGCATTGACTACGGTTCCCGGCAAAGCCGTTCCGGTGGAAAGGATAAAGTGACAGCGGTGCCGATACCGGGTTCGCTTTGCAGGGAAATCCGGCCTTCATGGAGTTCGATCAAAGACTTGACGATCACCAATCCCAGCCCGGTGCCCTCGGCGGGACGAGTGCGGGGGTTGCCGGCCTGGCCAAATTCGGTAAACACCACATCGAGATCCCCGGCATCAATTCCCATGCCGTTGTCGGCCACAGTGATGTCGAGTCTTTCCCCCACTTGCTGGGCCGTCACCGTGACCACTCCGCCGGGTTCGGTGAATTTGATGGCGTTGGACAGCAGATTGAACATCATTTGACGAACCGTTCGCTCATCGCCCATGAGGCGAGGCAGATTCGGCGGGATCTCCGCTGTCAAGGTCAGATGCCGTTGCCAAGCCAGTGGGCTGGCGGCATGAACCGACTCCTCGATCACAGCCCCGACCAGGATATGATCCGAGGCCAATTCGAAATGGCCGGCCTCGATCTTGGAAATATCCAACACGTCGTTAATCAGGCGTAGCAAATGCACACCGCTCTGATGAATATCCTGAGCGTAACTGATATATTTCTCGGTTCCAATGGGCCCGACCATCTGGTCGCGGATCATCTCGGCAAACCCGATGATCCCGTGCAGAGGCGTTCGCAGGTCGTGGCTCATGCGGGCGAGAAACTCAGATTTAGCAGCATTGGCGGTTTCGGCGGCTTCGCGGACTTGTTTTAAGGCTGCGATTTCAGCTTGGGCTCTTGCAACGTCGTCTTCCAGGCGACGACGTTGCGTTTCATGGTCGTCCAAGCGTCCTCGTTGGTCGGTGATCACGCGCTGATCTGCTTCGACCCGATCCAACAAGCGGTTCAATGCGGTTCCGACACCGTGCAGATCGGCCAAATGAAACGCCGGCACGCGTACCGTTAGGGCTCCGGCAGCGGCGGCTTCGGCGATTGCTCTTAGCCGGTGGAGCGGTTCCGCCCCCAGTCGCCACATCGCCACGAAGGCGCCCAACACCAACAACAGGGACACCGAAGCGACAATCATCGCCTGATGCTCAATGGATGTTCGGAGCTCCAGATATTGCCGCTCCCAGCCGGCTTCGACCACCAGGGCGGCCCCGATCGAATGTCCGTCACTCCCGAACAGCGGAACCGCCGCCATCATCTCGGTGGATTGGGCCCCGGCGGCATCCAGCGAACGGCCCTGAACTAGTGCGGCCTCGGCCAGGGCCGCCACGGGCGGTTCCAATGCGTCTGATCGACCGTCGACCCGAATCCGCTCGCTGTCGGCCAGTACGGTACCACCGCTCCCCACCACCCGATAGCGAACCCGCATGTGTCGGGACGCCATGGCCCGCACCCGCTCTTGGACGGTTGCCCAATCGCCGTTTCCGGCGTCGGGAGCGACGGCTGCCGCCACGGCATCCGCCGCCACCAGCATTGTTTGAGCCGAGACCAAGCCGATCTGGTTGATTCGCTGAATGGTCCCGTAGACCAACAGACCCAATACGACGGTCACGCCGGCAGCGTAGGCCGTCAGATGAAGCCATGAAATTCGCCAATATCCGATCATGGCCGGGCTGCCTCTTCTACCAGCGACGAATCGAGCCATGTCGCCGTTGAGGGCAAAGCCGAACGCGCACCATGGTGCCCGAGAAGCGCCACCGTTGCCACCAGTCGCCGGGCAACAGGAGCCTCGGCGCCTCCGGCCAGCATCGTCTGATTGTCGGCCAGATCCAGCAGGTGCACGGCTTCGAAATCCTGACGCCAGGCGTCCGCCGACCGGCCACTCGCGGTGGCCATCAGCGTCAAACAAGGATCCGTGGTCTTGCGACACATACCGACCGCCTCCGAAAGGACGCGAAGAATTGCGCGCAGCGAATCGCGCTGATCGGGAATTCGGCTTTCCCGAACGACCAAAACATGCGTAACCAAACCGGCCTCGATTGGGGCCGCCTCGGGCTGCGCTGACGTTAACGCCAACGGTACGACTCCTGGACGCTGCCGCAAGAGGGCCAGCCCACTTGGCGAAACCGCCACGACGGCTGCAACGCGTCCGGATTGAAGCGCTGCGCCCAGCCTATCGGGAGCCAGCGGAACCAGAGTGACATCCTGGGGATCAACGCCAGCGTGGTCAAGCAGGGAGACCGCCAAGGGCTCCAGGGTCCGGCCAAACGCCACGCCGATTTTCCTGCCACGAAGGCCCGCTGGGGTGGCGAAATCCGAAGCGGCCACCAGTCCTCCCTCTCCCGTCACTTCGTCGAGGGCGTAGATGACGCGGCCTCCTTCGGCCAACAGCTCGGGTACGCGGTCAAGCCCGACGCTCACGGCATCCACCAATCCATCCCGAAAAGCCTGGACCGGATCCCGAGATGGCGGGGCTCGTCGCAGATCCAGACGGACGGGCAGACTTGCCGTCAGCCCCAGGGGCTCAATCAGGGCGAAAATCTGGTCTCCGGGCCAATCTGAAATTTCGATCGTGAAAGGCTGAAGCGGACGCGACGGTAGCACCGTCTCGACCACTGCGAACAAAGAGCCCGAGAGCACCGCTGCCGTGATTATCTTCAGCCAGATCATGCCATCGCCGCCTTCGCCCATAGTCTTCGATTACGAAGATGGGCTCATCCGATCTTAGAAAAAGTTAAGGATAACCGAGACAGAAGAAAATTTTGCCCGCCGGTATAAGTCGTCGGCTTTCCGCGAGACCCCGGACCGCACTCACCCCTATACTGGACGACAGGCCTCGCCTTTGGCCTCCCCCGGACCGCCCCCAGGACTGCCCCATGCCCGTTCCCTCCCATCCCCCCGGTAACGCCAGACCCAAAGCACGGAGCAAGGCCCCTGTGGTGCCGGCTAAAACAGAAGCGCCTTTGATACCGGCGAGTCCTGACACTGACGCATCGCCGGTATCGGGCCGCGACGGCGGCCCCGCGTCCTCGTGGACGCAAAGCCCCAGTGTGACTTTAGGGGGGCGCGGATGCGCCCGCCCGGCGTCTGAGGGCAGCCTTGATGAGTCACCATCAAGGCCCGAGGGTATGATACCGGCCTCCATCGAGTCGCTGTTGCGTGCCGATCATGCCGACCCCTTCAGCGTGCTTGGCATGCATCAGAGCGTTTCCGATGGGCCGGTGACGGTGCAGGTGCTGCTTCCCGGCGCTCGGGCCGTGGAGGTGATCGACTGCGATCCTGGCAAGGCGCCGACGGTGGCCGCTCGGCTGGCCTGTCTTCACGCCGATGGTGTGTTTGCCGGCCCGGTGCCGGGGGCTACCCGGCGGTTTCGCTATCGTCTGCGCGTAACATTCGACGAGGACACCCTAGAATTCGAGGATGCTTATGCTTTTCCTCCGATTCTCGGCGAATTGGATGTCCATTTGCTGGCCGAAGGCAATCATCTGCGCGCTTACGAGCGATTGGGCGCCCATGTTCGGGCGATCGACGGCACCGTTGGTGTGGCGTTTGCGGTCTGGGCGCCCGACGCCCGGCGCGTCAGTGTGGTTGGCGATTTCTGCGACTGGGATGGCCGCCGGCTGCCTATGCGCAAGCGCCACGAGTGCGGCGTGTGGGAAATTTTTGTTCCGGGAGTGGTGCCCGGCGACCGCTATAAATTCGAGATTCGGGGCGCATCGGGGGCGTCGCTTCCGCTTAAGGCCGACCCGATGGCCCTGGAAGCGGAACGCCCCCCGCGAACCGCTTCGGTGGTCACGGCTCCGAGTGATTTCATCTGGACCGATGACGCCTGGGTTCAGCGCCAAGCCGCCCTCGATCATCATCGAGAGCCGATTTCCATTTACGAGGTCCATTTGGGATCGTGGCGCCGCACCCCCGACGGACTCCCCCTGAGCTATCGCGCTCTGGCCGAACATTTGATTCCCTATGTGGTCCAAATGGGCTTTACCCATATTGAACTGCTGCCGATTACCGAATTCCCGTTCGATGGTTCCTGGGGCTATCAGCCCATCGGCCTTTATGCCCCCACCAGCCGCTACGGCAGCCCCGACGACGTCCGCTTTTTCGTCAACGCCTGCCATCAGGCCGGATTGGGAGTGCTGCTGGACTGGGTGCCGGGCCATTTTCCTAGCGATCCCCATGGGTTAGCCGCTTTTGACGGCACCTCTCTTTACGAGCATGCCGACCCGCGCCAAGGCTATCAACCCGACTGGAACACTCTGGTCTATAATTTTGGCCGCCGGGAGGTTGCTAATTTTCTCTTGGGTAGCGCCCTGTTCTGGCTGGATCACTATCACCTGGATGGAATCCGGGTCGATGCCGTGGCGTCGATGCTTTATCTGGATTACAGCCGTAAAGAAGGCGAATGGATTCCCAACCGTTACGGCGGGAAGGAAAATCTCGAGGCCATCGCCTTTTTACGACGCTTGAATGAACTCTCCTACGCCCGCCATCCCGGCGTGATGACCATCGCCGAAGAGTCCACCGCTTGGCCCGGCGTTTCGCGTCCGGCTTGGTTGGGGGGATTGGGTTTTGGGTTCAAATGGAATATGGGTTGGATGCACGACACCCTGCGCTATTTCGGGCGGGATCCCCTGTTTCGTAGCTACCACCACAGTGATTTGACGTTTGGCTTGTTGTATCAGTATAGCGAAAACTTCATCCTGCCGATCAGTCATGATGAAGTGGTGCATGGCAAAGGCTCTTTGATTGGTCGCATGCCGGGGGATCGTTGGCAGAAATTCGCCAACCTTCGCGCTTTTCTGGGGATGATGTTTTGCCATCCCGGAAAGAAGCTGCTGTTCATGGGCTGCGAGTTCGGTCAATTCGCCGAGTGGAACCATGATGCCGGTCTGGATTGGCCTCTGCTGGATAATGCCGATCACCGGGGCATTCACGCGCTGGTCCGAGACCTGAACCATTTGTATCGAAGCCAACCGGCCTTGTATCAAAGCGACTGTGAGCCCGGCGGCTTTGAATGGATCGAGGCCAACGACACCGCCAACAGCGTTCTGGTCTGGCTGCGCCGTCCTCTGCCCCGGAACACCGCCGGCGAGGACACGCCGGGCTATCCCCTGATTTGCGTCGGCAACTTCACCCCCACGCCCCATCACGGCTACCGTATCGGTGTGCCGGCGCCTGGTCGCTATCAGGAATGTCTCAACACTGATGCTGCCTATTATGGTGGCGGTGATGTTGGAAATGGCGGCTTTGTCGATGCCGAACCCGTGGCCTGGCATGGCCGCCCCTGGTCGCTGGCGCTCACCGTGCCGCCGCTGGCGGTTTTGGTCTTGGAACAGCGGGGCCATTTGGCCGTGGACTCAGGCGAGAGGCCTTGATTGGGGCGCGGACGCGCCCGCCCGGCGTCTGAGGGCCGCTTTAATGGGTTAACTCAAGACTCGAGTATCGGGCCGCGACGGCGGCCCCGCGTCCTCGTGGACGCGAAGCCAAGGGCGCGGACGCGCCCGCCCGGCGTCTGAGGGCCGCTTTAATGGGTTAACTCAAGACTCGAGTATCGGGCCGCGACGGCGGCCCCGCGTCCTCGTGGACGCGAAGCCAAGGGCGCGGACGCGCCCGCCCGGCGTCTGAGGGCCGCTTTAATGGGTTAACGTTAAAGCTCGATGATATGACGGAAACCCATCGGTGTGCACAGGTGCCATGGTTCTGATTGCATGTCTATGATAGCAATCTTCATGCGACCCCATGGCTTTGCGCCAAACCATAAGGTGCCTCTTATGCCTTCTTCTCTGTCCGATGCGGCTCTCAACCTGATCACCTCTTTTGAGGGCTCCCCGCCCAATCCCGAATGGCCCGGCGGCGAGAGCGGCGTAACCATTGGTTATGGCTGCGACATTGGCGCCGATCCTGACAGTTTGTCAGCCTGGAGCGGCCTGTTGTCGTCCGAAGACATGGCGAAACTCGAAGCGGTCAAGGGGCTCACGGGCGCCGCAGCCCATAAGGCGCTGGCATCGGTCAAATCCATTGTCATCGACAAGGCCGCCGCCGCCACGGTTTTAAACACCTATTCATTGCCATCCCAGATCAGCAAAACTCTGAATGCGTTTCCTGCTTCCGGCCAGTTGCCGCCCGACAGCTTCGGCGCTTTGGTGTCTCTGGTCTATAATCGTGGGACCAGCCTGAAAGGGGAAACCCGCATCGAAATGAAGGCGACCCACGACGCCATTGCTTCCGGCCCCAACCAATGGCCGGAAGCGGTGATTCAGATCGCCAAGATGGCTCATTTGTGGCCGCTTCCGCCCACCGCTTCGAATCTGAGCGGTCGGAGATTGGCGGAGGCGTCGCTGTTTGCCCGAGGCCTACGGAGTATCGACTTGATGACCGGCGCCCTGATCAAGGGCGACGAAGGCGATTTGGTTCGGCCCTTGCAAACGGCCCTCAAGTTGAAAGCGGATGGCAAGTTTGGGGCCATGACCATGGTCAGCGTTTGGACCTATCAGGGGACAGCGGGCTTGCCGACGACCGGAGTCGCCGATATGGCAACTCAGGGCAAGATCGGTCTGTCTCCATAAGGGCGCGAGCCTTGGCGCCGCGTGGTGCTCTTGGCTCGGTTTTTGCTTTATCAGGACAACCGGCCTGGTGTGTCGCTTTGTTGGTGCGCAGGCGCGGGAAGTTGACTAAGAATCGTGCGTCGTGCAGTCGATTTCAGCAATAGCCAGGCCCGTCATGTATCACATCCTTCGCCGTGAGACGTTTTCCGACACATCCTTCCTGTGGGATGTTCAGGCGCCCGACGTGGCCCAGGCCGCTCAACCGGGGCAGTTCATTATGCTGCGGCTCTATGAGGGCGGCGAGCGAATCCCCCTGACCATTGCCGATTTCGACGCCAGTCGCGGCACTGTAACCATTGTGGTTCAGGCCCTCGGAAAGACCACCCGCGAGATGCGCGATGCTTACCGGGCCGGTGATACATTTCATGATTTTGTCGGGCCGTTGGGCGAGCCCCAGCATGTTCACAAGATCGGCCATGTGGTCCTGGTTGGCGGTGGCTTGGGGGTGGCCCCGGTTTATCCGCAGTTGCGGGCTTTTCAAGAGGCCGGCAACCGGACCACGGCAATCATGGGCTTTCGCTCCCGTGGGATGATGTTCTGGGAGGATAAGCTTAAAGCCTATGCCGATGATCTGGTGGTTTGTACCGATGATGGTAGCCATGGGCGTCCCGGTTTCGTGACCGCCGCTTTGCATGATTTGCTGGAACGGGAAAAGCCGGATCTGGTGGTGGCCATTGGGCCGTTGCCCATGATGCATGCCTGCGTCGAGGTGACGCGGCCCTTTAAGGTTAAAACCATTGTGTCGCTCAACACCATCATGGTGGACGGCACCGGAATGTGCGGATCATGCCGGGTGACGGTGGGGAATCAAGTCAAGTTCGCGTGCGTCGATGGCCCGGATTTCGACGGGCATTTGGTGGATTTTAAAGAGCTGCACGCCCGGCAAAAGCGGTTCAAGAGTCAGGAATCTGAAGCCAGCGAGCATTTTTCCCATGTGTGCAATCTGGAAAAGCAGCTTTTCCAGGAAGGGAAGCGCGGCTACAAGAAGCTGACCCAACTGTCTCCTCATCAAGTCAAGATGCCGGAACGCGATCCGGTCGAGCGAGCGGCAAATTTTAAAGAAGTTAATCTCGGCTATTCCATGGAAGACGCCTATCGGGAGGCCGAGCGGTGCATTCAGTGTGCCCGGCCAACGTGCGTTTCCGGTTGTCCGGTAGCGGTGGATATTCCGACCTTTATCCGTCATCTGCTGGTTCGCGATATCGATGGCGCATTGGACGTGATTTATCGGACCAGCGTCTTCCCGTCGATTTGCGGGCGGGTTTGCCCACAGGAAAGCCAGTGTGAAAGCCAGTGCGTGATTGCGCGCAAGATGGAGCCCGTGGCGATCGGGCGTTTGGAGCGGTTCGTTGGCGATCATGCCCGTCCTCCGAAGCCGGTTCCGCCTCGTTTTGCTCAGTCCTTGGGCAAGGTCGCGGTGGTCGGCTCTGGCCCGGCGGGCTTGGCTGCCGCCGCCGATCTGGTGCGTTTTGGCGCCGAGGTGACGGTTTACGAGGCGCTGCATGTGTTGGGGGGCGTGCTTCAGTACGGCATCCCGTCTTTCCGTCTCCCCCGCGATATTATCGACCGCGAGATTCAGCGTCTGAAGGATATCGGCGTTCAATTCGAAACCAATAAAGTGATTGGCAAAACCTTCACGGTTCCGCAATTGATGGAGTCAAAGGGGTTTGATGCGGTGTTCATTGCCGCCGGCGCCGGTGCGCCGTCGTTCTTGGGGATTCCTGGGGAGTTTGCCGGGCAAGTCTATTCGGCTAACGAATTCCTCACTCGGGTCAATCTGATGGGTGGAAATAAATTCCCTTATCTGGATACGCCGATCGGTTTGGGTAAAAGCGTCGTGGTCATTGGTGCCGGTAATACCGCGATGGACTGCTTACGGGTGGCCAAGCGTTTGGGAGCGCCCACCGTTCGGTGCGTCTATCGTCGTTCCGAAGCCGAAGCCCCGGCCCGAATCGAAGAGCTGCGCCATGCCAAGGAGGAAGGCATTGAGTTCTTCTTCTTGCATGCTCCGGTTGAAATTGATGTGGCAGATAATGGCGACGTTCGCCATATCCGACTGGAAAAGATGGCGCTGGGTGAGCCCGATGATCGTGGTCGCCGCAAGCCCATTCCTCAAGGTGAGTTTGTGGAATTGCCGTGCGATACGGTGATCTACGCTCTGGGGACCAACGCCAACCCGATTGTGCCTCAGTCCACGCCCGGTTTGGCGCTGAACAAATGGGGGCATATCACGGCGGACGAGGGAACCCAGGCCACCAATTTGCCCGGCGTGTTCGCGGGCGGCGATATCGTCACGGGGGGCGCCACGGTCATTTTGGCCATGGGAGCCGGTCGCCGGGCCGCCAAGGCCATTGGGGCCTATCTGACGGCGGGCAAGCGCATATGGCCGGTGACGCTTGAGCATGCGGCGGCCTTCGTGCCGCCAACCGCCGTGGCCCCATCGGCGCGCGAGAAAGGAGAAGCCATGGGGGGGAGCTGTCCCAAATGTCATCGCCCGATTGAGGGCGGTGAGGCATATGTGTGCTGTGCTGGTGCTCTGTTGAGCTGGCGCTGTTCGTCTTGTGCCAAGGTGAGTGAGGGATTCGCCTTCCCTTATGGCGGTTGTCCTCATTGCGGCGGGCAATTGGAAGTTATCGAAGAAGCGAGTTCGCGTCGATTCGAAGATGCCGAAGCCTTAGCTGCCGTGCGTGCTGCTTTTGAAATCGAGTTGGGAGGGCAGGCTTTCTATCGTCGGGCCGCTCTTGAGGCGCCCGATTTGGCGTTGCGAGAGCTGTTCTCGAAGTTGGCGGGTATGGAACAGGAGCATATGGAAACCCTATGTCGGCGCTATCACACCGAAGTGCCGATGCCGTCCGAAGAGTTTCAGGTGATTCGAGCCGCCGTGTTTGCCGGGATCGATCATCGTCCAGAAGACCCTGCCAATCTGTTCCGGATCGCCATTGCTTTTGAAGAAAAGGCGCAAGCCTTCTTTGCCGGTCGCGGTCTTGCCGCCCCGGAAGGGACGGTGGAACGCCAGCTTTATCGCGAACTGGCGGCAGAGGAGGCCGAGCATATTGCCCTGCTGACCACGGAGTCCCAGCGGTGGCAGGACGGGAAAAGCGGCCTGTTGTAGGCGTGGGGGCCTCGCGTGCGCGGGCGCGCGGGGCCGCCGTCGTGGGCCCACTGGCGCCGTTTCAACCGAATAGGGCGTCGATGGCGGATTGATCAAGGGCGGCGCCCGGCTCTGGGGGCTTCGCCTTGGGTTTGGGTTTGGCTTCCGGTGGTGGTGGCGGTGCGGCCTTGGCGGCGCGCGGCGGTGGGGTGGTCTTGGCTGGAGGCGCGTCGAACAGGGCATCAATGTCTGACTGGCTTTGAAGCGTGGTCGCTGACTTGCTTGGGGTCGGCACCGAACTGTCAAACAGAGCATCCATATCCGCTTGGTTTTGGAGCTTTGGCGGTGGCTTGGGGGTTGGGGGCGCCGTACTGTTGAACAGGCTATCGATATCAGATTGGCTTTGATGCTTGTCGAAATGGCTGATTCGCTGGTCTGGCTGATCGTGCAGAGTCGGGGCCGGAGGCTCGACATCAAACAGAGCATCAATATCGGATTGGCTTTGCTGTGCCTTGGGCATCCCCCCTGACTTCCCGGCGGGGGCCGGTGCGGGGCTGTCGAACAGGCTATCAATATCGGATTGGCTTTGCTGTGCCTTGGGCATCCCCCCTGACTTCCCGGCGGGGGCCGGTGCGGGGCTGTCGAACAGGCTATCAATATCGGATTGGCTTTGCTGTGCCTTGGGCATCCCCCCTGACTTCCCGGCGGGGGCCGGTGCAGGGCTGTCGAACAGGCTATCAATATCGGATTGGTTGGCCTCTTTCCCCGCAAAGGCCGATCCCCTCGATGGGAGCGATGTGGGGGCGGATTTGGCAGGGGCCGGAACAAACTCATCCGACTCGAACATCCGATCCACGTCGTGTTGACTAACGCCTTTGCCTTCGCGTTGCGGCCCCGAAAGCAAATGCGCGTCTTCACGTTTATCGGCCCATTCGTCGGCAATGGGGGCGGAACTATCGTCCGTGGCGCCCCAAATGCTGATGACGGCGATGATGCGTTGCTCGATGTATCGCAACGCATTGACCACCTTGCTGGTCCGCTGGCCGGTTAGGTCTTGGAACGAGCAGGCGGTGAAAATGGCCGTGACGTCGGCCTCGAGACTGTTACACAGGTCGCCGGCGGCGCCGCCTTCGCGGAACTGCCCCGACAACTCCATCAAATGCTCGGCGGCATTGAGAATCTCGAACGAAGCACGCTCGGTCGAAATAACAATAGCGTCGAGTTCGTTGGTGGCCGTTATGATCCGGTTGTTGTCGGCATCGGCCGGCTGTAACGCAGCAATTTCCCGCCGCGCCCGTTCGATCGACGCCGCCATCTCGATCAGTTCTTGACGCAGCACATTGACCCGACCGGCGGCTTCCAGCACTTGAGTTTGCTGTCGCCACGACAGGCGGAACTCCTCCAGCATCGTGCGAATTTCCTCCGTCGCGGCCCCCATGGCCCGGCGGCGGAATCGCCTGAGAAAAGAGCGTCCCTTGGTGGTTCGAGCGATTTCTTCTTCGATATGCTCGAACTCGTCCTCGGTCAGCTGGGGGAGTTGCTCCACCTCGTCACGTCCCGAGCACCGACTGGATCTTGGTCTTGAGCGTCTCGGCGTTGAACGGTTTGACGATGTAGTTGTTGACGCCGGCCTGCTTGGCGGCAACCACGTTCTCGGTCTTGCTTTCCGCCGTCACCATGATGAAAGGTGTCGCGTTGAGCTTAACGTCGGCCCGGATTTCCTTCAGCAGTTGCAGACCTGTCATTGGCTCCATGTTCCAGTCGGAGATGACCAGACCATATTTATTATCGCGGAGCTTTTGCAAGGCGGTCACGCCATCGCCGGCTTCGTCGACATCGGTAAAGCCAATTTGGGTCAGCAAGTTGCGCACGATCCGGCGCATCGTGGCATAATCATCGACGACTAGAATCTTCATCTAGGATCTCCGCCTCATTCCGTTAACCGAACCTCGTCCTGCATGGACGCTGACCGGCTGTCTGGGGTTCTCATGTCCAGCCCCGCGCACCCCATTATTGCGCCGACCGCGACAAATGTCACCATCCCGCTCGGGGACCGCGTGGCCGAACTCATAGCATAGTTGGGTGGCGGCTCCAAACCTAACCGTGGCCTTTCATGGGCCGTCGATCGATCGGGTTGCCGCTTCGAGCCAAGCCGCCGGTTCAGCGTCCAGCAATGGCCCCAACGTCTCATACACCCTCCGATGGTAATAATTGAGCCAATTAACCTCAGAGGGGGTTAGAAGCATTAAATCTACTAAAACACGGTCAATGGGGGCTAAAGTTAGGGTCTCGAACGCTAAGGTCTCCCGTCGGCCTTCGAGCAGATCGGCGGCATGTCGGACCACTTGCAAGTTTTCAATTCGAATGCCGTAGCGATTTGGAATATAACAGCCAGGTTCGTTGGATAAAATCATTCCCGGTTGTAGTGGAATCCGGTTTGGAAATTTGGAAATACGGTGCGGACCTTCATGGACGCTGAGATAGCTGCCGACGCCGTGACCCGTGCCGTGGTCATAGTCTAAGCCCACGTCCCACAGGGATTGACGGGCGAGGGCGTCGAGCTGGCTGCCGGTGGTGCCGGCTGGAAATCGGGCGGAAGCGAGCGCGATGTGTCCTTTCAGGACTCGTGTGAAATGCTCGCGCATTTCGGCGGACGGCGTGCCAATGGCGACGGTTCGTGTGACGTCGGTGGTGCCGTCCAGATATTGGGCGCCGCTGTCCACCAGATACAGCGTGCCCGAGTCGAGTTGAGCATTGCTGGCGGCGGTGGCCCGGTAATGCACCACGGCGCCGTGGGCTCCCGCCGCTGAAATGGTGTCAAAGCTGAGATCGCGGAACAGTGCGCCCTGACGCCGGAAGTCATGGAGGCGGTCGGAGGCTTCCAATTCGGTTACGATGCCGTCAGCAGTGGCGGTTGACAGCCAGTGCAGAAAGCGGACCAGTGCCACGCCGTCCCGGCGATGGGCGGCGCGAGCGCCATTCAATTCGGCCAGGGTTTTCCGAGCCTTGGGCAAGGCGCAGGGGTCGGGTCGTCGTTCGATTTCGGCACCCGCAGCGGCTAATCGCTGGAAGATCCAGGCTGCCGTGGACGCAGGATCCACCTGAACCCGCCGTTTTTGTTGTCCCAAGGCATCCAGACTCGCCGCAAGTGCGTCGGGTGGGCGAATCGTAACATCTGTGCCCAGATGAGGCTCCAGCCCTGGCGTCAGTTTGCGCCGATCCAGGAAGAGGTCAACTCGACCATCCTCGAACAGAATGGCAAAGCACAACGGCACGGGCAGGCACGGCACGTCGGCGCCCCGGATATTGAGTAGCCAGCAAATGGAATCCGGGAGCGTCAGAACCGCCGCTGCGAGCCCCGCTTGGCTGATATCCCGAGCCAAAGCGGCCCGTTTGTCGGCAGACTCCCGTCCGGTGCAGGAAAGCGGGTGGGGCTCGACCACGGCCAGGGGCGGCGGCGGTTGGTCTTCCCAAATGGAATCCACAGGATTCTCGAGGACCGCCACCAGGATAAGGCCGGCTCGAGTCAGGATCGGTTTGAGCTTATCGACCCATTGGGCTGTATGCAACCAAGGATCGTAACCGATTCTTCCCCCGGCAGGCAAGGCGCCGACCAGCCAATCGGACAAGGGCTCGTCGATCAGATGGTGGAACTCGTAGGCTCCGGCGCTATCGCTGTCGACTTCGGTGCGGACCTGGAGGGTATAGCGGCCATCCACGAATAGGGCCGCACGTTCGGGCAAAACCACCGCCAATCCAGCCGAACCGCTAAAGCCGGTAAGCCAATCCAGCCGTTCAGCCCGCGCCGCAACATATTCGCCTTGATGCTCGTCGGCTCGGGGCACGATGAAGCCGTCAAGACCACGCATGGCCAGCGCCTGCCGGAGCGCCTCCAAACGGGACCGCCGGCCCCCAGTTTTTAGCTCATCAGCCCCCAACGCCTGATCCTCCCTCAGTTTGCCTGCCCGTGGTTGGGACGCTAGGCCGGACGCAGGGTCAGCGCAAGGGGCGGGCGACGCCACTCCTGACGGACTACACCGGATAGGTTACGATTTGAAACACATTCGACATAGAGAGGCTATCAAGGTATGGTACTGAAAATGTTCAGATTTGCTTGTTAATATCCATAATGTTTATGAAAAACAAGCAGCCGTAATATGGAGAGTTCTATGGCAGGCAGGCTTGTATTTCATATTGGATTAGAGAAAACAGGAACAACATCATTTCAACAATTTTGCTATGATCATAGCGATGTATTGGAGGAATATGGGGTATTTTATCCAAAATTAGAGTGCTTGTTATATGGAAATAATCATTCAATTCTTAGCGCTTCATACCTATCTCCTGAATTATGGGATTATATTGGAAGTGATTGTCAGATATCAAGAGAAGTGTCAGTTAAAAATTTAATTAAACTAATCAATAGTAAGAGTAATAATGAATCAATTATAATCAGTTCTGAGCATTTTTCATCACGATTTTCTGAAATTGAAATTAAGCAATTGGCAAAAGATTTTTATCATTGTTTCCCAACCATTATGGTTTTTATACGTGATCATTATTCTGTTGTTCGGGCGGCTTACTCAACATGGGTTCTTTCTGGATCGAGGGGAACTATTGATGATTTTATCAGTATGTTATGGGATCCAAATTTATTAAAGCCACAATCTCCTGATGTATTCTATCGATATTGTCGATTTGAAAAAATGATCGAACCCTGGGAAAGGGTTTTTGGAAAAGATCGGGTATTGATAAAGGCGTATGATGATGCTAATTCATCGATCAATGTAATGATATCAGAGATTTCCAATAATAAAATTGATTTATCGGTGTCATCTCATTATCGACTCAATAGGACATTAGAGCCATATATTATTTGTTATCTTCGTCAATTTAATATGCTTATACCAAATTGGGATGAATTATTTTCTATCGGAAAGACTGAATTGTGGCAACGAATCTGTCAAATTAGAAATCAATTTTTACTTTTAATTTCTGAGGCGCCGATCTTAAAGACATCTGAATCGATGTTTACAATCAGTCCCGAGTCTAATGATCGATTATCTCAATTAGCATATGCGGATCAGGTCTGGCTAGGTCAGCGTGGGATTGATTTTTCGTCAAAATTTTCTCACAATATACTAATTGGTGCGTCTTCCTCCGCGATTAATGATTTTGATGTCATCGAATTTCTAAATATCGAAAAGATGAGGGGCGATATACGAGCGGCTGCGGTGTTAGATTCCATCAATGAATTATCAAAATACAGGCATCAGCCCGCAACGAATAAAACCCAGCAGGCGGAGCAGCAATCGCGGCCCGATACTGGCCGTGTGTCATGGTCTAGACTTCCCGGTATCATTCATTCCATCATTTGCTCTTTAGTCCGGGGGGGTGGGCACATGCGGCCCACCGCAAGTTCTGGACGATCACGGGTTCGGTTGGCGCAAGGGGGTGATACCAACGGCCCTAGACAATAGTCCGTGCCGTTGGTATCGGCGGCGACCGCCGCCGCGCGCCCCATGGCGCGAAGCCAAGGGCGCGGATGCGCCCGCCCGGCGCCTAAGGGGCCGCTTTCATGGTATCGACATCATCAGGCGGCCTTAACATCGGTCAAGAAGGAATCAACCTCTGATCGTAGATCACGGGATTTATGAGCCACGGTATCAGCCACCGCACTGACTTTGCGGGCGGCGCCTCCGGTGACGGTGGCGGCGTGGGTGACGTCGGCGATATGCAGGTTGACCTCCCGAGTTCCGTTGGCGGCCTCCTGAACATTGCGCGAGATTTCTTTGGTGGCGGCGCCTTGCTCTTCAACGGCTGAGGCGATGGCGGCGGAAATTTGGCTGATCTCGCTGATGATCAGTCCGATCTCGTTGACCGCATCGACGGCCTGCTGGGTGGAGGCCTGGATGGTCGAAACTTGGCGGGCAATGTCTTCGGTGGCCTTGCCGGTTTGGGTGGCCAGAATTTTGACTTCCGAAGCAACAACGGCAAAGCCTTTGCCGGCATCACCGGCCCGTGCCGCTTCGATAGTGGCGTTGAGGGCCAGAAGATTGGTTTGAGAGGCGATGCTGTTGATCAGTTGCACGACTTCGCCGATGTGTTGAGCCGCGTCGGCCAATCCACCAATCACCAGACGGGCTCGGGCGGCTCCGTCGACCGCCGTCTGGGAGACCCTGGTTGATTGGGTTACTTGCCGGGAAATCTCAGCGATCGAAGACGCCAATTCTTCCGCTGCCGAGGCCACTGTTTGGACATTGGCCGATGCCTGCTCGGAGGCCGAGGCTACGGCTAAACTTTGCTGGTTGGTTTGTTCGGCGGTGGAACTGAGCGACGCCGCCGAGGTCTGCATTTCGCCGGAAGCGCCCGACAATGCATTGACGACGGTCAGAACCTTGGCTTCAAAGTCCATGGTCAAACGATTCAGGGCTTCCATGCGGGCCAACTTGGCCTGATCCGCCGCGCGCTGGGCTTGGGCCTGCTGTTCGGCTTCGATGGCGGTTTGCCGGAACACCTCCACAGCGGCGGCCATCGCGCCGATTTCGTCGGAGCGGTTGAGCCCTGGAATCAGCACTTTCTTATTGCCCGCCGCCAACGCCCGCATGGTTGCGGTCATGGCGATAATCGAACGGGAAATCTGTTTATCAAGCGAAAGGCCCATTCCACTGACCAGCGCAGCAATCGCTAGGATCAGAGCGCAGATCACAAACCACGAGAAATCATAGTTATCGACCGCCGATTTCACCGAATGATTGGCGCCATCAACATTGATTTGTTTCGCCTGATTGAGAGATTCGCTGGCTTGGTCAAATGTTTTTGCGTCATCGACGAAGATGGTAAAGGCTTTAGTGTTTTCATTTTTTCTAGAATGCTCAAGAAGGGCGTTACTGCTCTCCATGTATTCCGCCCAGCTTCGGGCGAAATTGCTGTAGGCACCCCGCTCTTCGGACGACGAGATCAAGGGCTCGTATTTTGCTCGCATGGCTTCAATCTCGTCGCGTTTGGCGGCGATTCTCTTGTCCATGACGGCCAAACCGACGTTGTCGGTGGTCAGGATGTGCGTGGCTTCCAAAGAGCGGTAGCTGGTGGTCAAGGTCTGGAGGTTCCCTAGGCTCTCGACGCTGGGCAACCAATTGCTTCCAAGATCAAGGACGAAACCACCCGCTTGATTCAATCGATTGAGAGAGAACCATCCGCTGGCGATGAAGAGAACGAGGAATACGCTTAAAGCGGCTCCGAGTCTGGTCCTGATCGTGATGCGCATGGAATGCCCTCCTTGTCGTCCCAGTCTCTGGGAAGCCTTTCACGGCTTTAATCCTGATATATTATTTAGATACCAAATGATGGTATTTACGACTCTAGCTTATGGATGATATATGACATGCTCTATGTCTTACAAGCTGTCTGAATAGCGTAGAAAATCGTGGCTGATGGATTCATACATGGGTGGCATGTCGGGGTTAAAACCAATGTTGTTACATTAATATAGGTCGATAACCATATCTTAGTCTATTATGGTTAATTTAATGTCTTGTGACAGAAACTTTATCGAGGATCATGTGATACCGGCGAGCCAGAACAATGACACAGTGCCGGTCCTCGGGCCGTGACGGCGGCCCCGCGTCCTCGTGGACGCGAAGCCAAGGGCGCGGAGGCGCCCGCCCGGCGTCTGAGGGCCGCCTTGATGAGTCACCATCAAGGCCCGATGGTATCGGGCCGCGACGGCGGCCCCGCGTCCTCGTGGACGCGCAGCCAAGGGCGCGGATGCGCCCGCCCGGCGTCTGAGGGCCGCCTTAAGATGTCAACATGAAAGCTCGATGGTATGAGGGGTGTCATGGCCCTTCGCCGTCGGTAATTCCTCATCTGCCCTTCTCTCGTTTGGCGAAAATATGGTAGTCTGGCGGCGCCCCTTCGCTATTCGTAGGAGTTAACGTCATGCCCGGAGCCGTGATCGCCTTTCCCTCATTGCGTTGGTTGGTGCTGGCATTGGTCCTGCTGGGCGGGCTTGGAGGTGGGCGGGCTTGGGCGCAAGACCTGGAGTTGCCGGGCTTGGATGCCGACGCTCAGAAATATGCTCAAACTCTGCGGGCCAAGCTGCCCCCACAACTCAATCCGGCGGCCATAGCCGCTGCGGCGGCGGAGGCAGCAGCGGCTGTTGCGGCCCATGACATGGGCCAAGCCGTCGCGGCGCTCGAACATGGGATTGCCCTTGGCGACAATGGCGCAGCGATTTGGATGGCGTTGGCCCGGGCCCAGGCCAGCTTGCCTAAGCCTAATCTCGAGCGGGCGCTTCAGGCGGGATGGTTGGGCTTGAGGCGGGCGTCTCAGGGCAAAGAGCGGGTGGATGATCTCGTGTGGCTGGCCCGATTGCTTGATGGGCCCCTGAACCAGCCAGAGAGCGCGAGAGTGGCCTATGATGCCGCCGTTTCCGAAGGACAGAATGCTCACATTGCTTTACCCGAGGCCGAGCATCGCCTGAACGAGTTGCGGCTAGCCATCGGCCTGACGCTTAAAGAATTTTCGGTTGAAGCCAACCAAAATCCGGCACAGTTTTGCCTGTCCTTTTCGGATCGCCTGAAAATCAGCCGCGATCTTCATTTTGAAGACTTTATCAGTTTAACACCGCCGACGCCCATCACCGTCATTGCCGACGGTAATAAGTTATGTCTCAGCGGGCTGGATCATGGTGCCGAATACAAGCTTTTGGTTCGCCGAGGGTTGCCCGGCGCCGATGGCATGGTGCTGAAGCAGGATGTTACCGAGACTGTGGACGTAAAGGACCGGGCGGCTTCGGTGGCGTTCCGAGGCCAGTCATTCATTTTGGCGCGTGGCGACAAGGGCGATTTACCGCTGGTTTCGGTCAATGTCGAAAAGGCGAAGCTGAAGCTCTACCGAATCAACGATCGCAATCTGACGACGGAGCTGAAAGCCGAAACCCTGTGGACGGCCTTGTCCGAGCATGATCGCGAGCAGATTAAAGATGCCGACGGCGAAATGGTATGGCAGGGCACACTCGACGTTCATGGCGAACGCAATAAAGAAGCGGTGACCGGGGTCGCAATTCGGACCCTGATTCCTGACCCCAAGCCTGGTCTTTACGCCCTGACCGCGATGGTCGAACGCCCTGATGAAAAGGGGAACGACGATTCCGATGGCGAGGCCGCGACCCAGTGGATCATGGTTTCCGACCTGGGGCTGACCACCACCCGAGGCGGCGACGGGATTCATGCCATGGTCCGTTCGTTGGCCTCGGCCAAGCCGTTGGCGGGCGTCGATGTGGTGGTGTTGGCGCGCAACAATAGCGAATTGGCGCGGGCAACCACCGATGCGGATGGTCATGTGGCCTTTCCTGCCAGCCTGACCCGTGGCATCGGGGGGCAAGAGCCGGTGATGGTAACGGCCTATGCTCATGACGGCGATTTTGCGATGCTGGATTTAACGCTGGCGGCATTTGATCTGAGTGATCGGGGGGTTGGGGGGCGGGCGCAGCCGGGACCGATGGACGCTTATTTATATACCGATCGCGGCGTGTATCGGCCCGGTGAGACCGTCAATTTGACGGCGTTGCTGAGGGATAACCTGACGGTTGCTGTCGATCAGTTTCCGCTGACGGTCAAGGTGTTGCGTCCCAGCGGCACGGAATTCTACGCCGGCACCCTCAAGCCGGTCGCCACGGGCGGTTACGTGCTGCCCTTGGCCTTGAGCGCCACCGCTCCTATGGGGGAATGGACCGTCGAGGCTTACGGTGACCCCAAAGCCGCCTCCATCGGGAAGGTGAGCTTTCAGGTGGAGGCTTTTGTTCCCGAGCGGTTGGCGGTCAATTTGACCGCTGGCGGGGCTATGATCGAGCCCGGTCATCCGTTCGACGTGTTGGTGACCAGCCGCTTTTTGTATGGGGCGCCGGCTGTCGGCCTCACTGGCACCGCCGACGTGGCGCTGGAGGAAGACTCCTCTCCTTATCCGGACTTCGATGACTATTCTTTTGGTTTGGCTCAGGAGACCGTGACCGGGCGGACCAGGGATCTCGCGCTGCCACCCAGCGACGACGCCGGCAATGCCCATCTGACCGTGGACCTTCCGCCCCAGCCCGACACCACCAAGCCTCTGCGGGCCGCTATTCATGTGGCGGTGAGCGAACCGGGGGGGCGTTCTGTTCAGAGAACCCTGTCCGTGCCGGTGCGTACCCAGTCTTACGCCATCGGCATCAAGCCGCACGCCGACGACGGGACGTCGCGTGGCAGGGTCTTTGACAGTGGGCAGGCTGCCCGTTTTGATGTCATCGCCGTGGATAATAACGGCAAGCAGATTGCGAAGCCCAAGCTCACATGGGAGGTGTTGGCAGAACATAACGACTTTCAGTGGTATTATGACGGGAAGCGTTATGCTTATCGGGTAACCGAGCACGACCAATCGATTCGTTCCGGTTCGCTCGCGGTGACAGATGCTGTGCCGACAATGCAGGATTTCGGCACGTTGCCTCCGGGCCGTTATCGGTTGGAGATTTCCGAGGCCGGAACTGGGATTGCCTCGTCTCTACGCTTTTGGTCCGGTTGGGAAAGCTCCGCCAGCACCAGCGATACCCCCGATACCGTAGAGGTTACGACCGATCGTCCGACCTATAATCCGGGCGAGACCGCGCATGTCCACATTCAGCCGCCCTTCGCCGGAGAAGTCCTGCTGACGGTGGCGACCGACCGGATCCATTGGCTGCGAACCTTCAGCATCCCCAAGACCGGCGGCACCGTTGATGTTCCGGTGGATTCGGTATGGGGGCCAGGAGCCTATGTTACCGCCACGGTCTATCGGCCACCCGTGCATGGCAAGGATCGGCTGCCGGTGCGGGCGATCGGCTTGAGATGGGTGGCCCTGGATACCGCTTCGCGCACTCTGAAGATGGCTGTCGATCTGCCCGAGGTGGTTCGTCCGAATCAGGTGTTGGACGTCCCGATCAAGGTCACGTCGGGGGATGGTCGCGCCTTGGGAGGGGCTGCCGGTCCTGCTTATGTGACATTGGCGGCGGTGGACGAGGGGATTTTGCAACTGACCCAGTTTGATTCTCCAGACCCAGGCCAGTATTATTACGCTAAACGGATTCTGGGACTGGATATTCGCGATGATTACAGCCGATTGATCGATACCATCGATGGGCCAACCGGCATATTGCGGGAAGGGGGCGATAGTAGCGGGTTGGCTGCTGGGTTGCCCAAGGTTTCAATTACCGTGGTCTCGCTGTTTCAAGGGCCGGTGGCGGTGGATGCCGAGGGTAAGGCAACGATTCGGTTAACTCTGCCTGAATTCAACGGGCAATTGCGGTTGATGGCGGTGGCGTTCGACCGGACTCGGTTGGGGGCCTTGTCGACCAAACTGATCATGCGCGAGCCTGTGGTGGCCGATACCACCTTACCCCGGTTCCTCGCGCCTGGTGACGTTAGTCAGATGACCGTCTCTCTCCATAATGTCGAGGGGCCGGCGGGGCGCTATCGGCTGAGTGTGACCGGAGACGGTCCCGTGCAGTTCATGGGGGCACCGGAGCCCGGTTCGGTGGCCACCGCCGTTGCGACCAGCATCGCCGGGGTTACCGCCGTTGCGCCGCCGTCGCTTGTGGCTAAGACGGAAGCGGTGGTCGACCTTGCAGCGGGGGCTCGTCAGGAATTGGTAACGGCGATCACCGCCCAGGCATCCGGCGTCGGCGGCGTGGTGGTGGATGTTACAGGGCCATTGGACGGACCATCGGTGGTGACATCCCATCAGAAAATTGGGTTGACTGTGCGACCATCGCGGGCGGTGGAGACCGCGTTTACGGTTCGACAGTTGGCACCCGGTGGCAATGTCAGCGTTGATGCATCGATGCTGTCCAGTTTTGTTCCCGGAACCGCCGGGCTGTCATTGACTCTGAGTTCTGGGCCGCCCTTCGATGTGGTGGGCCTGCTTGCGGCTCTGGATCGCTACCCCTATGGCTGTTTGGAACAACTGGTGAGCCGGGCGCTGCCGTTGCTATCGGTCAACGAGGTGGCGCATGGGTTGGGCCAAACGGAAATGTCGGAACAGGACCGGCGCGGGCGAGTGAATCAAGCGATTGCCCAGGTGATGGATAAGCAACGCTATGATGGTGCTTTTGGATTGTGGAGCGCCGGGGGCCGTAGTGAAGAGTGGCTGACCGCCTATGCCTTAGAGTTCCTGACGCGGGCACGGGCGCTCAATTATTCAGTCCCCGAGGCGGGGTATGTGTTGGGTCTGACGTGGCTGCGCCACTATGTCGCCGATCAGAAATATTTAACCGACACCGTGAACCAGGCCTATGCCTTTTACACGCTGTCGCTGGCTGGGGTGGCGACGCCGGGACCGATGCGGTACTTCTTCGACACGGCTATGAAGAATCTGCCAACACCATTGGCTAAGGCTCAGATCGGGGCGGCGCTGGCTCGGTTGGGGGACCGTGACCGGGCGAATGCGGCTTTTGACGCCGCGATGTCCGAGCTGGTCCGGGAATATTGGGGGGCGGACTATGGCTCGACGGTGCGGGATGCGGCGGCATTGGTGACGTTACTGTCCGAGGCCGATCAACTGACCCATGCGCGCTTGTTGGCTCTGTTGGATCGGTTGCCCGTAACCGCCACGGCCATTCGAGAGACCAACACCCAAGAGCAGGCTCGTTTGCTGCTGGCGGCCAATAGCCTGATGCAAGGGGGGGTGCCATTGGCTCTGACCCGGAATGGGCTCCCGGTGCCCAAGGGAGACCCGGTGCGCCTGGTGCCGGGGCCGGATGAGCTGGCCAAGGGAATAACAGTCCACAATGCCGGCGGTCAGCCGGTGTGGTGGGCGGTGGGAACCTACGGCGTACCGACGGTGCCGTCGCCAGCGGCTCGGGAAGGCTTCAAGATCAAGCGGAACTTCTTCTGGCGCGATGGAACTCCGGTTGATCTGGACGCGGTCAAACAGAACGATGTGCTGGTGGTCGTGCTGGAGGGAGCAACGGCGGATAAAGATGAGGATTTCCACGCTGTCATCGCCAGCCAGCCGTTGCCGGCGGGGTGGGAAATTGAAGAACAAGCCTTTGGTGTTGGAAGGCCTGAGCAGCTCGACTGGTTAGACTCGTTGAGTGATCCGGGGGTTGTAGAGCTTCGGGATGACCGCTACGTCGCCTCCCTGAACCTGGAAGGGAGGGCGTCGGCGGTCGGGACGTTCAAGCTGGCCTTCGCGGTGCGGGCGGTGACACCCGGCAGTTATGAATTTCCTGGTGCGGTGATGGAAGACATGCATCGGCCACACGCCTTTGCCCGTCAGGCGGCAGGGCGGATCACGGTCAAGCCGGCGGGATGGACGGCGCCGGCGGCTCCGACGGTTCCGCTGGCTCCTGCCAAGTAGTCGTCACCAGGAGGCGCAAGAGCGGGGAATCATGATTCGGTTATCGACCGGGGGCCGGCTTCAACATGGGGCCCTCGGTTTGATGGCCACGGGCGGTGGCGCGGGTACGGGGGAGCGTGGTAGCGTCCGATCAGAGGTAGCCAGTGTCTTTTTAGGTCACTCCCGTCGTATTCCGTCTGTCGTCACCCCCTTCGTCGAGTTAAAGTTCAGCCGCCATGCGGATTCTTTTTCATTATCCCCTCTCTTCGTCGTCCCGTCGGGTGCGTGTGGCGCTGGCCGAAAAAGGGCTCGAGTTCGAGTCGACGGTCGAGCAGCCCTGGCGCCGGCGCCCGGAGTTTTTGGCCCTGAACCCGGCAGGAGATGTGCCCGTGTTGGTCGAAGACGGCTACGCGGTGGTGGTTGGTCGGGCGATCTGCGACTATTTAGACGAAGTGTACACCAAAGTGCCGCTGCTGCCGTCATCGCCATTGGCGCGGGCCGAAGTTCGGCGTTTGGTGGAATGGTTCGATGTCAAATTTGATCGCGAAGTCACCGAGAATCTGGTTGGTGAGAAGGTGATCAAGCGGGTGAGTCAGCATGGCGAGCCATCCAGTATGTTCATCCGGGCGGGGCTCGCAAATATCCATTACCATCTCGAATATATCGCTTTTCTAGCCGAACGGCGGAGCTGGTTGGCCGGCGACGTCTTTTCCCATGCTGATATTGCGGCTGGCGTGCAGCTTTCAGCCGTGGATTATATTGGCCTCGTCCCCTGGAATGATCATCCAGAAGCCAAGGACTGGTACGCACGGATTAAATCGCGGCCCAGTTTTCGCTCCTTACTGGCTGATCTTATTCCGGGCATTCCACCTCCGCCCCACTATGCCGATCTGGATTTCTGATGCTCTTCGGTGGCGGCTGGCCTCCAGGGCGAATTGACGAGGTTGTTTCTCGCGGTCGATGCTGTTAGGGAAGTCCGGCTGTCTTCCCTGGGTCGCCTCTTGTTTTCTGGCCTTTCTGCCATTCCGTTCCCATAACCCGGATATCTGACGTGCATAAGATCGCTCCCGCTGGCATTCCCACGCCTTTCACCTCGCCCGATCTGGCCGCAGATCTGCTGGCGCGTATCGATGATCGGCGTTTGGTCATTGGCGTCATCGGTATGGGGTATGTTGGCCTTCCTTTGGCGCTGACCTTTGCCAATTGTGGTTTCTCGGTGGTTGGTTTTGATATCGATGGCGCCAAGGTCGAGGCCTTGAATGCGGGTCGGTCGTACATCAAGCATATCGACGGCGGCGACGTGGCTCGGTTGGTGGCATCCGGTCGATTTAGCGCCACCACCGATTATGACGGCTTGACGACGGTGGATGCGATTGTGGTGTGCGTGCCGACGCCGCTCAATTCCTACCGCGAACCGGATATGAGTTTCATCGAAGCCACCACCCAGGCGATTCTGCCACGGTTGCGGCGCGGTCATGTGGTGTCTTTGGAGTCGACCACCTATCCCGGCACCACCGCCGAATTCATGCGCCCGATTCTGGAACAGGGGGATCTGCGCTCGGGGCGTGACTTCTTCTTGCTCTTTTCGCCCGAGCGCGAGGATCCAGGCAATCCGATTCACAACACCGCCAGCATTCCGAAGGTGGTGGGCGGCGACGGGGCCGAAGCCTTGGAGATTGGGTGCCGCCTTTACGGCACTATCGTGCCGCGCACGGTGGCCACTTCGTCTTTGGCGACCGCCGAAGCGGTCAAGCTGACCGAGAACATCTTCCGGTCGGTCAATATCGCCTTGGTTAATGAGCTGAAGTTGGTGTTCTCCCGGATGGGGATCGACGTCTGGGAAGTGATCGAGGCCGCCAAGACCAAACCATTCGGCTTCATGCCGTTTTATCCAGGGCCGGGGTTAGGGGGGCACTGCATCCCGATTGATCCCTTTTATCTGACCTGGAAGGCTCGGGAATATGGGCTGTCGACCCGGTTCATCGAACTGGCTGGCCAGGTCAATACCGCCATGCCGTTGGTGGTGGTGCAGGCGATGGCAGATGCCCTGAATTTGCGATTCGCCAAGAGCCTGAATCGTTCAAAGCTGCTGATCCTGGGTTTGGCCTACAAGAAGAATGTGGATGATATCCGGGAGAGTCCGGCGTTGGAGCTGATCGAGTTGCTGGAAGCCCGAGGCGCTGTGGTCGACGTGTATGATCCGTTCATCGCCGAGATTCCGCCGTCCCGAGAGCATCGGGCCTTGACCGGACGGCGGAGTGTGGCCTGGGACTTGGAGGCGTTCGCTCATTACGACGCGGCTCTGATTGTGACCGACCATGATGGTGTGGATTATGCCGGGCTGGTGGCCGCGAGCCGATTAGTGGTCGATACCCGCAATGCGACGGTCGCCTGCACCGAAGGCCGCGAGCGAATCGTCAAAGCCTGAGGGTGCGGAAGAAGGCGCGCAGCAGTTCTGCCGCGCGCCGCTCGTCGATGCCGCCATACACGTCGGGCGCGTGCAGGCAGGTGCGTTGGCGGAACCAGCGGGGGCCGTGTTCGACGGCCCCGCCTTTGGGGTCGTAGGCGCCGAAATAGACCCGGCGGAGACGAGCGAGGCTGATGGCGGCGGCGCACAGGGCGCAGGGCTCTAGTGTGACGTACAGGTCACATCCCGGCAGGCGGGGCGATCCCAGATCCCGACAGGCGGCACGGATGGCTAAAAGTTCGGCATGAGCCGAAGGATCGGCGAGGGTTTCGACCCGATTCCCGCAGGCCGCCAACATCTGCCCGCTGTCGGCTTGGACGATCACGGCCCCCACCGGAACCTCACCCAAGCTTGCCGCCGCTTCGGCTTCGGCGAAGGCATACGCCATGAATGAAAAGGCCGGGCGCTCCTGCGCGCGAAGCCAAGGACGGGGATGCGCCCGCGCGGCGTCTGGGGGCAGCCTTGGTATGATACCGGCGAGCCCTGATACTGACACATCGCCGGTATCGGGCCGCGACGGCGGCCCCGCGCGCCCATGCGCGCGAAGCCAAGGGCGCGGATGCGCCCGCTCGGCGTCTGAGGGCAGCCTTGATGAGTCACCATCAAGGCTCGATGGTATGATGGGGTGGGTGGTCATGGCGAATCGTGACGGGGAAGAGGGGCGGGAGAATCGGCGCGACGCGGTGGCCGCACGACGGGGGCGCCTGGCCGTGGTGGCCAACCCGGCGCCTTGGCATGATTATCTGGTGCGCTGGACGATGGCGATGGCATCGGGAACCCGGTTGGTGATCGACTCTGTGCCCGACCGATGGATTTTGACGCCAACCGCCTTGACCGCCTATCTGGCGACTCTTGAGGCCGAGTCGTGGCCGACGTTGGAGGGATTGGCGGTCACGGTTCTTGATGACCTGAACAATGAGTTGGTGCCGCGTTGGGTTCAGGTGACGATCTGGGGCCGACAGGGGGCGATTCGGCAGTGTGCGCTGGCCGATGACCGTCAACCGGATTGGGATAACCCTGGTCTGCTGGCGCGACTCGAACCGGCGTTTCGGGGGCGATAGGTCGACGGTCCCGGTTTCCCAGGACTCTCGGCCTTTCCATCTTGGGAGCGCGGGCGTCTTGCCTGCCTTCGAGCCCTTGCTGTCAATGCCATCCGGCACGGACAGCGAAACGGGCGGGGAAGATGTTTGCGCTCCGGACGCGTCGCCCAGAAACCAAAAAAGGCCGCCCAGAGGGGCGACCTTTTCAAGCCGTAATGACGGACAGGCTTACTTCTTGACGGAAGCCTTCGCCAGAGCCGACTTCAGCTCCTCGAGGCTTTCGCTGACGCGGCTGCTGATCACGTTGGCGGCTTCGGTGTTCGACTTGGCCACCAGCTCGGCCAATTCCTTCATGTTGGAAAGGGCCTTTTCGAAGGCGGCCTTCACCAACTCGGCTTGCTTGGCGGCTTTGTCTTCCGGTGACCCGGCGCTCAGCGCCTCGGTCAGAATGGTGCCGGTTTCTTCGAGAGTCTGGCGGAGGATCGAAGCTTGCCGACGAACAACGGCCTGGAAGCCTTCAATGGCGAGCTGGTTGGCCGCAGTCACGGCCTCAATGTTCTTACGTTGGGAAGCCAGGATCGCATCGACATCGACGCCCGGCAGCTTGAACTCGGCCAACACCTTGGAGATGTCCATTTCGAAGAACGGGTAGGCGGTCGGTTTAGCCATGATGGATTCCCTCAAATATAAAGCTTCGTCATATACGTCGCGAGACCAGGACCGTAACATGCGAGTCTTTAAGGCCCGCACGTTGCCTGCCGAGTACCATTGAACCCTGCTTCAGCACGCCGGATCATCGGGGCAGCGCGGCATATCTGATTTAATAATATGCAGAAGGGCGAATTTGCCGTCAATGATTATTTTGTGCGCCGCAACATGGGCGAACAAAGGGGCCGGCTCGGGGAAGCAGCCCGTCCGTCAATCCGTGGTAGGCTCTGGCACCGGCACACCAGATCATGAGGCGAACATGAGGCCGGATGACGCATCCGTCAACGATGACGGCTAGGCGCCCTTTCTTCCTGAACCAGGGCGTCGCAAGCGTCGGTGTGGCCTGAATGAGTGTCATGGGGAAGCCGGGTTTTACCCTGGATGTGAGCTGTCATCCTTCAATTTAATTCTTAGAAAACAAAGAGAATAGGCGGATTGTGGCGACCAATCGTCGTTGGCTGCGACTTCCGCAGTGTGCCTCCGAACCGTGGCGTCTAGATGGCATACAAAGGTTAATAATTCCTTGTTCGAGCCTTTTGGTTTTGCCGGATAGGGCGGAATTCGCGGCGGCGGGTCTGGGATTTCTGAATCCGCTCGGGGGCTGAGATGGGTGCGTCAAATTGACGCTGTGGGAAGTCCATATAGGGGACAGCGGCAGCGCGGCAAGAGGTTGACTGGCGCTTGGAGCGTGCCATGCTGGTCTGGCGGACGTGGGAGGCTTATGTTCAAGACGGTGAAGGCCACGGGGGCAACAGGATCCTTGTTGGTGCGGCAGGCCCGCCAGCAGGCGTTTCTGACGGTGGAGGCAGAGCGCGAGTTGGCTCGGCGGGCGGCGGGAGGTGACGCCGCTGCGGCGGAGGCCCTGATTGTCAGTCATCTGGCTGTGGTGATCACGGTGGCGCGCCGCTATGGCCGGCTTGGGCTGCCGGTTAACGACCTGATTCAAGAGGGTACGGTCGGTTTGATCCATGCCGTGCGGAAGTTCGATCCGGATCGCAACGCCCGGTTGGCGACCTATGCCCTGTGGTGGATTCGTGCAGCGATTCAGGATTACGTGGTGCGGTCATGGTCGCTGGTCCGAGTCGGGAAGACCGCCGCCCATAAGGCGCTCTTCTTCAGCCTTAAACGGCACGGCGCCGAGTCCCGTGGGGAGGGCCGTGGCGACTCCCTGGAAGAGGATGTCTTGGGGCGATTGGCCCGCCGATTCGGTTTGCCTCCGGCTGAGGTTGCCGGGCTGGCCCGCCGGGTTGCGGCTCCGGATCAGCCGCTGGATGCGCCGGTTTCTGATCGGGGGCGCGGCGCCGGGAAGAGTCCGGGGCTGGACAGTTTCGCCGACCGGCTGGCGGCGGACCAGCCGACTCCTGAGGATATTGTCGCCGCAACCGGCATGACCAAGCTGTGGGCAACGCTGATCGATAAGGCGTTGGCCATGCTGCCGCCACGGGAAGCAGCCATCGTTCGCGAGCGCCATTTGGTGGAAGTGGCCAAGACCTTTGAGGCTATCGGGCGCGAGCTGGGGTTATCCAAAGACCGGGTCCGCCAACTGGAAAAACAGGCTTTGGCGCGTCTCCATGACCTGCTGAAGCCGTTGGCGGCGGCTCACGGCTTGCCGGGGTGATCTTGGCGTTCGTGCCCGTTGCGGGCAGAAGAGCGGGTCAGGGTTGTCAGGCTATCGTCGCGCATGGCCTCGACGCAAAAACGATATTCGGTGAGGAAGCGGGCGAAGAGGCGGCGGCGGGTGGTGGCGTCGCGGATGCGGAACAGGAAAAAGCCAGCCAGTTTGGGCAGGGTTCGCAGCGTTCCCGTCACCAGAGTGGCCACGCCATCTTGGCCGCATTGAGGGCCAAGAAAGGGCTCTAGTCGGTCCCAAAAATCGACCACGTCTTCGGCCTTGGCCGCAGCGGCATCGATGGCTGCTAACAGGTCCGAGAAATAGCGTTCGCCTTGGGCAACGGTGCGCGACAGGATGGCGGCGGTTGGTGTGGCCGTCATCGGGCGGCAGGTCATCCGGATTCGCTCACAAAGGCGGGCGCGCGGTAGGGGCAGGGGCGGCAAATGAACCGTGGCAGGCGGGCAGGGACGGGCGCCTTCGATCTGCGCGCCGTCGCTGCAATTATAGACGGTCAGGCCCGAGGCGGTGCAGACCTTGCCTGCCGATAACCGCGCGAGGTTAAAAATGCTGTCGGTGCCAACGGTGCCTCCGAAATTGCCGGGGACGCTGTTGGTCAGCTCCATCGTTCGGTCATAGTCGGCCATAAAGGCCAATTCACGATAGGCCGTATCCGAGGCGTGATGATGACCGCGCTGCCGGGTACCAAAATCGACGCCAAAGAGATAGAGAGTGGTAAAGCCCAGGGAAAGCGCGGTGCGCAGTGCCGTATTGGCTACCGTCGGTGACGAAAACAACAATTCCGCTCCCGGTGGGGCCAATAGCTTGGTGGAGCTGGAGGCCTCGCGAAAATACATCAGACTTTCGCCGAACAGCTCTGGGACACGCGGGTCAACGGTGATCGAAGCAATCAAGCTGATGTCTTTGGTCGGGAATTGGCTTATGGTGTGAGCTAAAATATCAAATGTATGGGCAACATTCTCGGCTTCACAGTGGTAATCAGGGGTAATGCCGTTTTTAAGGCAGGCTTGAAGCGCGGTGCCGCAGGAAAATACCACCGCCCGCCCGGCGAGTTGGCGGGCGATGGCGATGGATTGGTCAAGCGATGGCCCGGTGGCGATGATCAAGGCCGGAACCGGGAGCGCCGTTCCGGGAGCGCCGTCAATCAGGCGGACTCCGGGACGGGTCAGATTGGTCAAGGCATTGGCCAGCATCAATCGTTCATCTTCATAGAAGCCGAAGGATTGAAAGAGAACGTCAAAATAACGTCCCAGGTGATCGCGAATTTCGATCAGGATTTTTGCCGGGTAATGGACAAAAACAAAGCTGCCATCGACGCACAGTTCAGGGCCTCGACGAATTGCGGCCATGATGTCGAGGACCAAAGAGGCTGGATTATCGCCAAGCAGGACAGAAAAGCGCCGTCCTGCCGCCTCCTGGGTGTCAAAGAAGTCGAGCCAGTCGAATGCGGCAAAGGCGTGAACGAGAAAGGCCGGGTGGGGTTCCACCAGAACCACGTGCCGCGCTCCGGTTCCAGCTATCAACGCTGGGAGATGGAAACCCAGGCCGATCCCCAGGACCACCAGAAAACTGCCCTCATAATGGGGTTCGGCCGGCAACTGCTCGATGGCGAGCCCAAGAGTTTGACACTCGGCCAGCATCGCCCGCAGCATATGCAGGCTGACATGACTGGACAGGTTGCCACCGATGGGTTCCATCCGAAATACGCGCAGCGGGTGTTCCAAATAGCGAGCCACCTGTTGCGCGACGATGTCTCGTCCATCGCCCTGATAAAGTCGACCGCCGCCGAAGTCAATGTCAACCACGGCGTCTCCGCTCGTAACCGGAGACGTGTCGCCATGATCATGAAGGTGTGGTGCCAGCTCGGGAAACCGGGCTAACCAAGCTGCTTGTGAGCGGGCCGCGCGTTCGGATGCTGTGGCGGTAGCAAAGGGTGTCGACATGATGCAGCCTACTCGCGGCGAATGCCCGGTCAAACGATATCTTATACCATCGGGCCTTGACGGTGTGAGAGGAAGGCGGCAAGCCTCTTGGCGGGTTTGGGTGCGCTCTGTCGTTGGGGCAGGGGGCAGGCCTTCTTTAACGATGCAGGGGGGGGCATGAGCCTTGTTCAAAGCCTGTGGATCGGCAGCCGCCTCAGTGGTCAAGAAATCCTGTCAATTAAATCTTTTTTGGCTCATGGTCACGACTATCATCTTTATATTTATGATGATATCGGCCCGGTCCCGGCGGGAACCGTGGTCAAAGATGCGGCTACGATTCTTGATAGACGCCATGCCTGTCGTGATCAGTTTGGCACATACTGTTTCTTGGCCGATAAATTTCGCTATAAATTATTGCGGGAACGGGGAGGCTGGTGGGTTGACACCGATATCATCTGCGTTCGACCCTTTACAAAGCTGGGGCCGTATTTTTTCTGTTACGCGACCGACCAGGAGGTGGCGAACACGGTGCTTAAGGCTCCGCCCCAATCGCCGTTCATGGCCGCCGTCGATGCGGGCGCGGCGTTGGTGGATGAGCATATCCGTTGGGGCGTGATCGGCGCAGACTTGATCACCCAAACGTTGGATGAGCCTCAATTCCAGTCGTTACGCCGCTTTATCCATCCGCCAAACGCCATTTTTCCGGTTCCCCATACCAAGTGGCAATATCTATTTTTTAAGGAGTTTGAGGATATTCCGGCTTTGATTCCCACAGAGACTTATGGAATTCATCTCAGCAACCAAATGATCGGCTGGAACCGAAAAGCAGCAGAAGATCAAGGTTGGAATCTAGATCGAGACCGGCGGTTTCCTATCACCACAATATTTGGATATTACCAAAACTTGTATTTATAGCTCCGTTCTATTAATTCACAAAAGGTTATAGATATTTGGTCACCAGAGCATAAAGTTGGGCACCGGGATGATCGCGGATTGCCAGCAGCTTATGATTCCTATCGATGGGTCTGTGCATTAGGATGCCCTGCCAAGCGACGAGGAAAATGATGAGCGATGAATTGAAGTGCCCCCAGTGCCACTCTGAACATGTTTATCAGGACGGCAGCCTGTGGATTTGCCCAGAATGTGCCCATGAGTGGGATCCGCAGGCCGCTGTAGAAGAGGGGAGTACGGCGGGTTCACAGGAGCCAGGCGTGCGGGATGCCCACGGAAATCCGCTGAATGATGGTGATACCGTGAGCGTGATCAAAGATCTGAAGGTCAAGGGTTCGTCCTTGGTGGTCAAAGGAGGAACCAAGGTTAAAAATATCCGTCTGGTCGATGGGGCCGATGGGCATAATATTGCCTGCAAGATCGATGGCATTGGGGCCATGAATCTGAAATCAGAGTTCGTGAAGAAAGCCTGAGGCCAAGCGATTAAAAGGCTGGTGAGTCTTTTGTGGGGGCTACGGGTGGACCCTGCGAAACGACTCCCTCCCTTGGCGGTGGTGGGAAGCGGAGGCTGACGGTGGTTCCGATGCCGGGTCCGCTGTTGATGGTCAGGCTGCCGTTGTGCAGTGCCATCAGGGCCTTGACCAATGGCAAGCCGAGGCCGGTGCCGTTGGCTTTGCGGGTGTAGCGATTATCGATCCGCTCAAACGGACGGAGCACACGCTGGAGTTGGTCAGAGGGAATGCCGATGCCGGTGTCGGTCACGGTTATCACGAGATCACGACCACCGCGACCCTCGCCGTTGCCATCGCCGTCGGCGGCGGCGGCCGTCACCGTGATGCGTCCACCTCGTGGCGTGAATTTGATGGCGTTGGATAACAGGTTAAAAAGAATCTGTTTAGCGGCCCGTGGGTCTGCCCACAGAAAAGGCAGGGTTGTGGGGGCGGTGTGTTCGAGGATCAAGTCCCGACGCAGCGCCCGTTCTTTGACCAAGCGAATAGCGGTGGCCAAGAGGGCTGCGGGCTCGATCCGTTCCGGTGTAATCTCCATCTTGCCGGCTTCGATCTTGGCAATGTCGAGAATGTCATTCACCACATCTAAAAGATGATGACCGCTGGTGTTGATATCATTGGCGTATTCAGTGTAAGTCGCATTTTCGATTGGCCCGAAAGCCTGATCTCGAATGATCTCAGAAAAGCCCAGGATCACGGTTAATGGCGTGCGGATTTCATGGCTCATCATGGCCAGGAATTCTGTTTTGGCTTGATTGGCGGTTTCGGCATCCTGGCGGGCGGTGCGAATCTCGCGATCTGACAGATCATGCTCCAACGCCGTGCCGATCCAGCGGCCAAGCAAGCGCATGAATTCCAGATCCCCCTCATCGAACCGATGCGGAGACGGCATGGCCGAGGCAAAGTGGACGGTGCCGTAAGGCTGGCCACAGACCCAGATTGGAGCGCCCGCGTAAGACTCTGCTGAAACGGCTCCTAGGGCGGGGTGTGGGCTGTGAAGCTGTTGGGCCTCGGGCTGTTGCGTGCGGTGAGGGACCAACACCACGTCATTGTTCTGGAGGGTTAGAGCGCAATAGGTGCCATCGAGGTCGAAGGTTAGAGAGGTCGACAAGGAAGGCGTTTCCGTCTGATCCGTGCGCTCGGCTTGGTATTCAATGACGGCGCGTGTCCCTTCGGCACGGCTGATGACGCCGGTCTCAAAGCCCAGATGCCGAGCCCCCAACGCCAGAGCCTGTGACAGCAAATCTCGGGTCGTGCCCTGGGATAGGGCGGCGATTTCGTTTAGGGATCGTAGATTTTCGTAGTGACGTTCGACCTTGCGGGTTCGTTCGGCCAATATGTGTTCGGCGAGATCCCGCTCCTGGGATCGCTCCTGAAGCGCCCGCGAGGCCTGCGTCAGGGCTTGGCCGACCTCGTTGGTTTCGTGAAGGTCGAGCGGGCCGATGGTCACAGGTTCGCCATGGCCCAATGCCGTGGCTGGGCCGGTGAGTGCCTGAATGGAGCGGGCGATACGCCGTCCCATAATCCAAGCAAGGCCGATTCCAAGAGCCGACGCCAGCGAAGCGCCAACCATCGTCCAGAGCAGCCAGCGGTGGGCATCCGCTAATAACAGGCCGGTCGGAACCGATAAGGCGACGGTCCAGCCGGTGTCTTGGGATTGGGTGAAAGCCCAGGTGCCCGGAATCTCTTCAAAAGAGGGCATATCGAAGACGCCCTCATTGCGCAATGAAAGCCACTGGCGAAAGACCGGGCGTACAGACTGGCCGACGAAGCGGTTGGGGTTGAGGGTTCGGGCAGCAACCACGCCGTTGCGGTCGATGACCACGCCCAGCCATGCCAGCGGCAACCGTTCGTGGAGGAGAATGTCTCCCAGTTTGGCCGCAGGAAAGGTCATGGACAGATCGTAAATCACCCGCCCATCCCGCATCACCGGCACATCAAGGCCGATCATGAACCGTTTGGTAATGGCTCCTTGGAACAGATCCGTGATGATCGGCTGGCCGGTTTCAAATAGGCGATGCACACTCTTTGGAACATTGCGGCGAGGCAGGGGCTCGCCAAAGGCGCGGTAGGTGTTGACCCGCTGTTGGCCGTCGGCATCGGCCAGGATGATGTCAGCTTCGGGATAGTCGATCAGTACATTTCGAGCCTGCTGGTGGAACGCGGCCAAGTCGTTTGCAGCCAGATAGGGCGAGCTGGCCAGAAGGCGTAACATGCCCTGAATGTTGGTCAAATATTGGTCAACGGTCAAAGACAAGGCTCGTGCGGTATCCAGCATGTGCTGTTCAACCAAGGCCCGTTTGTCATGGTAGGATTGGAAAACCAGGAAGCCGGCCACGAGCCAAACCGGCGCTACGCACGCCACCGCCAACCACGCCAGTTGGGCGCGCAGAGTTCCGTTCCGAAGCCGCCACAATGGCGACGGTGAACCGCCGCACTGTCCGACGCCAGGGCCAGGGGTGGGCTGTGCGTCCGACGCCGCGATTTTAAAACGCCTCAAGCTAAAACGGTCGATCGCTGTGGTTACCACGGACTTACCATGCCAAAAACTGCATGAACTTGGGATCACCACTGATTTATATCATAAAATGAAACGGGGAGGAACAGCCCTTCCGATTATCCAAGCTCTCATATTTGGCTAGACGTGTCGTAAGAAATCAATATTTTCGATATTGGTTGAAAATTTCATGAAAACTCCATCAAAAAAACAAAAAATTGGTGCTTTTTTCTCGGATTTTCTCGTTTTTTTGCTTTGGCGGCCTTGCCTTTGAGCGGTGCCGGGATGCTGTTCATCGTCGTTCCGAACGGGTTTCTCTCTTGGATAAATCTATTGTCGGCTGCCGTTCCGACGGCTACCGTAGTCGTTCAAGAGCCGCGTGACGTCGGCGGGAGAGATGGGTCATGAATTCTAACATCATTGGTATCTATGAGGACTTGGGTGCAACTGCCCGAGCCAGGACCGAGGCCATCGCCGCCCAAGGATTGTTTGTCAGTGGGGTGATGGAACAGGGATACCGCCTGTGGATGACGTTAGTCTCCACCGAGGTGACCGAAGCCATGAGGGTTGCTCAGGAGCTATCGTCTTGCAAGACTCCGGTGGAGATTGCCGAAATCCAAACCCGTTGGCTTCAGGCTACCAGCGCACGGGCGATCACCAGCCTTCAGGGCACCATCGAGATTGCCAATTTTCTGATCAGTAATCTTCAGGGCGGTTTGGCAGCGGTGGCCCCGCCAACCGTTTCTGGTGCGCCAAAAGTGCTGTCCGCTCCAAGAGCTTTAGTGGCGCCTGTTGTTGCGGCTCCAGTGGTTGCGGCCCCGGCTCCAGCGCCTGTTGTTGCGGCTCCAGTGGTTGCGGCCCCGGCCCCGGCGCCTGTTGTTGCGGCTCCAGTGGTTGTGGCCCCGGCTCCAGCGCCTGTTGTTGCGGCTCCAGTGGTTGCGGCCCCGGCTCCAGCGCCTGTTGTTGCGGCTCCAGTGGTTGCGGCTCCGGCCCCGGCGCCTGTTGTTGCGGCTCCAGCGGTTGCGGCTCCGGCCCCGGCGCCTGTTGTTGCGGCTCCAGTGGTTGCGGCCCCGGCGCCCAAGGGCAAGTCGCACAAGCGTTGACGGAAAAGACTCGGCCCTGGTTTTTCGACCAGGGCCGAGGATTTTCGGGCTCGGTCAGCGGATTATGGCCGAAGGAGCCCCACAAGGTCGTGGACTTCGGCCATGTGGCGGCTGGCGATCTCTCCGGCCCGTTCGGCGCCGCGCCGCAAAATTCGATCGATTTCGCCGGGATCGGCCATCAGGCGGTTCATCCTGTCGGTCATGGGAGCCAGTCGGGCTACGGCCAGATCAACCAGTTGGTTCTTGAACTCGGAAAACTGCCGACCGGCAAACCGGGCCAGGATTTCGGCTCGGCCTTCTTCGGCCAGAGCGGCATAGATCGTCACCAGATTATCGGCTTCCGGTCGAGTTTCCAGGGCCTCGAGGGTTTCAGGCAGTGGCTCCGGGTCGGTTTTCGCTTTGCGGACCTTCAGCGCGATGGTGTCGGCATCGTCGGTTAGGTTGATGCGCGAATAGTCGGAACTGTCCGACTTGCTCATCTTCTTGGTTCCGTCGCGCAAAGACATGACGCGGGTGGCCTCGCCCAAAATCAGCGGTTCGGGCAAAGGGAAGCATTCAACGCTATAGGCGCGGTTAAAGGCGCCGGCAATGTCTCGCGATAGCTCCAAATGCTGCTTTTGGTCTTCTCCCACCGGCACATGAGTTGCCTTGTATAGCAGAATATCGGCAGCCATCAGCACCGGATAAGCATAGAGTCCAAGCCCGGCATTTTCCCGATGCTTGCCCGCCTTTTCCTTGAACTGTGTCATCCGGTTCAACCAGCCTAGCGGTGTATGGCAAGACAAAATCCATGACAACTCGCTGTGGCCGGTGACACCACTTTGGGCAAACAAGACGCACCGCTCGGGATCGATACCCGCCGCGATGTAGGCGGCGGTGATTTCCCGAGTGTTGCGGCGTAACGCCACCGGATCCTGAGGAACGGTAATTGCGTGCAAGTCGACCGCGCAAAAAATGCACTCGTGGCTACCCTGGAGCGCCACCCAATTACGGAGTGCGCCGAGATAATTGCCAAGATGCAATTGACTGGTCGGCTGCATACCGGAAAAAATACGACCCACGGTGATTTATCCTCGCGGTTATGGCCCGGAGTCCGGGCTTGGGATCATAAGACGCTCTTGAGTACGGAAAGCTTTAGGGATGAGGTGGCCTATAGCAAAATACCGACGATTAGGCGAGTGATACCAACGGCCCTAGACAATGATCCGTGCCGTTGGTATCGGCGGTGACCGCTGCGGGCGCTCCGATCGGTCTGTTCGGGCCGTATCGAGACGTCCCTGGGGCCGCTTCCAGGCTCGCCGGTCTTAGTCGTCGGACATTTTCAGAGCGGCGATGAAGGCGGATTGAGGGATTTCTACTTGGCCGAATTGGCGCATGCGCTTCTTGCCTTCCTTCTGCTTATCCAGAAGTTTGCGCTTGCGGGTAATGTCGCCGCCATAGCACTTGGCGAGCACGTCTTTACGCAATGCGCTGATGGTTTCTCTGGCGATCACCCGCCCGCCAATGGCGGCTTGAACTGCAATCTTGAACAATTGGCGGGGGATTAGATCCTTGAGGCGTTCGCACAAGGCCCGGCCCCGTCGCTCGGCTTGGCTGCGGTGGACAATGATCGAGAGGGCATCGACCGGCTCATTATTAACCAGAATCGACATCTTGACCAGATCCCCTTCCTGGTAACCATCAAGGCTGTAGTCGAAACTGGCGTAGCCACGGCTGATGGATTTGAGCCGGTCATAGAAATCGAAGACGACTTCGTTCAAGGGGAGCCGATAGACCAGCATGGCCCGGCTGCCGGCATAGGTCAGGTCCAATTGAACGCCGCGCCGGTCGGTGCAAAGCTGGAGAATGCCGCCCAGATATTCGTCGGGCAAAAGGATCGTGGCCTTGATCCAGGGTTCATCGATTTTCTCGATCCGAACGGGATCGGGCATGTCGGCGGGGTTATGCAAGTCGAGCACAGAGCCGTCGGTCATCGTGATCTTGTACACCACCGAAGGCGCGGTGGTGATCAAATCCAGATCGAACTCGCGTTCCAGCCGCTCTTGGATGATTTCCAGATGCAGCAGGCCCAGGCAGCCGCAGCGGAACCCAAAGCCCAGCGCCGCCGAGCTTTCGGGCTCAAACTGAAAACTGGCGTCATTCAGGGCCAGCTTGCCCAAGCTGTCGCGCAAATGCTCGAATTCGGCGTTATCGGTGGGGAACAGGCCGCAGAACACCACGGGGATGGAGGGCTTGAAGCCGGGCAGGGGCTCGGCGGCCAAGCGGCGCTCGTCGGTCAGTGTGTCGCCGACCTTGGTTTCGCTGATCTCCTTGATGCCGGCGGTGATGAACCCGATTTCGCCCGGCCCTAGGGTTCCGGTCAAAGTGCCTTTGGGTCGGAACACACCCACTCGGTCGATTTCCCGTGTGGCGCCGGTGGCCATCATGCGAATCTTTTGTCCGACAGTCAGCCGGCCATCCACCACCCGAACCAGAATCACCACACCGAGATAGGCGTCGTACCAACTGTCGACCAGCAGCGCCTTGAGCGGGGCTTCGGCGTTTCCCTTGGGGGCGGGCAGCCGGGCGATGATGGCTTCCAGCACATCGCCGACATTCAGGCCAGTTTTGGCCGAAATCATCACGGCGTGGCTGGCATCAAGGCCGATAACATCCTCGATCTGCTGCTTGATTCGCTCTGGCTCGGCAGCGGGCAGGTCGATTTTGTTCAGGACCGGAATGATCTCGTGATTGTTGTCGAGGGCTTGATAGACGTTGGCCAGAGTTTGAGCCTCGACTCCCTGGCTGGCGTCCACCACCAGAATCGATCCTTCGCAGGCGGCCAGCGATCGGCTGACTTCGTAGGCGAAATCCACATGGCCGGGCGTATCCATCAGATTGAGCTGATAGAGGCGGCCATCCTTGGCCTGATAGTCTAGGCGCACGGTTTGGGCTTTGATGGTGATGCCGCGTTCCCGCTCGATGTCCATGCTGTCGAGCACCTGCTCGCGCATTTCGCGGTCGGCAAGCCCGCCGCAAACCTGGATCAGGCGATCGGCCAGTGTTGACTTGCCGTGATCGATATGGGCGATGATCGCGAAGTTACGGATATGGTTCAGGTCAGTCATGTTGGGTCGCAGCTCCGATGCGCGCGGACCATAAGGCCGTCGAGACCTTAAGGTAAAGGGGGCAATTGAGTCTTATGAAAGGGCAGTATCAGGGGTCTGTGCCCTGTGCCCCTACCAAGGCATGCCGATCAGTCATGCTCGAGTCTGGCCTTGAGATAGGACAACAGCGGATACAGCCCCGCCATCAGGGCAATCAGAACCCCCCATAATCCTTCCCGATAGCCCCGGCGGCGGACGTAGCATTTATAAAAGCGACCAAACACCCGAAGCACATTGTGCTTCAGCGTTTCGTTGATCCCCGAGGCGCGCAGGTCGCGGGCGCGGGCGTCGCTGTAGCGGTCAAGACGACGGATCATGTCCGAGACATTGCGGTCGACATGATGAATGAAGGGCGTGGTCAAAACCGCTCCCCCCCGTCCCTGAAACGTCACCTTGGGATGAACGCGCTGGTCGCCCCAATGCTTGACGGCACGGCGGAATAGACGCGTGACCTGACTGGTGCCAAACGCGGCGCCCCAGCCATAGCGGACCAGCCGGTCGCCGATATAGTTGTCAACCCGTAGCGGATGCCAGTCGGCGTCGGATTGGGCGATGGTGGCGCGAATTTCGGCGGCTAGGGCCGGCGGGATTTGCTCGTCGGCATCCACCTCCAACAACCAATCGCCGGAGGCGGCGGCAATGGCCGCGTTGCGGCGATGGCCTTCCAGCTCGAACGCGCCTTCGATCAGGTGCCCGGCCCCGATTCGCTCGATAAAGGCCGCTGCAAGATCCCGAGAGCCATCGGTGCAGCGGTCCAGCACCACCACCAGCTCGTCGGCAAAGGTCAAGCGCTCCAGGCACGAGCCAAGCCGAGCCTCTTCGTTATGGATGCACATCAGCACCGACAGTTTCGGTGGCGAAGCTGGGGGAAGGGTCATGGGAGCCTGGAGTCCGTGGTCGCCGTCGTTAGGCTTCTTATACGCCGGGCCGATCTGTGGCGCTTCTCCTTTTGGCCGGAACCGTCGGGAGGACGCAAAAAGACACAGAAACTTCGCAAAAGAGTATTGACCTCGTGCTCGGGCCGAGTATGATCCCGCCCATCCCGTCCGGCCACGCCGGGCTGGCCCCTGTGGCGGAATCGGTAGACGCGGCAGACTCAAAATCTGTTGTTCGCAAGGACGTGCCAGTTCGAGTCTGGCCGGGGGCACCAAAGACTTTCGGGGGTTCGCGACGCTGGTGTTTACCGCGTGGCGTGGGGTTGGCAGCGGATAGCGTCTTTTAGACCTCGTTGTTCCCCCATTTCTGGTGGGCAGTGCCCTTTGTGGCTAGCCAGCGGAAACTCGGTCTCGCTGCTGCCGGTTGGTGCAGCGTCGGGGGTCTGTGCCCAGTGATGAGTATCTGCCGACGACTATAGTTGCCCTTACACAAAATGGGGTGTGTGCGGCTCTTCCCTTTGGGAATCCGCGTCTAAGACCAACGGCCCTAGACAAAGGATCCGTGCCGTTGGTATCGGCGGCGAGTTATACCGGCGAGCCCTGATACTGACACATCGCCGGTCCTCGGGCCGCGACGGCGGCCCTGTGTCTTCGTGGACGCGAAGCCCCAGTGTGTGGACTCTAGGGGGCGCGGAGGCGCCCGCCCGGCGTCTGAGGGCAGCCTTGATGAGTCACCATCAAGGCCCGATGGTATTATTTAGAGCCCCGTCTCCGTCGGCGGGGCTCTTGTCGTTCTGTCCGCAGAGTTCGGCAATGGGTTCGCGCCAGCCCTACGCCCCCCATCCCCATCCATCTTCCCCCCTAAAACCCCACCCGCCTTGGGGCTTGACTTAATGGTAGGGAGCTACTAGATAGCTCCCTACCATTAAGGGGCGAGAGATGGGAACGAGACCGTTACGAGAGCGATTTGGCGTTGAGATGGCGCGGACGGCGCGGTTGTGGCGGTCGCGGTTGGATGAGCGGTTGGCGCCGTTGGGACTGACTCAGGCCAAATGGGTCACGCTGCATTACCTGGCGATGGCTGGGGAAGGGGTGTCTCAACGGGAGCTTGCCGAGCGAATCGGGGTCGAGGGGCCGACGCTGGTGCGGGTTCTGGACGGGCTGGAGAGGCTCGACCTGATCAAGCGGTGGGATAATCCCGAGGACCGCCGTTCCAAGACTGTTCATCTGACAGCCACCGCCGGACCGGTCCTGGCTGAAATCGCCCGTGTCACGGCAACCTTTCGGGAAGAAATCCTGGACGGTGTGTCGGATGAGGAGCTGGCGCTGTGCGAACGAGTCCTTGAGCGGATGGCGCGGAATGTTGGTGGTCGGATACGCTGAGGCTTTCCTCATCTTTCGGGCCTAGGCCCCCTGCGATCCGCATCAAGGGAGCGGAAACAGCATGACGATTGAAGACTCCAAAACGTCCCAGGATGTGGGCAAAGCGCCGGTCAACCGGGGCCGGCGAATCGGGTTGCTGCCAAAGTTGACCCTGTCACGGCGTGGGCGCCGCTTATTGCCGCTGGTCTGTGTGATCGGCGGAGGGGCTGCTTTGGGGCTGTGGCAGTTCGAGCGTTTGGGGCATGTCACCGAGACCGACGCACGGGTGATGGCCGATGTGGTCACGATCAGCAGTCGGGCCGATGGCTGGGTGGTTCGGCGGGCCGTGACCGATGGCGACCGAGTGTTAGCAGGGGCCGAGCTGGTCGTCATCGATCAGCGCGAGGTCGGGTTGCAATTGGCCGCGCTACGGGCCAAAGCGGCTTCCATCAGCCTGGAGCGTGACAGAACCGCGACCCAGTTGCACATGACCGAAACCACCGCGCCCAGCGCCGTTGCTTTGGCGCGGGCTCGCCGGGATGCCGCCGCCGCCAATGTGCGGGTGGCCTCGTCGGAGGTTGAGCGGACGCAACGGGATTATCGGCGAACCGACGCTCTGGTCACCAACCAATTCAGTTCCCGCCAAACCTGGGATTTCCAACGCAGCCAGATGGATCAGGCGGTGGATCGGCAAGCGGCGGCCAAGGCTCAGTTGGCCGAGGCCGAGGCCGCTGTTGCCGACGCCACCGCTCGCACGGCGGACGTCGAGATGCTGCGTCAACAGTGGGAGGCCTTGGGGCACGACGCCGAACAAGTCGAAGCACAAATCCACGAAAAAGACGTCGCGCTCTCTGATCGTGTGGTGCGCAGTCCTATTGACGGTATCGTTGATCGCAAATTCGTTGAGCCGGGCGAATATGTCATTCCCGGACAGCGGTTGTTGCTGGTCCATGATCCCAAAGCGGTTTGGATCGAAGCCAATGTCAAGGAAACCAAGCTGGCTTCGCTGAAGCCCGGCCAACCCGTCGTGGTGAGCGTCGATGCGTATCCGGGGGTGGACTTTGCCGGGCGCGTTGAACGGATCGGCAATGCGGCCACCAGCGCCTTTGCGTTACTCCCCAGCCCCAATCCTTCGGGCAATTTCACCAAAATCACCCAAAGAGTTCCGGTACGGATCGCCGTCAATCAGCGGGAGGAAACACCGCTGAGGCCGGGGATGATGGTGGAGGTTGATATCGATGCCGGTCACCCTTGAGGCTTTGTCCGAGCGATACGGTTCTTTCTATCGCTGGTATGTCACGGCCACGATGATGTTGGGATGCATTTCCATGGTGCTGTCGGCAACCATCGTCAATGTCGCCCTCCCCGACATCATGGGCGAGTTCGGTATGGGACAGGACAAGGCTCAGTGGCTGTCCACCGCATTTCTGGCGGCCATGACGGCAACGATGCTCGGGACAGCCTGGGGGCTTGCGGCATTCGGGGCTCGCACCGCCTATATCGGGGCGCTGCTGTTGTTCATTGCCGGTTCGCTGATGGGGGGGCTGGCGGGCAGTGAAGATATTCTGATTCTGGCCCGAACTCTTCAGGGAGCCGCCGCCGGGATGGTTCAACCCCTATCGATGGTGCTGATTTTCCGCAGTTTTCCGCCGGCCAAGCGCGGAACCGCCATGGGGGTGTTTGGCGTCGGCGTGATTATGGCGCCGGCCTTGGGGCCGGCTTTGGGTGGATTTTTGATCGACGAATTTTCATGGCGGGCGGTTTTTTATCTGGTGGTGCCATCCTGTTTGGGAGGGATCGTCTTAGCGCCGTTGTTTTTGCCCGAACGCGAGCACCAGGGGCCACCGCCGGCTTTTGACGGCCCTGGTTTTGTGCTGATCTCGGCGGCCATTGCGGCGTTTTTGACGGCGCTGGGTAACGGCCAGCGCCAGGGGTGGGATTCTGTTTTTGTCGAGGGTGCCTTTGGTTTGGCATTGGGGTGTGCCGCCGCTTTTGTGATGTGGGAGCGGCGGACGCCAACCCCGATTTTAGCGTTGAGCCTTTATCTCAATCCCCGCTTTCTGGCGGCTTCGGTGGTGGCGTTCATTCTCGGACTTGGGCTGTATGGCTCAACCTATCTGGTGCCGCTCTTCGTCCAAACTGTCCAGGGCTACACCGCGACGGCATCTGGTTTGTTGTTGATGCCGGCGGGGGTGGTGTTGGGAGTGGTGTTCCCGCTAGCGGGGCGGTTGAGCGACCGAGTGCGGCCCCACGGGTTAATCATGAGCGGTTTGTTGATCTTCGGGATTTCCAGTTTTTTGATGGTTGGAGCGGATACCTCCACCGATTTTACGGTGTTTGCCGGGTGGGTGGTGGTAGGGCGGATTGGTCTGGGATTTATTTTGCCGTCTTTAAATGTCGGGGCCTTGCGGGTGCTGGAACCGGCCATGGTTAGTCAAGGGGCTGGCGCCATCAATTTTGTACGTCAATTGGGCGGCGCCATCGGAGTCAGTGTCCTGTCGGTGTATCTGGAACAACAAACCGCCAACGCTGCCGCCGCGTTCAACACTCTTCAAAGTGGCAATCACGCCGCCGCCGATACCCTGGACCAGATTGCTCTTTTGCTGGGACAGGCCGGACTGGTCGATAATGTGAATACAGCGGTTCGAACTCAGGAAGCCTACCAGTTTTTTTCGTCGATGATCTCAGCCCAAGCCAGCGTCCTGGGGTTTCGGGAGAGTTTTTTGTTGGTTGCTCTCATCTTTTTCGCGGCTCTGATCCCGGCTTGGTTCATGCGGCCCCGCTCGCTCGGCTCTTGACGTGGTCTTCTTGTGATGGCGATTGGGCTCGGTTATAGATATTTTACGATGGCGTGCTTCGGCTCTTAATAAATCGATGAGGATCTCTGAATGCGTGTCAGTGTCGCTTTAGTGGTGATCGGGCTGTTGGTCGGCCTGCCGTTGGTATCGGCTCAGGCTGATGGTGCCGAGCCTTTTGTCACGGCCAAGCAACTCGACCTGTCCTTGGTGTTGCCGCCGCCCTCGCCGGTCGATTCCGACGAGATGAAAGGCGAATTGGCCGAGTTGCTGAAAATCCAGGCGACCCGCACGCCGGATCAGGTGGCCCAGGCTCAAGGCGATGCCGAGTTGACGGTTTGGCGTTTTGCCGATGTGCTGGGGCCGCATTTTACGAAAGAGGCACTGCCGAAAGTCGCGGCGTTGTTTGATCGGGTGGTGGCCACTGAAGGTGCCGTGGTGGATCCGGCCAAGGATCTCTGGAAGCGTCCTCGCCCGCACATGGTCAGCGCCGAGATCAAGCCGGTGGTCAGGCTGACGACGTCGGGCTCTTATCCGTCGGGACATGCCACTTTGGGCGCCTTGATGGGGATTTTGCTGGCTGAAATGGTGCCAGAGAAGCGCGAGGCGATTCAAACCCGGTCCCGCCAATTTGCCGAAAATCGCATGGTTGCAGGCATTCATTTTCGTTCGGATGTTGTCGCGGGGCGGATCGCTGGTTCGGCGATCGCATTTCGGATTTTGCCCAGCGATGCGTTCCAGGCTCTTTTTCAGCCGGCCAAGACCGAGTTGCGGGCGGCGCTTGGGTTGGGCGATTGACGGCGGCGTCTTCCTGGGAGCGTGGGCATCTTGCCCACCGCGAAAGCGGGGGAGCCTGCCCGCGTCCCCAGGCTCTCAGGACGGCGTTTAGCTGACTCTAATTCCACTCCTAAGCGCCTCCGCGTTGGCACCATCAAGCGCCTCCGCGCTGGCACCATCAAGCGCCTCCGCGCTGGGCGTCAGCCGTATCCTTGTTGAGACGGCGTTTAAGGCAATCTTGTGTAGGATCTCGCTGACTGTCGTGCAGCAGTCAGGAAGAACGGTGACCTTGTAAGCCTCTGCCGTTTTCGAGATGGCTGTGTGGGTAACGCAGTTTTGGGTCATCATGCCGCAGACCAGCAATTCATTAATGCCGAGTGACCGCAAGGTGGTTTCCAACGTGGTGTCCACGAAGCTGTCGGCGTGTTTCTTGGTCACCACCTGGGCATCTGGAGCCGCGATGAGGATGCGGGGATGGATATCGACACCGACCGTCCCTTCATTGAAGAATGGGGCGGCGCCCTTGGAGTTGTCGGCAATGTGTTGAACCAAAATGATTGGAATCCCGAGCCCCTTGGCCTTGGCAAGGGCTTGCTCGATATTGGAGAGGGTGCTCTCTGCATTCCACAACGGGAAATGGCCCTCCGGAAAATAGTCATTTTGCACATCGATGACAATCAAGGCAGGTTTTCTGGCAGGCATCGTGAACTCCCGTGCATGGGCGGCGTGGGCGTGATTGTCGGTAGAATCATGAGCAGCAACAAGTGATACCGGCGAGCCCTGATACTGACACATCGCCGGTCCTCGGGCCGCGACGGCGGCCCGGCGTCTGAGGGCGCCGCAGACGTGTCAACGTCCAAGGCCGTTGGTATAAAAAGTCAGGACAATCCTCGGGCATTCAGAAAGGTCTGGTAGCCCTTATCGGTTCCCTGGATATGCTCGATTAGCCATTTTTTCATCAAGGTTAACACCTCCATACACATGGGGGTGGTGGCCCCGGCGTTGTAACGCTGGCGAATCTCGAGGATATGACGCGCGAGGGCCTCGTGTTCCAAACGATGGGCGGCGAGGTCCGGGTAGCCGTATGTTTCCAGGATATTCTCTTCGGCGATCATGTGGGTTTTGGTGTAATCAAACAGGCGATTCAGCGTGTCCCCCAGAGCTTCTCGTCCCCGTCCGGCCTGAACAGCGTCAAACAGCTCATTGATCAAATCAAGGATGACATGATGATCTCGGTCAAACTGGGCGATGCCGACGCTTAAGGGGGCGCTCCAGTCGATCAGCGGCATGGCCCGCGTCTCCCATGGGGTTTGGGGGGATGTTTACGTTTCGGTTTTCGCTTCCGGCTCTGCGTCCTGGTCTTCGCGATAGCGGCGGAGCGCCGCGACGTCGGCGATGGTGATCTTTTGACCCTGGCAAGTTACGCCGACATCGCGCAATCGGGCCATGGCTCGGGACAGGCTTTCCGGGGTGATGCCGATATGGCTGGCGAGTCCGGCCTTGGTGACGCCGAGATGCACGGTTGTCGGTCCAAAGTCAACGGCGCTGAGAGCAAGCAGCGCCGCCGCCAGCCGTTGGCCGGGAGAGCGGAGTTTCAGGCCGCTGATCAGGCCGATCAGGCGGCGTTGACGGCGGGCCAGGGAGTCCATCATCTTGCGGGCAAGCGCAGCGTCGGCATCAATGCCGGCCAGAATTGCTCGGGCCGGGATTCGCACCAACCGAGTGCCGGGCGCGGCTTCGGCATTGACCGGAAGACGCCCACTGCCGAACATGGCGGCTTCGGCAAAGCTTTGTCCGGGGGCAATAAATTCGAGGATGCTTTCCCGGCCATCGGCGGTCAGTGTGAACAGCCGGACTTGACCGGCCAGCACCACAAAGACGCTGTCGGCGGGATCGCCCTGGGAGAACAACAGCGTTCGAGTTTCGAACAGAGCCGCGCGGGCGTCTCCAACGAAGGCTCGAGTCACCTCCGGGGCCAAGCCTTCGAAAAGCGGGGTTCGTTGGACCAAGGCAAAATCGGGCTCGCTCAACATTGATGGCATCCTTATGAGGCCCGAAAGACCTGCAACCGGGTCCGGTCCTCGATCAGGATCCCCCGTTTGCCTTGACTGCGAACCCCCAAGGCTTGCAACTGGCGCAGCGCGCGTGACAGGGATTCCGGAGTCATGCCCAAAATACGGGCAAGAATCCGCCGCTCGCAGGCCAATTCGATCCGTTGGGGGCCGGGGCGGGGCGTCGTCAACCCCAGCAGGAACGCCCCCAGACGTTGGGGAGCGGTCATCAGTTTCAGTTGGGTGATCTCGCGGACCAGCACCCGCAGCCGTGCTGAAAGGAAAGCCACCATGCGTCGCCGAAAGGGCGGCGAAGCGTCCAGGCTGGCGAGCACCGCCATGCGGGGAAAGGCGATCAGCCGGGCAGTGGTGATGGCGCGGGCTGCCAGCGGTGCGCGGCCTGTGTCGAACAGTCCGCCTTCTCCCACCACTTGGCCCGGCCCCAGCAATTCCACCAGACAGGAGTCCTGGAGATTTAAGGCGGCGAGCGTGCCAACGGTTCCGCCTGTCACCACAAACAAGGCGGTGGCGTCTTCTTCCTGCTCAAAGACACTCTCAAAGGGTGACACCTCCATCACCTGCGCCTGGGCCAGCAATGCCGCCAGAGCGTCGGCGGGCAACACCGAAAACAGACCGACGCTTCGCAAGATCGTGCAGTCGGCTTCGGTCAGTGGGATATCCTTCGTGGTCGTGGGGAGCGTGGTCATGGGAGGGCTTCTCCGCAGAAGGTGTGCCTAAAAAATAATCATTTGCATTGTATCTGTGCGATACTATGGCAATTTTGTGGGAGCTTGGCCAAAGATGCCCGCTCATACGGGCTTTCGAGCCGGACGGGGCGGGGCGAGCCTGCGTAATTGGTATGCAAGTGCTGAATCCGACTCGGGATTGATGCGTATTCTGGCAGCGGAAGAGACCAGGACAGCGGACGGGCCGAGCGTGTGATCCCGTGTTTCTTAGGCGGACTCTGGGCTTTTGGGCAATCGGCACGGTTCTTGAATAAAGGGGAGCCAGAACAGCTCCGCAGCCGCTCGGCCCCGGTATCCGGTGCCGGGGATGGGTTGAGCGGATCGGAGCCATCGCTTGCTGTCACCCCTTTGCTGGATGAGGAAGATCGATGAAACGTTGGGACTCCCTGGCTCTGCCCCTTGCGGCTGTTGTTGTCGGAGTGGCCGGCATGGCGACCGGCGCCTGGGCCGATGATGCGCCCGCCGCTGCGGCGGCTGCCGCTGCTGCCGCTCCCGCCACGCCAGCCCCGAAGCTGGACAGCGGCGATACCGCGTGGATGCTGACGTCGACTGCGCTGGTGCTGTTGATGACCATTCCGGGCCTCGCGTTGTACTACGGCGGTATGGTCCGTAAGATGAACGTGTTGTCCACCGTCATGCAAAGCTTTGCCATCACCTGTTTGGTGACGGTTCTGTGGTATATCGTTGGTTACTCCTTGGCATTCACCGAAGGTCCGACGCCATATTTGGGCGGCTTCTCGCGGGTTCTGCTGTCGGGCATGGCCATTGACTCCATCAGCAAGCTGGCGCCGACCATTCCTGAGTCGGTGTATATGAGCTTCCAGATGACCTTCGCGATCATCACCCCGGCGTTGATTGCCGGCGCGTTTGCCGATCGCATGAAGTTCTCGGCGATGTTCCTGTTCATGGCGCTGTGGTCGCTGGTGGTTTACGCCCCGATCGCCCATTGGGTCTGGGGGCCCGGCGGGTTCCTTGGCGACCTGGGCGTGCTGGACTATGCCGGTGGTACCGTCGTGCATATGAATGCGGGTATTGCTGGTTTGGTTGCCGCCATCATGATTGGCAAGCGTCGCGGCTATGGTACCGAGAATTTCTCGCCGCACAATCTGGTGCTGAGCCTGATCGGAGCCTCGTTGCTGTGGGTGGGTTGGTTCGGCTTTAACGCGGGTTCGGCGGTGACGGCGGGTACCAATGCTGGTATGGCCATGGCGGCGACTCAGATTGCTACGGCGGGTGCGGCTCTGTCCTGGATGTTCGCCGAGTGGATCGTGCGCGGTAAGCCGTCGGTTCTGGGCATCATCAGCGGCGCGGTGGCTGGCCTGGTCGCCATCACCCCGGCCTCGGGTTTCGTCGATCCCAATGGCGCCATTATCATCGGGTTGGTTGCTGGCGTGCTGTGCTTTTGGGCATCGACCCACCTCAAGTCCCTTCTCGGCTATGACGATGCGCTTGATGCCTTCGGTGTTCATGCCATCGGTGGTTTTGCGGGTGCCGTGCTGACCGGCGTATTTGCCAAGGCCGCGATTGCCGGCAAGACCGATCCGCTGGGTGTCCTGGAAGGTCACACCGAGCAGTTGCTGATCCAGTTGCAGGGCATTGGCTACGTTGTCGCTTGGGACGTGGTTGGAACCTTTATCATCCTCAAGGTCATCGACCTGATCATCGGCCTGCGGGTTGACCAGGACGTGGAGCGCGAGGGCCTCGATCTGGCTTTGCACGGCGAGACTGTCCGGTAAGAAGGCGACCTTCCTCTCTTTTTCGACTCTCCTCATCGACACCGCCGCCGGGGCCTGCTCCGGCGGCGGTTCGACGTTTGAGGGAGTCTCTTTCTATACAGGTAACCGGATAATCACTCGCAATCCGCCCTGGGGGCTGTCGTCTAGGGTGATGTCGCCGCCATGAGACCGAACCACGTCGCGGGCAATGGCCAAGCCAAGGCCGGTCCCGCCGGTTTCGGGATTGCGGGAGGTGTCGAGGCGGAAGAACGGCTTGAAGACATCCTCGCGAGCGGTTTCGGGGATGCCGGGGCCGTCGTCGTCCACCAGGATTTGGATGGTCATGGGGTCGCGGCGACCGACATGAAGCCAAACGGTGTGGGCATGGCGGCGACTGTTGGCCAGCAGGTTGCTGAGGCACCGTTTGAAGCCGTTGGTTCGGAGGGGCAGGGACAGGGTCTCGGCGATGGTCAGATTGATTTGGCTGCCGGCCCGGCGGGCGCCCACCACGACTTCGCCGACCAGTCGACTGAGGTCAGTTGGTTGCATCTGCTCGGTGCCTTCGCCCCGCGCAAAGGCCAGATAGGTCTCGATCATCGATTCCATCTCGGCGACGTCGTCCTTGAGTTCCTCGACCTCGGGATCTTCGTTGAGCATGGCGAGCGCCAGTTTCATTCGAGTGAGCGGCGTTCGCAGATCGTGGCTGACTCCCGCCAGCATCTCGGTGCGCTGGCGCATTTGGCGTTGGATGCGCTCGCGCATCACCAGAAAGGCAGCGGCGGCCTGACGCACTTCAGCAGCCCCTTCGGGTTTGAAGTCGGGGGTGTCGCGTCCTTTGCCAAAGCGGTCGGCGGCGATAGCCAGCCGCCGGATCGAGCGAATCTGGTTGCGCATGAACACGATGGCGATCCCGAACAGCACCAGCGCGCTGCCGGTCATCCACAGGATGAAGATGTAAGTGGTGGGGCTGAACATGCGCCGTTCGGGCGATAGGATCCGCACCACACCGTCGGGCAACTGGACCCGAATCTCGTACCATTCATGGGCAATGCGGGTGTTGATGGCAAAAGGCCGGGCCACCTGCTCTTCGAGAGCTGCGGCGAGCGTGCGCTCGAGCCGACCTGTCAGGGGTTGGAGATGCTGTGGCAGGCGGGCGCCAGGCTCCAGGGTGATCACCAAATCCGTCGTGCGTGCCGCTGCTTCGAGAATTTGTGACTGGGACGTGGGGTCGGGAAAGCGATTCAGTTGCTCGATAACCAGGGCAATGTCGCCAGCCACACCGAATGCCAGCCGGCGGGTCACGGTTTCCCAATGGCGGTCATAAAAAATCCAGGTGGCCACCAATTGAGCCAGTACCACCGGGGTCACGATGATTAATAAGGACCGGCCAAACAGGGTTTGCGGCAGCAGCCGCTTAAGGCCAATCGGACGTTCGAAGTGATCGGTGGTCAGCGCACCGGCATATTCTGAATCGGGCACGGGTATTTCCCTTCTGGCCATGGTGGCGTCCTGGGAGCGCGGGCATCCTACCCGCCCGCCCTGCGTCCTCGTGGACGCGAAGCCAAGGGCGCGGAGGCGCCCGCCCGGCGTCTGAGGGCCGCTTTAATGTATTAACATAAAGCTCGATGGTCTGACGTCTTCGCTTAGTCTGGCCGCAGAGCGTAGCCTTCTCCCCGGACTGTGTGTAAATACCGGGGTTGACGCGGATCGTCTTCGAGTTTGCGGCGTAGGCGCGTGACCTGGACATCGACGGAACGGGCGTTGCCATCGATACCGGCTCGTTCGGTCAGTTCTTCGCGGCTCAGGGTTGTTCCGGGATCTACCGCCAGAACCCGCAGCAATGCCGCTTCGGCGGTGGTCAGGCGCCAAATTTCATCGCCGCAGCGCAATTCGTCACGCTCGGGGTAATAGGTCCAGCGACCAAGACGCAAGGTTCGAACGGCCTCGGCAGGCGGTGGGGGTGGCAAACGCCGCAAAATGGCGTTGATCCGCAAGACTAATTCTCGCGGTTCAAAGGGTTTGGCGAGGTAATCGTCGGCACCCGCTTCCAGACCCGCGATCCGATCATCGGGTTCTCCTCGGGCGGTGAGCAACAGAATCGGAATTTCACTGGTGCGTCGCAAGGATGCGGTCAGCTCAAGTCCGGTTTCTCCTGGCATCATCACATCTAGCACGATCAAGTCAAAGCTCAGGCCCTCTAATTGGGCTCGGGCGTCGGCGGCGTCTTTGGCTGTGGCCACCACAAAGCCATGGTCCGACAGATATTTCCGCAACAGTTGGCGCAGGCGGGTATCGTCATCCACCACCAGAATATGGGGCAGTCCTTCGCTCATGCCGTCTCCGTCCGTGGTTGCGGTATTCAGGATCGCCGCTTCATGCAGGAAGGACGAGTGAATACCTGCTATTATGTCAGTCGTGTTGACAGGTTCGCAGCGGAATGTTACCCCACACGGCCCGCAAGCGACAGATTTGGCCGTGTCTGGGCCCTACCGCTAAGTCTATGCAAGGAATCGATGCGTTATGTCCATCCTGCCCTTCGACGATCGTGACGGCGTGATCTGGGTGAATGGGGCTATGGTCCCGTGGCGCGAAGCCAAAGTCCATGTCCTGACTCATGGCTTACACTACGGAAGCTGCGTCTTCGAAGGCGAACGGTTTTATCAGGGCCGCGTTTTCAAGCTGACCGAGCATAGCGCACGGCTGGTGGCTTCGGCAGCGGCGCTTGGGTTTGAGATTCCCTATTCCGTGGCTGAGATCGATCAAGCCACTCGCGACACCGTGGCCGCCATGGGCTTCCCTGACGGCTATGTCCGGCCCCTGGCGTGGCGGGGCAGCGAGATGATGGGGGTTTCGGCCCAGAGCAACCGCATTCATCTGGCCATCGCAGTTTGGCAGTGGGGGAGCTATTTCCCCATCGAGGCCCGGATGGCCGGTATTCGGTTGGAAACCTCCCGCTGGCGGCGCCCGTCGCCGGACTGTGCGCCCACGTCGGCCAAGGCTGCGGGGCTTTACATTATCTGCACCCTGTCCAAGCATACCGCTGAAAATCGCGGATGTCAGGATGCCTTAATGCTGGACTATCGCGGTCAGATTGCCGAGGCAACCGGCGCCAACGTCTTCTTAATTAAGAATGGTCAGATTCACACGCCGACACCGGATTGTTTCCTGGATGGTATCACCCGTCGCACCGTGATTGGGTTGGCCCGTCAGCGTGGGTTTGAGGTGATCGAGCGGGCGATTCTCCCCGAAGAATTGCCGAGTTTCCAGGAAGTGTTTCTGACCGGGACCGCCGCCGAGGTGACGCCCGTGGGGCGGATCGACGATGTGACCTTTACGCCGGGTGAAATCACGCGGGTTTTGATGACCGATTACGAGGCGTTGGTTCGATCTGGGAGCTGATGATACCGGCGAGCCCTAACAATGACACGTCGCCGGTCCTCGGGCCGCGATGGCGGCCCTGCGTCCTCGTGGACGCGAAGCCCCCGTGTGACTCTAGGCGGGCGCGGACGCGCCCGCCCGGCGTCTGAGGGCCGCTTGAATGTGTCAACATGAAAGCTCGATGGTATGACGGGATGGGGCGCCAGGGACAAGCATGGTTGACCTGACCCCGCAGCTCTTGCTTCAGGCATATGCCGAGGGCTTGTTTCCGATGGCGGAGAGTGCCGCCTCGGATGAGTTATATTGGTTCGATCCGGATCGGCGTGGCATTTTGCCCCTCGACGGCTTTCATGTGCCGCGCCGTTTGCGCCGGACCCTCCGCCAGGCTGTGTTTGATGTGCGTGTGAACACCGCCTTTGAACGGGTGATCACCGCTTGCGCCACGGTGCGCCCCAGCACTTGGATCAATCGGGATATTGTTCGCAGCTATTGCGAGTTGCACGAATACGGATACGCCCACAGTGTCGAAGCTTGGTTGGGGAGCCGGTTGGTGGGCGGGCTCTATGGTGTGGCGCTGGGCGGGGCATTTTTCGGCGAAAGCATGTTCAGCCGGGTGACCGATGCCAGCAAGGTTGCCTTGGTTCATTTGGTGACGCGGTTGGTTCGCGCCGGTTTTACGCTCCTTGATACTCAGTTTGTCACCGAGCATCTGAGCCAGTTTGGCGCCCTGGAAATCCCCCGCGCCGAGTACCGGCGCCGTCTGACGGCGGCTCTGACCATCAATGCGGACTTTGCGGCGGTGGTTCTGGAAGAAGGGGATTTTGAGCGCGTCTTTGCCCGGCAGTCAGTGTCTTCTGGAGCTTAAAGCATCGGGCCTTGATGTTGCCCCATCAAGGCCCGATGCTATTCCTTTTTATCGCCGCAACCCGTAACCCAGACATCGTAAATGGGATGCTCCAGCGCCGAGAGTGACGGCGACGATGCAAACATCCAGCCACTGAATCGGATCATCGGCTTCTCGTCGGGCTTGACCTCGCTGATTTCCAGAAAGGCCGTGGCTTCCGGCGGTTCAATGGGCGGGGCTTCTCGGCAGGCGCGCGGGGTGATCAGCAGCGTGCCGAAGCGCGCGGTTTCGCCAACAACGACTTCAAAGGTCGAGACCCGCGCCGTGATCTTGTCTAATCCCTGAAGGACAGCCACGCTTTTGTCGATCATCTTCGAGTCGTCAATCGGCTGTGCGTCATCGGCGGGCTTGCTGGAATCGGCGGGCTTCGTCGGGGAGTCCAAGCCCGCCCGTGCCGATGGCGTGACGGCAAGGACGAAAGCCGCCACCACCAGGAGCAGGGCACAAGGGCGGATGTGCAGGTGGTCGGAGAGGGGCACGGACAATCCTGATCTCGACGGGGGAACAGGGGGATTCTGACCCTCGGTTGCCCTTCAAGTCAAGGCTCATACCCTCGAGCCTTGATGTTGACTCATCAAGGCTGCCCTCAGACGCCGGGCGGGCGCATCCGCGCCCTTGGCTTCGCGCGCATGGGCGCGCGGGGCCGTCGTCGCGGCCCGATACCGGCAGTGTGTCATCGTTATAGCTCGCCGGT